>Ga0268276_1002386_pt1 | contig 16106 bp, 17 predicted proteins | sample saktaG_4_FD_190145 | JGI IMG/M metagenome (GOLD analysis project Ga0268276, IMG submission 190145) | Saline water microbial communities from Sakinaw Lake, British Columbia, Canada - sak_2010_1_5_45m | ecosystem: Environmental > Aquatic > Non-marine Saline and Alkaline > Saline ...
CGGTTTCAACATGAGGAAAAACAATGGTTTCGCGGATGGCGATTACCGGAATAATTTTTTCTTTACTTGGTCCAAGAAGGATAGGCATATTTTTAGCAGTCTAACAAATTAGTTGCTAAAAGTCAATCGTGAATTATGACCTTCGTTCCTGGACTTTCTTTGGAGGAGTAGACAATTCCCCTGCCCTGAGAAAGCTCAGGCGAAGTCCAATAAAAAAGTTTTTCCGCATCGGGAATGGCCATATTAATACAACCATGACTCATGGGATGACCAAAGTTATTATGCCAATAAGCTCCATGAATTCCGTAACCTTTATAAAAGTATTGGGTATAAGGGACATTGGGCAAATTATAATAGGTATGCTTTTCTTTATCGCCACCTTCCATTCTCGTATACCTTAATTTAATCCAAATACGGAATTCTCCGGTTGGCGTTGGCGCCCACTTGCCTGAAGAAATTAAAAATTCCCAAACAATCCTATCACCTTCATGGGCATAGAGTTTCTGGTCGGATAAATCAATCTCAATCCAACGATCATCAGTATTAGCTCCTAAAACTAAACCCAGTTGACTAGCTAAAGATTCAAAACTTGGAGTTAATTCTGCCAACCTATAATCAACTGGTTGATTATTAAAAATAGCTTGTTTTTCATCCTTCTGATATTCACCATTTGCTTCAGCTGAAGGCGGACCACAACCACAGGAAGTTTGTTGTAAAAAACTTTGGCTGGAAAAATATAAAACAAAACCGGCTAAGATAATCCCAATGGGTGCCAACCACTTCATAATTCTCATAAAACTAGATTATCATAAAAAAAGTTTTGTTTCCAGCTATAAATCTGATAAAATAAGCAAGTAAATATTGGGAGATCGTCTAACGGCCGGACACATCCCTCTGAAGGATGTTATCTAGGTTCGAATCCTAGTCTCCCAGCACTTTTTCTAGCCTCGGTAAAGTATATCAAAATGTACAACCCCTACTGGCATTCGAACTTTAGGCTTAAAAATGCTATATTTAAGTCATGACTGAACAATTGTCTTCAGATCAAAGTCAAACTGAAATACATGAGTTGAATAAAACAGTTGATAATTTAGGTAATAAATCAAAGTCAGAATTAATTTTCCTAGATTGGGGATATCAACTAGGAGAAATCAAAAAAAATGCCGATAAACTAGGCGAAACAGAAAAAAATAAACTAAGACCAATTCTAAAGCGGATAGTTTTAGCCACTGGCCCTCAGAATAGTAGTTCCCATTATATAAAAGAACATTTATTTAATTTCGCCTATACCCCTCAAGAAATCGATGCTTTAAAAAACGAAGAAAAAAATGCACAAGAAAGAAAACAAAAAATCGAATCTGATATAGCAAAAGGTATTAATCCTTGGTTAGCACATATAAAACATAATGAAAAATCTCTTTTTAATTCCTATGTTGTTGGTTTTTATCAAGATGATGAAGGAAAAATAAAAACAATTTATGGGCCTAAACATTTTAAATCCAAAAGACAAATAGAAAGTACAATTTTCGGATGGCGAACTGAAAATAAAGAAGTCAATCTTTTGACAGGAGAATTTCAATCAATTAAATTGGATGAAATTCTTAAAGGCCAATATTGGAATAAACTTCCAGAAGATTTAAAGGAGAGATTCGAAAAAGGAGAAATTTTAGTAACTGGCCATGAGGATCTCTATGACTTAAAAGAAGACGAATTAAGAGAAGTTGCGAAATCAAAGGAACCAAATGCATTACCAGAAACCATTGATAGTAAAATAAACAATAAAGTTTTAACAAATAAATATTTCCTTCTTTATTACAGTGATTATGCTGGTAATGATAATGAAACAGGAAGAACTGGAATAATAATGCAAGCTGAAAATGGAGATATAAAACCATTGATTGCCACTGTTGGTGATAAAGAATTTATTGTCGAGGTCAAAGGCTGTGGTAAAAAATCTGGAGGATTTGGTCAAATGCATCCTAGAACTGGAAGAATGATTCTTACTGGCGCAGCCGAAGCAGAACAATCTAAAACAGAATTTTATAGATTACAAGATGATGACAAGACAGATAGCCCCAAGACAATCGGAAGTATTTTATTTACAAACCCTGAACAACAAAGCTATAAACAGGGATATATTATCAGATTAACTCCCTCTACTGTTAGAGCAGCCTATACCGGAATCGAAGCCTATCCCGATATAGAAAAACCGGAGATAGTAAGAAAACTTTTAGAAACCTATGCTTCTCAATTGGCCATACATATATTTTCAGATCCCCCTAAAATTCTTGATCGATCATCTCATAGCGAAAATATTTTAGTTTGGGGCAATGGAAGATCTGCATGGACAGATTATTCTGACCAGATAGCTTTTACTGATAAAAACTTTCCAAATAATGATAACCATGGTGGGTATATGACCCCCAAAAGAATGCTTGAGTATTATATCCAAATGGTGGATGAAATACCGGGATATAACAAAATCAGAGACAAAGGAAGATTTTACACTGATTTAATGTTAGCTTTTAAAAATTATGGGAAAAATCTAAAACTTAAATCTAGTGATAGTTACAATTCGGTAATGCAAAAAATATGGAAAAACAGTATGGCATTTCAAGTTTTTAAGGGAAGAAAAGAAGGTAAATATATTGCCGAAGGTGTAATTGCCGAATTTAATGAAGGATTTACTTGGCATTATCCTATCGAAGAACTTAATTTAAAATCAGAAAAATCATTTATAGAAAGGGAGGCAAAAGGCAGAAAAGACATGTTAATGGCAATAAATTTACTACAAAGTAAATTGGGGCATAAAATACCGGAGGAAACAATCGATGAATGGAGAAAAAATGTTAAAGATGGTCCCTTATCTGATATATTGCATAAATTGAAAATCTTCCGCAAGCCCTATGCCGATGAGAAAGATATTTTTACTGAAGAAGAAAGAAAATTTCTTTACGATGCAACTGACTATTATGGAGAATTTAACTATGCCTTGGTGAATAAAATCCAAGAATATTTTAATCATGAATTGGATGTTATAAAAAACGCAAAAACAAATACTAATGGAAATATTAAAGCTGAATTAAATCAAGCAGAAAATGAAATTAAAACAAAAATGAAAAAATTTACTTATTTAATGGATACAAATTTGGGTGATTTTTATAGATTTATAAATGATCCTAGTCAAGTAAAAAGATTATTAACTTTTAGGTTTTATAGCCATTAATTAAGAACTAAATAAAAATTGCCTAGTCTTTTGATAAACTTCCCTCGTTGTCTTTTTATACTGTCTCATTTGTCTCATTTAGCCTTGATGTGAGATAATTGTTATAAGGACAAGAAGGGTCTAGACCGGCCTGCTCAGCTAGGAAAAGACCGAAAAATAGGCAAAAAAGAAGAACCTATTAAATGCTTATAAAGCTATTTTTATTTACCCTCTTTTTCTTGCTTTATAGCTTCTTGATATTTTTCCTTATTCTCAAAAACTCTTAATGACGCCACTTTTCCTAAGGGCGAATTTGATTCTGTTTGAATGCTAAGTTCCATTACTGAAGACTTACCCTTTTCACCAACTTCTCCTAAAACTCCATATGTGTTCTTTTTATCTGCTATGAATTCTGCTCTCCCAAAAGGGACTTGCTTCTTAAAAACATCAACCAAATCTTTTCCTTGGGGTAATTTTTCTATGACTTTAAAAACGGTTGCCTTTTCCCAACCGCCAGCTTGTTCTGATCCCCAATCAGTTGACATATTTATTCTACCTCCTTTCGCCTTTATTTTTATTAAGTTAAAGATAACAAATTTTCACACGAACATCAAATAATTAAGCGGAAAAACAATTAAGAAACCCCAGACTCTTCTGATAAACTTCCCTCGGATGAACCCACTCAAAAGTTCGGAAATCGTTCTGGAGTCCCAGCTTAGGTTTTTGAGCTATAATAATAGCTAGATGACAAAACCAAAAATTCTTTATCACGCTTCTCAAAATAAGAATTTAGAAATTATTGAACCAAGACAAGAAACCTTTAGAAACAAATCAGAAGGACCTGTGGTTTTTGCCTCATCTGATAAAGCCAATGTTACAAAATTCTTAGTCCCTTCAGATGATAGTTGGACTAAAAAATTACGCTTTGGTAAAAACCATATTCATATTATTAGCGATAAAGAAAGATATGAGAAAGCTGACAAAGGAGGGGCCATCTATTATCTAGAGTCAACCCTATTTGAATTAGATAAAAACAAAGTTGGAGGAAAAAATGAATGGACTAGCAAAATTCCAACTAAACCATTTAATAAAGAAGTCTTTAACTCTGGATTAGAAGCTCAACTGAAAAATGGAGTTCAAGTTTTTTTCGTTGATAAAGAAACATTTAACTTAATAGATAAATCAAAAGACCACGGAAAAGAGATTATCAAGAAATTAAGAGCTTCTGATAAAAGGTCGTAACATAGTTGCATTGTGCCAGCTAGGTTCAAAAGAAGCTTAGATTATTTTCTCTCAATCTTACCAGTAGGAGAAATTTTCTGTCGGAGTTTATCTTGAAACTTTTCCCACCATTCAGATTCTGTTTTCCAATGAGCTGAATATTTACTTAGTTCTTCTTTAAATTCTGGGTCTTTTTCATATGCTGCATTTCTTTTTGTGCCGATGTGTCGTTCATGATAGTCATCAGCAGCAACCCCAATTGCTAAATCAAAGATAAACCGCAAACGAGTATCACTTAAACCCTTAATTGATTCATCTTCAGTTAAGATGGCCACAGCAATTGTCCAGGGAACTGCATCTGTAGAATCTTCGACTTGTTTATTTACATCTCCTTTTTTTATAAGTTCACTAATAACTTTATGCGAAAAAGAAGAATCATCACGGCCATTCTCATATCCCATCTTCATGATTTTTCTGAATGAAGAAAGATAATTCTCGACATGGTGAATTTGCCAAAGACTTTTAATATAATCTGGTGGGAAAAAAGATTCAAACATCTCTTTTGCCACTGATTTAACAGAATGCACATATTCTTTTTTTACTATTTCAGGAGATATAGCTATTTCATGAGTCATGGAAAGGATATTACTACGGATTCAATTCGCAGTCAAGATTAAGCGTTCCTTAATATAAAAGGTCGTAACATAGTTGCATTGTGCCAGCTCAGCGTTAAAAACATGTCGCACAAGAGGTGATGTGAGAAACCAAAAAGACTCTATACTATAAAGGAACTTAAATCTCTAAGCTACAAATACAAATCAAACAATTCTTATTTTCATCTGCATTATCAATATCAGATACTACATGAGTTGAATCAACTTTAAAACCTTGTTTTTTTAAATATCCAACAAGCTCATTTTGGTTCCACTCTCGAACGTGCGTTGGATTGGGTGGAGACCCAAAATGGTCTAATCCTCGAGTATTATCTCGCTCCGGTGTAGAAATAATGATCGTTGATGAGTTATTGGAATGCCTTCTTATTATCTCTAAAAGTATATCGGGATCGTCCATATGTTCAATAACATCTGCACAAACTATTACGTCAAACTTACGATCCAAGCTAAATGAAGGATCTGATAAATCACCCTCAACCCATCGTCCAAAACGAAAATTGTTTTGAGAAAATTCGATAGGTTGCCTTCCATCAACACCGGTAATATCAGAGGTTAATGGTCTAATAAATTTCGCTAGCTTATAAGGATAGCCGCATCCAATATCGAGTACAGAGACCTTTGGTGGACGAGCTCGAATAACATCTGCTGTAATCTCATATACAAAGTGTTGATAACGAGTATAAACCAATTCTATATCCGTATCAGATATTGTCATACTGAGTGGATTAGGATTAATTTTATATCCATCTTTAATATTGTATGTCTTGCTTCGTTCATTCATTTTAGTTATCTAAAAAATTATTTATTGTTATTTTAAAGCTTTTGTCTGCAATTTGTTCAAGAAAATATAAGATTATCTTTTCTATATTTTTTCAGTGAATGCATTAATTTATTAACAATCATTATTACCCCAAAAATATTTTCAGCATAAAAATCTGCCCCTGTCTGTAAATATCCTGGCAATAAATTTTCTTTAAAGCCTATCGTAAAAGCCCCGCTCGCTTTGGCAGATTTTATTCCTGAATTTGAATCCTCAAGAATTATAGTTGATTTTGGCGTTGTGCCTAAGACTTTCATTGTCTCAATATAACCATCTGGATATGGCTTTGGCTTTAGATCTTTTCTGTCATTTAGCGACAAAATATAATCAAAATCATTCTTTTTAAAATTTAGTTTCTTTAAAGCCAACTTAATCCATTTACTTCTTGAAGTTGAAATCAAGCCGATTTTAAAATCTCTAGATCTCAAAAACTTAATTAAATGATCAATATTAGGTGTAGCGGTAGCAGAAGTATATATTAATTCTGCCTGTTCATCATAGATTTGATAATATTTTTTTAAATCCATACTAAAACCATATTTAACAGCCTTTTGATATATCGCATCTACGCTTAAACCAACCGTAGAGCCTGGATTTTTATAGATTTTCTTATAGATACGTTTTCCCAAAAGATTTGAAGAAAACTTTTTCTGATATGGAGTCCATGCTCTTTCACTATCAATAATGACTCCATCCATGTCGAAAATGAATGCTTTAATAAATTTGCTCATAAAATTTATTTTACTATTTGGTCTATCAACTTTAGAGTCTTAAGAAGACTAGGAAGGTCCTTAAGATTAAGAGAATTTAATCCATCAACTGGAGCATTATCTGGGTCGTTGTGGACCTCGATAAAAATACCTGCAATGCTTACAGCAATGGCGGCTCTTGCTAGGGACGGTATAAGTGATCTATCTCCCCCGGATTTATTTTGCAGACCAGAAGGCAACTGGACTGTATGAGAAGCATCGAAAATAACTGGATAATAAAACCTTTTCATTATTTCAAGTGCCCTCATGTCTGCAACAACATTGTTATAACCAAAGATTGTTCCTCTTTCAGTAATCATAATTTGTTTATTTCCAGTAGATTTAACTTTTTCGATAAGATTATTAACATCGTGGGGAGCAATAAACTGACCCTTTTTAATATTTACAGGTTTCCCCGTTTTACCAGCTGCTAGAAGTAAATCTGTTTGTCTACTTAAAAAAGCTGGAATTTGGATTAAGTCAACAATGTCCCCAGCTTTAATTACTTGTTCTACGGAATGAACATCTGTGGTCACCGGGATCTTTAATTGTTTTTTTACTTCACTAAGTATTTCCATCCCTTTTTTAAGACCAACTCCCCTGAAAGATTTAATTGAGGTTCTATTTGCCTTATCATAAGAAGCTTTAAATATATAGGGGATTTTGAACCTATCCGCTATTTTTTTAATATTTTTTGCCATATATAACGCATGATCCAAAGACTCCAAGGAATCTGGACCGGCAATAAGTATAAAGGGTAATGTATTTGATACTTTAAAATCACCAAAATCTAATTTCATAAATTAATTTATATAAAACAAGCTTATTTAGTCTTATAGTATACGCTGACAACGCAAATTATACAACTGATTAAGGTTTAGAGTGGAATTTGTATTTCTGGGTGAAAAAAAGAGTTAACTTTAAAAATATTAAAACTTTTGAAAATATTAGTCTGATTAATTAACTCAAGCTCCTCTTTAATAATCTGATCGATTTGTTCTTTATGAGTATTATATTTTTTGGGGTCTAAAATATTAAATAAAGATATATGGGGTATATAGTTAAATTGATTAGCTAAAATTTTATTTCTTTTATACTTGGTTGCAAAATATTTATTTATATTTTTTAATTCATCTTCAGGAGAGCAATCAAGATAGCAGAGCCTTTTCCCTAAATTATTTTCAAAATATTTTATTTCCGAAAGTGAAATCTTCAATTGTTTATATTGAAATGATATTTCCGAAAGATCTTTTATTATTGTGGCTAAAGTTTCTTTATCCAGTTTTGCCTCGAGGTAATAAAGAGATATATGTAAAGAAAGAATATTATGGAGTTGAAGACAGTTTTGTAGATTTCTTTTTTCGATATATCTTTGTAATTTAACAAATAAATCAACAAACTGTGAACTATCTAATAATACACCTATAAAATATGAACTTATTTGCATAATTGTATTTTACAACTGATTTAATTATTTCTGCAATGTTTTTAAAAACTTTCGTGCTTTTAGAATTCCAAGATTGTAAGAGCTTTTTCTAATTAAATCTAGTAAAGGATACTGAATTGCTCTTTTTAGGCCCAAATGATTTTTATAAACTTCTTTCATTCTTTTAGGAACTTCTAATAATAAATAACGTAAGGTGTCTTTTGTAACAGAAATATATGTTGGATTAGGGATGTCTAATTCATTAGGATTTCTTCCTGTATAAATACAGTGGAGCATTGTCCCTTCCCCATATCCTATATGTTGCTTTATCAAAGCTTTTATATTATCCCTGTGATTGTGATAGGTTATTGCTTCCTCAACATGTCTTAATAAATAACCTGCATTCCTAATTTTCCATGTCAAATCAACATCATCTCCTCCAAATGTTACACCTAATTCAGATTGGGTATTATTAAATCCACCTACCTTTTCAAGAATATCTTTTTTAAAACACGCACTGCCTGTTAACACATTTAATATTTCTTCTATTTCGTCTCTAAATGGTTTTCTCGCTAATTCTCTGTAATCTATATACTGAATAAAATTATTTTTATCTGGATATGTTAAATTTGTTGAACCAACTCCAGCGATTTGATCATTCTTAAATCCTGACATAAGTTGAACCAACCAAAGTGGTGAAACAACCATATCATCATCTAAAAATGCTATATAACTCCCCCGACTTTCTTCTACGCCTTTATTTTTTGTTGAGCATATACCAGAGTGTTGTTTTCTAAAATATCTAATTGGAAATCTACTTAATGCTTGTAATTGTTCTACGGCATAACTTTTTTCTGATCCATCATCAATAATTACAAGTTCTATTTTCCCATCTGGAATAATTAATCTATTTAATCCTTTAAGACAATTTTTTAATTTTTCTTCTCTGTTGTATGTGGCGATAACAATCGAAATTGTAGGTTTTTTTTGCTCCATTTGGATATCAAAAATGTCTCTATTCCCTCGTAAATTTTCAACTATCTCACGCATATTGTTCATAAGCTGTCCATAGTTGAATTCTGGGGTAGCTGGGTTCTCATAGACTGGTTTGCCCTTTGAATCTAGATCAAATGACACATATCCTGATCTCCCTAATATTTGTTCTGCCTTAAAAGAATTTTTATAAATCTGCTCAACTAGCTTAGGGGGAATTTTTCTTGAGAATTCCCGTAAAAATAACTGTGTTATTTCTCCCTCTACAATGTAATGATCATTGGATTGGAGGGCATGAAGATAAATAATTCGAAGCGCCGAATATGTATGGAATAAGGCATCCAAAGGCATCCCATTTTTTTCAAGTATTGCTGCAATTTGTAGATGTTTATCTACTTGACTATAACCATATATAACTTCTTTTCCTTCTATCTCATGAAGAAAATCTTCCGCTTGCGACAATGAAAAATTTAAATTTTCTCCATACCTATATTTGAGTCTTTTTACAAGAGATAGTAAGGAGCTTCGGGTATCATATTCGCCGTGGCGATATAGTTTTTCTATTAACATTCCTCGATGTCCTTCTCTTTTGTAATAAGAAGAGAATTGTGGGTCAATCTCCTTTATTAACTCGGCTATTTGGTTATATCTTTCGATAACACTCTTTAAGTGCAAACCATCCTCATAATTTACACCTCTCCAAGCAAATGTTCCAACATGCTCAACTGTGAGTTTTACATTGCTAAGTTTTGCTCCTAGAAAATTATCTTTGTCATACAATACCCTGTATTCTGTTTTCATTGTTTCAATTAACCAAGACTGGTTCGTATCTGCTTCATGAAATTCTTCTGGTGTATAGAAATTAAAAGCACATAATTCATCTACACCCTTTTCTCTTAGCCTTCTTTTTATTCTTGGAGAAGCCTGTTCTCTTTGATGAACATCTGATGACAAATTTTTTAAGATAACTGTAAAATCGTAATCAGAGTGTTTCTTATCTGCATTTCTTGTGGTTGAACCAAATATTGCTATAGAAACAATGCTTTGTTCTCCAAATTCTTCAATCAATGTTTCTCGTACCAATTGTGCTGACTCTTGATCAATAATTTGTGCATTTCTACTTTTAAGGAAAGCTAGATAAAAGCCTCCCCAAAATTCGGGGTAAAAACTATTAGTGACCCTCCAAAAAAGTGATTCTGCCAATTTATTAACAGGTTTATTTAATATTGAAGCTTCTCTAGGGATTCTGGTTATGCTTTCATGAATCACTTTTAAATCACTTTGGTTAATTAAATTGCGTATATCTTTTATACTAAAATGATGAATATGGCCATATCTTTCTTCCATAATTTTTGGGATATCCTCACCATAAAGTTGTTTATGGATTTGAACAGCAAGAGTATTTTCCAAAGGAGATCTAACGATTACGTATCTTGACATCTGTGCAGCCTTTTTAAGCAGGGCTATAGGATTTTTTGTATGCTCAAGGACATCAATAAACATCGTAAGGTCAACGACATTCTTTATTTTAAAATCAGTAAAATCGATTTGATGAATTGCATGAGAAGGAAATTCACACAGGTTTTTTTCTGCGAAAGCACTACTAATTTTCGATGGTTCAATTACACACACCTCTTTCGCCCCTATATTACTTGCTATTGCTTTTGTGATTATTCCCGCACCACCACCTACATCGAGTAGTTTTCTTCCACGAAAGCTAGTTGGCAATATAGATTCAATTTCTTTAATTTTTCTTGGAGAATCTTCAATATGTAATTGAGGATAATCTATCGATTGTCTAATTTTTGAATCAAATTCAGGTGAACGCATAAAGGTAAGATTACTTAATTAACTATAAATAAAGTAAAATCATTTGGACTAATTGAATAGAGCTCTTTTGTCATAAATTTATCTTATAATAATAGCATTTTACGCCTAAATTGTAAAATCTTATAAGAACAATAGAAAAAGTAAAATTTCCCCCACATCATGGCTTACTAATTTGGATAAGGAAATAAATAGTGAGTTGGGATAGTGTTTGTTATAATTCAGTTATGGATAATACACAGGTTAAACAAGGTTATAACAAAGCAGCAGAAAATTACGATGCTGAACGTAATCAATTCAAAAACGATAAGTATCTTGAAAAGCTAAATTCCTTACTTGCTGTAAACTCACTCATTCTCGATATTGGTTGTGGAGCGGGTAGACCTGTTGATAAGTTTTTTGTGGAGAAAGGTCACAGGGTAATTGGAATTGACTTATCTGAAAAGATGATTGAACTTGCGAAACGCAATGTCCCTGAAGCCGACTATTCCGTGCGTAATATGGTTGAATTACACACGAAAGAATATCATGTTGATGCGGTAGTTTCTTTTTATGCTATTTTTCATACTCCAAGAGAAACGCATCAAACCATTTTGCGTAAAATTAACTCTTTTCTTCCAAGGTCAGGGTTAATCCTTATTTCTATGGGTAGTTCTGAATGGGTAGGAAAAGAAGAGAACTTTCATGGGGCAGAGATGTTTTGGAGTCATTACGGAGCAGAGAAAAATACTGAACTGGTAAAAAATGCTGGTTTTGAAACTATTGTTGATGAGATTGATGATACTGGAGGAGAGAAACATCAAATTATATTAGCCAAAAAGATGTGAGAAATAATACGTTCCCACATAGTCAACCAATACTAGCCAGAAATTTAGCTTCAAAAATTTTATCAGTAAAATTTGAGACTCTCTTTTTATTACTGTCTCATTTGTCTCATTTAGCCTTGATGTGAGACAATGGTTATAAGGATAAGAAGGGCCTAGACCGGCCTGCTCAACTAATAATTATCCTATAACTTGACAAACCTCTTCTTTTATACTACAATTCCCCTATCTTCTAAACAAGAAGAGAACTTTAACTTATAGAAAAAGGGGTGATTTAGATGAGGCGATGGATATTAAGAGTATGTTTAGTGCTATCAATGCTTTTATTCCTATTCGTGACAATATCTTGTACTACCAATAGTGTTGCTAAAGAAAAACCAGCAGCTAACCAAAACCAAGAAGAAAAAATTAAAGAGAAGCAAAAAGAAGATAGACTTGGAGAAAAGACAAATGGTTGGATAATCTTATTAGACTACCAGGGTGACTATCTCTTTAAAAGTTCCGCGATTGATTTCAGGGAAAGCGATGGCATTAGGGCAACATATGTTTATTGGTATGACACGGAAGGAAATTTTTACCAATGGAATGGTAATTATCTTTTTTCTAGTAAAAATATGGAATATCATGGTGGCCTTCGTGGTGCTTTAATAAATTAAAATATTCTAAGTTAAAGTTGGCAGGCTTATGCACAAAAGCAGAACCTGCCATTTTTTTGCCTAAATTTGCAAAAACTCCAAACTCTTCTGATAAACTTCCCTCGGATAAGGAAGACCCTTGTTTCTCGAAGACTCGAAATGAACCCATTCAAAAGTTCGGAAATCGTCCTGAACTCCCAGCTAGGTTCAAAAAATAGACAAAATTATGACTCTTAAATTAGTTTTCTAGGTTGAAGATAAACGATTAAAGAACTAACTATAGCTAACAAAGCCATTAAAGCAAAAAGTGGCTTAAAGCCATAACTTTTAATTAAAACTGATCCTAGGAAAGAAGCAATACCAGAAATAATAAGCAATATAGAAATCCAAGATCCCCAATCTTTAAAATATTTACCACTATCAAGGTGAGAAGAAAAAAGAGCTCTAAAAGCTGGCGTACCAAAAGCTTCACCAAAAGCGAGAATAAAATGAACAAAATAGATTTGCCAAACACTTCTAATAAAAATGAAATATACCCAAGCAAAAGCCCTAATAAGAAAACCTAAAATTAAAAGAAACTCTTTTTCTTTAATACGATCTCCGAAACGACAAATAATAAAAGTAAGTAAAGCTGTCGTGAAAGAAAAAACCGAAAGGCTAGCACCGATATGAATAATATTGTTAGTTATTTGTTAGACAAAAATGGCATAAAGAGGAGCAAATAAAGCTCCAGCAAAACAAAAAATAGTATTAGATAAGATGATAATCCTCAACGCTTTATTCATTTAAAAATTATTATAACATTTTATAACATTTTAAAAATATAGACTGATGGTAATTAAAATTGAAGAAACTCTAAACTCTTCTGATAAACTTCCTTTGGATGAACCTAATCAAAAGTTCACTTCGATTTTCCTTCGCAAGCTCAGGATAAACACTCAGTGTAAACTCCAATCGTTCTGGACTCCCAACTAGGTTCAGAAAATAGGCAAAAAAATGCCTGCCGATTTATAGATTTTTGTCTAAAAACCGACAGGGCGTTATTAAAATTTATCTTCATCAGGAATTACATCTGCTAACCGCCTATTGATTAGCCAAAGCGCAAATCCTTCTGCTAATATGGTAAAAATAAACAATATGGTCCAACCAATATCTTTAATTTTTTCCATTTTCTTCTTCACCCCTTCTTAATTAAATTTTTTTCATTACCTCGCTAGTCTTTTTTCCTTTTCTCTTAAATTAACTACTATTGTTCTTGAGCGTCGGCATCTTCGAAAGATATAAATTATATGAATTAACCCATAAAAAACAACGGACATAAGAACAAAAAAGCCGACAATTACAATACCATTATTCATCACTCTTCTCCTTAATAAAAAATTAATACTTAAATTTATATTAAATTCTTAAAGAACTGTAACAGATGCTCCGAATCATAGCAGAAAGATGAGTTAAATTCAAGCTATAGGGCTTTGATAAAAGGTCGTAACATAGTTGAAGACTCCCAGCTTAGCTTCAAAATCCATTCTGATATAATTAACCCAATGATTAAGTTAATTATTTTTGATTATGGTGGAACCATTTATAATCCACAAATCGACCAATTATATCCTAAAACAGAAGAAATTTTAATTAAATTGCGTGATTTAAAATTTAAACTAGCGCTTGTAAGCAGGGCAGGAGATGTTAATCAAAGATTAAATGATTTTAAAAGATTCCATTTAGAGAATTATTTTGAATTTATGGAAGCTATACCAGAAAAAAAGACAAAAAATTTTATTCCTATCCTTAAAAAATTTAATGTCTCCCCTGAACAATGCCTGGTTATTGGAGATTATGTGAAGAGTGAAATCAAAGAAGGTAATAAAATTGGCATAAAAACTATTTGGATAAAAAATGGTGAATTTCCAAATGTATCGCCTCAAACGAATCAAGAAAAACCTGATTATACAATTGAGTCTTTAGAAGAACTACTTCCTCTTATTAACACTCTTTAAATTCTCCCATAAAAGATCGTAACATACATCGCTGAAGACTCCCAGTTAATTATATACACTAGTAGCCAGATACCTTGAACAGTCATAAAACATTTATTAGACCTTGTTATATAAATAAAGATTTGTGTATTATTAAGTTATAATGTCAACTAATTTAATATCAACGATAGTTCTTGTCGTGATAATTGCTGTTATTATTGCCTTCAAAAGAAAAAAGGCGAAGAATTCTTCATGGAAAGGGGAACTCATCAAAAAGAAAGATATTACTGACGAGGATGATGAAAATCATGTATATAGATTAATTTTTAAAACAGACTCCGGTAAAAAAATAAAGGTTCCGGTGAGTGAAAATGTCTTTAATCAAGCTAAAATAGGAGCTAGGTACGAAAAAATTGCCGGAAATAACATTCCCCAAAAAATATCCTAGTTTAGAACAAAAATATCTTTGCCTTAGACGAAGCCGCAAACTACGCTTATAGGACAATTGGATACTAGAGCAATATGTTCAGTCAAGACGGACACCCCCATACTGACCGGGGTGCCTAAAAAGACCAAAGAATAAAAAATCTTTATCTATTATTTTTTCTTACTAAAAACCAAAGAAGCTATAAGAGTGGTAATTGGAACTGCAAGAATAAGGCCGATACTGCCAACTAGAGTCCTGACTATTTCATCAGCAATAATTTCATAGTTAACAACTTCAAAAAACGGGTGAGGGTTATCAATAAAAATAAGAAGTAAGGGCAAAGATGCTCCAGTATAGACTAAAACAAGGGTGTTAACCATCGAGGCAATGTGATCTTTCCCCACAGCCATTGCCTTTTTGTAAAGTTCTCCTGTTTTTAACTTAGGGTTAGCAGTTTTTAATTGTTGAACTATTGCCGATTGAGAAATGGTAATGTCATCCAAAATCCCCAAGACACCAATGATGATTCCCGCCAAAAGAAGACCTTTAATATTAATCAAACCTGGTTTGTAAGCCTGGAGGAAACCAGCTTCTTCTGAAGCAAAACCAGTTAATTGAGCCAAATTGACAAAAAGATTGGCTAAAATGCCAGTCAAAATCAAAGCGGTCACTGTCCCGGCAATCGCCACTCCGGTTTTTTTGTTCAAACCATGAGACAAAAAGAAAGTCACCGGAATAATGACGAGTGAGCCCAAAATCGCAATCTGAACCGGATCGGCTCCATTATAAATTTGGGGCAAGATAAACTTAAAGATAACCAAAAAAGAAATACCCAGGCCGATTAATGAAGTTAATCCCTGCCAGCGGCCGACTAAAAGAGCAATTATCAAAAAAATCGCAAACAACCAGAAAAGAGAATTTCTTCTAATATAATCGGTAATATAAAAGACATTATTCCCTTCAAAATCCTGGCTGTAGGAAACTATCAAACCATCCCCAACTTTATATTTCGGCAAATTACTCACCGGTAGATTACCGCTTTCAATCTCAATTATTTTTCCCTTAAGCAAACCTTTAGTCACCAACAATTCTAGCTTTTGGTAAAGCTGAAACTCTTCTGAACCCATGGGTTTTTCCTGTCTTTCTTCTAAAATCTTTTGGACCTTTGTTTCTAAAATCTCCTCATCCATCGTTTTGCCCGATATTTCCTCTTGAGCTGAAACAAAAGTATTAAAAAAAAGAAAGAAAGACAAAAAAATTAAAATAAAACTTAATATTTTTTTCATATTAAATCCTGACTATTAGCTAATCATGTTCTTCAAACTTCTT
>Ga0268276_1002388_pt1 | contig 16091 bp, 12 predicted proteins | sample saktaG_4_FD_190145 | JGI IMG/M metagenome (GOLD analysis project Ga0268276, IMG submission 190145) | Saline water microbial communities from Sakinaw Lake, British Columbia, Canada - sak_2010_1_5_45m | ecosystem: Environmental > Aquatic > Non-marine Saline and Alkaline > Saline ...
AATAACTCTGGTTATGTAAAAAAAGAGACGAGAGAAAAAATAGAAGCTGTGATCAAAGAAGTCGGATATGTACCCAACGAAATTGCTCGTAGTATGACATTGCAAAAAAACAATATTGTAGCATTTATTCTTCCCAATAGTACACATCTATTTTTTGGTGAATTGCTTTATCATGTTGAGGAAGAACTTTTTGATTATGGTTATAAGTTGATGATATGCAATTCCAGTATGAAAAAAGAAAAAGAAATTGCATATATCAATTTACTTAAGAAGAATAGAGTTGACGCCATCATTCTACTTACCAATAATGATGTCGAGGAGTACTTAGATAAAAAACTACCAATTATTTCATTTGATAGAACCTTTCAAGGTGTCGCATATGTCACATCAGATAATGCAACAGGTGGGAAGCTTGCTGCACAGCATTTAATTAAAAAAGGGTGCAAGCGTATGATGTATATTGGCGATGATGCACAAGGGACTCATACCACTGTGACTACCGAAGTGACCAAGCGTAGAATTGCATTTTTTAATGAGTTAAAAAAACATGGATTTAAAGATAGTATCAATATCGAATACCCTTTAGGAAACTATATTTACATACCGGATTATATCCACGAAATCATTCAATCTCATCCAGAAGTTGATGGTATATTTTGTGTCAGTGATTCAGTAGCAGCAGAAGTCATCAAAAATCTAGAAAAACATGGTAGAAAAGTACCAGAAGATGTTAGAGTTATTGGATTTGATGGAGGAAGAAGTTTCATCAATTTGGGTAAAAGAATAACATCAATAGGACAATCACCAAAATTAATTGCTCAAGCCATGAGAGAGATCATTCAAGGCTTCTATAACAAAAAAACAGTTAAAAATATTGTGGTACCGGTTTACTTTGAAGAGGGAGACACAGCTTAATCTGTTTTTCACGAAAAAAGTCTAAACCTTGTTGACAGCGCTTACAAGTAATGATATAATCAAAATAACAACAAGTGGAAAGGTTTTCACAAATCTCTTCTTTCTCCTATAGCTATGATTTATTTTTCGCCTATATCTATATGAAAACCTTTCCATCACAAATTATCGAGGTGGATTTATGCAAGAAACCAAAAAGAATCTTGGTAAATATGTTAAAACAATAATCAAATATTTAGTGCTTACAATCATATCCTTAATCATTGTAATCACTCTACCAGTGATTTTTGTTGTTCAAAAAATAGGTCGATTAATGAATAAGAGTTTCATGACATTCAAAAACTATAAAAGGACAAATTTTGTTCTTGATTTTGTTGTTTATGAATGGCTTGGACCGTTCGAAAAGGCTCAAAATCATCGAGTTTTTGTCTATTTTCTCTTTCCGTCATTGGGTGCGTTTCTTTTATTTGTTATCACACCTTTTGTGCAAGGCGTATACCTTTCATTTACGGATTGGGATGGTCTCAATACGGGTAGAGAAAGCTTTGTTGGTCTAGATAATTATAGAGTCATCTTTTCGGAAACAAGATTTTTATTCTCGTTTTGGCGGACAATAGTTTATTCAATATTAAATATACTGGTTATTAATGTTGTTGCATTTGCAATGGCGTTATTGGTTACTCAAAATTTAAAAGGTAAGAATGTTTATCGTGCTGGATTCTTCATGCCCAATCTTATTGGTGGTTTGGTCCTTGGATATATTTGGCAATTTATTTATAATAAAGCAATTACATCGCTTGGAGGAGTATTTGCAACCAGCATTTTGATTGGTGGACAATCAGCTCTTTATGGGTTACTGATCGTTGTAACATGGCAATATGCAGGATATATCATGATGATTTATATCGCAGCTATCCAGAATATTCCACAAGATTTGGTTGAGGCAGCAACAATTGATGGTGCTAATGCTTTACAGAGATTGAAAACAATTACCTTTCCACTTGTTGCTCAAGCATTTACTGTTGCGATGTTCTTAACTTTGGTTACATCATTTAAGCAGTTCGATACTGTTGTGAGTTTGACACAGGGCGGACCTTCTTTGGTACTTCCAGAATGGTTTGGTAGTCTATTGGGATTAGAAAATTTACCGGTGGTACAATCAACCAATTTGGTGGCTATTAATATTTATAATACGGCATTTAGTAGTTATGAACTAGGTATAGGACAATCGAAGGCAATTGTGTTCTTTGCGTTTTTACTAATCATATCTCTAATTCAAGTTTATTTTAACAAGAAGAAGGAGGTTGAACTATAATGCAAAAACGTCGTTTTGGTCTTATACTTCTAGAATTATTTGCAATTTTATTATTAGCATTATTTCTCTTTCCATTTTTGATGGTTGTCATGAATGCTGCTAAACCTCAAGCTGAAATCATTTTAACCCCACTTTCTTTACCACAAAACTGGATCAATCTTTGGCATAATATCATTGAAATTTTAACGAGAAGAAATATCGATTATTTCAAATCTTTCTTTAATTCAGTTGTCATTACAACGTCAAGCTTATTGGCTATCGGTGTTTTCAGTGCAATGGCTGCATGGGTTCTAGTAAGAACAAAAACTAAGTATTCATTTTGGATCTTTATGTTGTTTTTAGCAGGTATGGTTATTCCATTCCAGGTTGTTATGTTACCTCTTGTTAGATTATTACAGTTATTATACAATGCAACTGGTATTCCATTCAAAGATACCTATTATGGGGTTGTTCTTGCCTACATTGGATTTGGAGCACCATTAAGTATTTTTCTATTTCATGGATTCATTAAATCCATTCCAACAGATATTGAAGAAGCAGCAATCATTGATGGTTGTACTAAAGCTCAAGTATTTTTCAAAATCGTACTTCCAATCTTAAAGCCAATTTTTGTAACATTACTTGTTCTTAATGGTATGTGGATTTGGAATGACTATCTATTGCCAGTGCTCGTCATTGGTCTTGGAGGCTCCACAAAGACATTGCCACTTGCTGTTGCAAATCTTGCAGGATTCTATGATAAGCAATGGGGACTCATTTTAACAAGTGTGCTCATGGCTGCACTTCCAGTTTTGATTTTATTCTTCTTTGCTCAAAAGCATATTATTAAAGGTATGACTTCTGGAGCGATTAAATAATCATTAGTGAAGTATGACAACTACGAGGTAGATTATGAATAGATTCGAGTTATATAGTAGACATGAAAATTTCATATTGAAAAGAAATGGTAGAACATCTTTGGATGAACTTCATGAAGATGAAACAATCTTTTCATTAGCGAATGGTGTTTTAGGTACACGCGGGCATTTTACAGAAGGCTACGGTGTTGAAGATTATCCTCAAACGCTGGAAAATGGATTTTATAATACATATCCTTTTAAATATGAGGAAAACTATAAGCAATTTCCTCAAGAAGGTCAAACCATTGTGTTATTGCCTGATGCATCTTTGGTTAGGATAGAAACAGACGAAGAAATCATTGATTTGAAACACAGCGTTTTGCTTGAATTGGAAAGAACCTTCGATATGTTACAAGGAACTTCATCAAGAAAAGCACTTTATCGTACTGCTTTAGGTTATGAGTTCACCATTCATGAAGATAAGATGATCATAAGTGATCAACAAATCATCGTTGTCAAACTATCTATCGAAACGACTAATTATTCAGGAAATTTAAAACTTTCATCATATCTTCGAATGCCATTGACAAAGACAGTTGAAGTCAGTGATCCTAGACTTCCTCAATCAAGAAAACATCTTGATTTCATAGATATTGAAACAAGAGAAAGTTGTGCGATTTTAAGAGCTAAAACAACGAAAACTCAACTATTTGTCCAATCTGCGATGACACATGATCTACCATTTGATTATCATCAGGAAGATCAAACTGCTATTGGAGTTTATCAAACATTTATTACTAATGGTAAACCATTAGAATTTACAAAATATCAAATTTATGCAACTACTCTGACGGATCTAGATTTAAGTCGTGCCATTAACAGCATGTTAGATACGCTTTCTCCATTTGATGATTATCTTGAAATTGAGAAAGACAAAAGAAGTCAATTTTGGGAAAATTGCTATCTAGAAATGTCTGATAAGGATTTAGAAAAAGCTTTGCTTTATAATACATATCAGCTCAATAATAGTGCTGGAATCAATCGGAAGATGCATATTGCAGCTAAAGGTATAAGTGGCGAAGGCTATGAAGGGCATTATTTCTGGGATACTGAAGCATACATGCTTCCTTATTTCATACTGACACAACCTAAGAAAGCAAAAGAACTTTTACTTTATCGATATGACACATTAAATGCTTCTAGACTGGAAGCTAAAAATCTAGGAGTCAATCGTGGTGCAAAAATAGCATGGCGAACGATTAATGGGAATGAATCCTCACCTTACTATCCAGCAGGCAGTGCACAAATTCATATTAATAGTGATATTGCTTTGGCAATCATAAACTATTATCATGCAACATTAGATGACGATTTCATGATTAATTATGGCGTTGAATTATTATTAGAAACTGCGGTATTTCTTTTGGATTATGGGCATTTTAAGGAAGGTAAATTTCATTTAGATGCAGTTACTGGTCCCGATGAGTATACAGCTGTTATCAATGACAATTACTATACCAATTCGATGGCCAAGATGCACTTTGAATTTACCCATGATTATGTGAAAAATCATCAAAAAAAGCTTCAAAATCTTCTCAATAGACTAAAAATTGATCATCTAACGCTTGAAGATTTGAGGTTAGCTGCTCAAGGGATGACCTTGCTAATTGATGAGGATAAAAAGATCATTAAACAAGATGCATCTTTCATGGAAAAGAGTGAATTGGATATTGACTCAATACCTAAAAATTTATTTCCATTATTACTAAATTTTCACCCATTATTTATTTACAGACATCAGGTGTTAAAACAAGCAGATGCTGTTCTATCAATGGTTATTCTTGGAGAAAGCAATTCTGAAATCTATCACAATACTTTTGACTACTATTTAAAAAGAACGACACATGATTCAAGTTTGTCCAAATGCATTTATGGTATAGCTGCTTATCATTTGGGTCATGATGAACTTGCTTATCGATATTTTAAGCAGGTTGCATTGTTAGACTTAGAAAATTATCAAAAACACACTCAACATGGGCTTCATGCTGCAAATCTTGGTGGAAGTTACATGATGTTAACTTATGGGTTATTTGGTATCAGAATGAATGAAATTTTATCAATCAGCCCGGCTTTTCAACATCAGATTGAGAAAGTTGAACTTGTTATTTATTATCAAGGAGTTAAGATTCAGATGAAACTTGAAAATCAAATTTTACACCTCGTTACCGATTCGCCGATCAAACTCAAGGTTTATGACGAAATCATCACGGTTGACAAGGCATTTCAAATTGGAGTCAAAGAATTGACTATATAGGGAAATTCAATTTTTTACAAATAAGGAGGAGAAAAAATTGAAAAAATTAGTATTATTATTAGCTGTTGGTATAGTAGCTTTATCTTTAGCTGCATGTACACCAAAAACAGAAGCATTAGTTATTTTCCAAAATAAAGTGGAAATTGATGAAGTGCTAAACACTTATGCACAGGCTTGGTCAGAAGAAACTGGTATTCCAGTAGAAGTTAAAACTTGCGGTGGGGATACTTGCGCCTATGGCACACAAATTCTAGCTGAATTCCAAGCAGATAAACAACCTGATATCTTCGTTATTGAAGGTATGGGCGGATACAATGTCTATCAAGACAAGATTTTAGATTTAACAGGCGAAGCATGGGCTGCAGATACTGACCTAGAATTCAAGGTTGGTGGAGTTACTTATGGTTTCCCAGTTGCTGTTGAAGGTTGGGGTATGGCATATAATGAAGATCTTCTACTTGAAGTTGGATTCACTCTAGCTGAAATTGATGCTCTTAAGGATGTCTCTCAAGCAGAATATGCAGCAGCTTTCCAAAGAGTTCAAGACTTCTATGACACTCATGCAGCATATGCAGATTATGCAGTCGTTTCTATGGCAGCTGGTCCTGGTATGGAATGGGTTACTGGTCTTCATAACTTCAATGGTTATCTATCAGCAGGTCTTGCTTATTCAGATTCATCAGTTATTGATGATTTAAATGCAGGTATCGTTAATACAGATCGTCTTAACCAATATGTTGGTTGGGTAGATGTATTATTTGAATATGCAGATCAAACAATTCTAACTACTGGTGGATATGACGAACAAGTTGGTAAATTTGCAAGTGGCGAAGCAGCTTTCTTACATCAAGGAAACTGGACTGACAGCTCTTATGCTGATTCAGACTTCAACATGGGATATTTACCACATGCTACAATGACTACTGGCAATGATTCAATCTTTATTGGAGCACCTTCATATTATGTTGTTAACAAAGATACTAAGATGGCTGACGAAGCTAAGCAATTCTTAAATGACTTAGCATCAACTCCAGAAGGTCATGATTACATGGTTAATCAAGCACACATGGTTCCTGCTTTTAATAGCGTAACTTTAGTTCCTTCTACTCCACTTAGTGCAGCAGTTATGGAATGGAATCAAGCAGGTAAAGCATATGCTTGGTGGCAAAATGACATGCCAAGTGGATTTGGTATGGAAGTTTTAGGACCTATCTATTCTTTATACGCAGCTGGAAGTATTACAAGAGCTGAATTTATTGCACAGATTACTCAAGAAATTAACGATTTAGCTTAAACCATTATTCAAAAAAGTTTAACATTGAGGGTGTATTTTTATACCCTCTTTTGTTTGAACTTGATTGAAGAAATCAAAATTAAGTTATAATAAAGGTAACGATTTTTTTGTATGCCATCTATGTAGATAACAAATATGAATAAAGGAACATGGAGCGTTATGATATGAAAAAAGTGATAGCTATGGGAGAACTGCTTATTGATTTTATACCTAAACAGAAAGGTGTACCATTAGCAGAAGTTTATGAATTTACAAAAATGCCGGGTGGCGCACCAGCAAATGTTGCAGCAACTGTTGCTAAACTTGGTGGGTTGAGTGGTTTTATTGGACAAGTAGGCCAAGATGCATTTGGTGATTTTCTCATTGACACACTAAAAAAAGTCAATGTGGATACGTCATATCTGTACCAAACAGATCAAGCGAAAACGGCATTGGCATTTGTTTCATTGAAACTTGATGGACAACGGGATTTTATTTTTTACCGGGAACCAAGTGCTGATCAACTTTTTCAGTCATCTCAAATCAATCCAATTGCTTTGGATCAGGTTATTCTTCATTTTTGTTCGGTTAGCTTATCGGATTACCCAATTAAGCAAGCTCACCTGGAAGCTATTCGGATTGTAAAAGCTCAAAATGGGTTCATTAGTTTTGATCCCAATATTAGACTCTCTTTATTTAAGGATCATCAAGCATATCGTCAAGTGATTCTTGAGTTTTTACCATATGCAAATTTACTAAAGATAGCTGATGATGAACTCGAATTTATTACAGGAATCAAAGATATACATCAAGCGATTCAATCATTATTTATAGGCGATATTGAATTAATCATTTTAACCAAGGGATCACAAGGTGTTGAACTGTTTACTAAATCAACACACTTAGTAGTTCCTGGTATCAAGGTACATGCTATTGATACAACAGGTGCTGGTGATGCATTGATTGGAGCTTTTCTTTATCAATTATCCAAAGCAGAATTAACATATGCTATTCAAGATGCTAAGCTCATCGAATACTTAAAATTTGCTAATGCAGCTGCAGCACTGACGACTACTAAATTTGGTGCGATAAGTGCATTACCTACCCTTTCAGAAATTACTGATTTTCTTGAATCTAAAACCGTTAAGTGATCAAATTTGTTTGCATATATCAAATAACGAATACGTCATATGGCATTAAGGAACTCACATATAAATGTTAGCTCCTTTTTTTATGTTTGCCGTGCAAGAACTAAATTATGCTATAATCAATGTGGTGATTTTGTGAGAATCAAAATGAATTCTAGAAATTATATCGAACTTGATTTATTGGATAATGTGCAAAGAGATCTTGTCTTAATTTTACCTGGTGGCGGTTATACAGTCACATCACCTAGAGAAAGCAAACCGGTTGCTCAGGTATTTCATAATGCGGGATTTCATACTGCAATTTATTACTATCGGGAGACATTATTAATGTATCCTCAAGTTAAAGAAGAAGGTTATGAGGCTCTCAAGTCACTTCAAAAAAATAAAATGGTTAAACGCATTTTTCTCATTGGATTTTCTGCAGGAGGCCATTTAGCAGCGATGCTTATGACGAGTTATTATCAATTTGTTCAAGGAACCATCTTGGCATATCCAGTCATTTCAACCCATCCGCTTTACAAATATAAAGAGCTCGAAAATAAATTGTTAGGCAATCAACAGACACCAGAGAAAATCAAAGAAATTTCAATGGAACAACAAGTACATGAACGTGTTAGCCCTGTCTTTATTATGCATACGCTTGATGACGCTACAGTACCAGTTGAAAATTCGCTTTTCTTAATTGATGCACTGAAGAAAAATCACGTTCTTGTTGAATCTCACTTATATCCAACAGGCAGACATGGCGTATCTATTGCGACTCGAGAGGTAACATTTTCTGATATGGATCCATTGGTTTATGTAGAGAAATATAGTTATCTTTCAAACTGGATCAATTTAGCTATTCAATTTTTGGAAAGGATATAAAAATGAACCACATTTTATTAAGCAGAGGCATTTTAGCCTCGCCAAAAATGATTCCTTATTTCAAACCTTATATCCATAAAAATGATAAGGTTTTAATTGTTGCCTTATCTCATTTTTCTAAACATATAGATAATGAAGATACTTATAATCAGTATTACGGCAAAGGTGGGGAGTACTATCAAAAAATGATAGATAGCTTTTTTCCTTATGGCATTAAAGAATCACAAATAGAATGGATTCATTATTTTAAAGATAATCAAAAAACAGCTATTCAAAAAATAAAAAATGCTGATATCATCTATTTACCAGGAGGATCTCCGGATTTATTCATGTTAAGAATTGAAGCTTTTGGTATCAAAGATATTCTAGAAGACCATCAAGGTTTAATGATTGGTTCATCCGCTGGAGCAATGATTCAAATGGCGTCCTATCATATATCGCCTGATTTCGATTATCCCGCATTCAGATATGAAAAAGGCTTAGATTTATTAAAAGGTTTTTCAATTGAAGTCCATTATCGAAGAAGAAAAAAGCAAAAAGCAGCATTGAGAAAAGTCAATCGTGCTTTTCATCATGAAATTTATGCAATTCCCGATATGGGTGCTTTAATTGTTACAAGTGAAGGAATCAAATGTGTATTTCCGGCTGAAAAAATTTATAACAAGAAAGGCGTTGTAAAAACCTTGTGAGAAAATTTATAATAATGTATGCAATTTTCAGTTTCATCATGTTGGCTTTTGTCTATTTTATAACTTTGATTCAAGAATCCAATGCTCGGTCGCTTGATCTTTTTTATGAACTTTCTGAGGAAGCTCTAGCTACAAATGATTTAGATGAATTTGTCAGATACCAATCTGTTGCATATCAAAACAAGCATGTTATATTTACGGATGCTTATGATTTCCATATTTATCAAGTCATTGCTCAAATTGATGGCGAGTATAAAAACCAGTTTTCTGTATTTGTCATACCAAAACAAAATGTTAATTACGCAGAGGTTTTGAATGACACCAGTGATCAAACTGGAATTTCACTCATCAATCATGATACGAGTGAGGTGATTTATCAGACTTCAAGCGATGATGATTATACTGAGTATGCCGTGAGTTATGGCATTAAGAAGATAGGGTTTTATTACTATGCTATCGTATTAGATGAGAATTATTCAATAGATTTATCCTTAGTAGATTATGACGGACAGGTGATATTGTCTGAGAACATCATATTCACACATATCGTCTATGATGAAAATAATCTTGGAAACTTGATTCCGGGTTTCACAAATCAAGAAATAGAAGTTATGCTCGATTTGCCAACATACATTCAACCTGCTTTACTTAAAAATATTGCTATGTTTTTAGTGGCTGATATTCTTGTTGGTGGTATTATTCATTTCATTTTAAAAAGAAAGATTCTTTAACAGGTGAATTATATGAAACACTATCGCACAAAAAAAGACGCTTCGCAGTGGTTAGAAGAAACCAAAATTGAAGTTAAATCAACAGCTCCTTTCGAAACAATCATCATTAATCCATTAGAACTGGGACAAACAATCATCGGATTTGGTGGTGCTTTTACGGAAGCTTCAGCTTATAATCTATCAAGAATCGATACCAGCAAAAGAAAAAAAGCAATTGAAGCTTATTTTGATCCAATCAAAGGATTAGGTTATACCATTGGTCGAGTATCCATCCATGGTTGTGATTTTTCATTGGGAAGTTATCTGTACATAAAAGACTATGATGATTCTTTGGAATCATTTGATATTTCAAGAGATCAAATCATCATCGATTTAATCAAAGATGCTGAAAAAATAGCTCAACAACCAATCAAAATACTTGGATCACCTTGGACTCCTCCATTTTGGATGAAAGACAATCAATCTCCGATTCGTGGTGGAAAATTGATGCCACAGTATTATCAAACATGGGCTGATTATTTCGTAAAATTCATCAACGCCTATCAGACAAAGGGTGTTGATATATTTGCAGTATCCGTACAAAATGAACCTGCTGCTGTTCAAAGATGGGATTCATGCATCTATACTGGAGAAGATGAATGTGCTTTTGTTAAAGTATTGGGACCGACATTGAACCAAGCCGGTTTAGGTGATAAGCATATTTTGATATGGGATCACAATCGAGATATCATGGTTGAACGAGCTCAAGCGGTACTCAATGACCCTGAAGCATATCAATATGTTTGGGGGACAGCATTTCACTGGTATGAAAATGAGCAATTTTTAAATGTTAAGAAGCTTCATGACCTATATCCTGAAAAGCATTTATTGTTTACTGAAGGATGTCAAGAAAATGGACCTCATTTTGGTGAATATCAGGTAGGTGAAAGATATGGAAGAAATATCATCAATGATCTTAAAAATTATACTGAAGGATATATCGATTGGAATTTATTTTTAGATGAGACCGGTGGACCCAATCATGTCAATAATCTATGCTCCTCACCCATCATGATAAAGATATTTCATGAAGAACTAATCTATATGCCTGCATATTACTATATTGGGCATTTCTCTAAATTTATTCGCCCGGGAGCTATTCAGATGTCATCAAAAGGAACAGATAAATTGCTCTATGTTTCATTTATCAATCCAAATAAAGAACAGGTGATAGTCATTCAAAATGAAAATGAACAAGACTATAATATATTAATCAAAAGACTGAAAAATGAAATTAAAATCACTGTGGATGCTCACAGCATTTCAACAATCATCATTTAAAAACCATTTTATAGGCTGGACCGTGAATAGCTCATGGTCCTTTTTTTTATTTTTTTATGAAAGCCCTTTACTTTTTTTAAATTGGGACTTATAATAAAAATAGGAAACCGATTTCCAAGAGGTAAAATATGTCAACAAAAAAAACAATTTCAATCAAAAAAAATGACGGATATTATTTTCCATTGTTTAATCTGCACGGTATAAGATCTTCAATATCTCCTTTTTTTGGTGGTGATTTAAAGGTTGATTATCATCACTATGCACTTGAACCTACTTCAGAAGTTGACATGTATCATAATATCTCATCACGAAATGTCATATTTAACGTTGATAACAAATTTTATTTTTTAAATGGTCAAACCAATTTGCAGCAACGTGATGAAATCATCTATGAAACTGACTTACTCTATCAAAAAGTTACCAGATCAAATAAAAAGTTTAGTATTGAAACTACATCTTATGTACCTTTGGATGATCAGGTGGAAGTACACAAAATCGTCTTTAAAAATATCTGTCAAAAAGATTTATCCTTACAGGTTACTACAGCCATACCTATTTACGCCAGAAGTGCAGACAATTTAAGAGATCATCGCCAAGTGACTTCACTCTTAAACCAAATTGATGTTGTAGATAAAGGAATTTTGGTTAAACCCACATTATCTTTCGATGAAAGAGGACATACAGTAAACTCAACTCTTTATGGCGTTTTTGCAGATTCAGCGGACCTGAACATTTTAGGGTATATTTGTACATTGGACAGCTTCATTGATGGTGGATCATTACATTTTCCAAAAGGACTGAAGAAGATTAATAATGTTGGATATCATGCTGAAGGATACGAAGCTATGGGTGGTATTCAATTTGAAAAAATAATCTTAGCACCGAATCATTTATTGACTATTTATCTTTCAATAGGCATTCATGAGAATAAAGAGCAATCTATCAAAGAAAATCTTAAGTATTTGAATGAAAATACATTCAATCAAGGTCTCCAGAAATCACATGAGTTTTTCAAAAAATATGTTGATGGTTTAGAATTTGGTATTGTAAATCAAGAAACAAGTGAACACTTATCTTGGGTTGTTCTTCAACCTTTGTTGCGTAGATTTTTTGGGAACTCTTATCTTCCCCACCATGACTATGGTCATGGTGGCAGAGGATGGAGAGATTTATGGCAGGATTTATTAGCACTTATCATGATGAATGATGACAGTGTTTATGAACTTCTATACAGCAATTTTCAAGGTGTTCGCATCGATGGATCAAATGCAACCATCATTGGTGATCAATCGGGTGAATTTAAAGCAGATAGAAATTTAATTACTCGAGTTTGGTCTGATCATGGTGCTTGGCCCTTATTAACGACAAAAATGTATATCGATGAAACTGGCGACTTAGAATTTTTGCTGAAAAATCAGTTATATTTTAATGATCAATTTACTCATTATACGAAGAAAACTAAGAATAAACCAATCCAAAATAAAGTTTTGAATCAAGATAATGAACTTTATTCAGGAACAATTCTTGAGCATTTATTACTTCAAAACCTCGTAGGTCATCATAATATTGGAAATCACGGATTTGTAAAACTTGAAGATGCTGATTGGAATGACGGTTTGGATATGGCACATCATCTAGGTGAAACCATCGCTTTCACGCATATGTATGCTAGAAATCTGAGCGAACTTGCTGACCTGATCAGATTGTTGCCAACAAGAAATATCGTTTTATTTGAAGAATTATTAATGTTGCTTAATCAGGATGTCCACATTCAGGATTATTTTGATCTAGTAGCAGACTTTAAAGGTAATAAGATATGGATTGATCAATTTGATTTAGCTAACAAGTTAGATGAACTAGCAAAAGTGCGTATTTCCTTTTTACGTAAGCATGCATTTATCAATCATCAATATCAAAGCTATTATGATAATGAAGGAAACAATCCCGATGAGAACGGTACAATTTCACTGACAGGACAAGCAATTGCTCTTTTAAGTCAAACTCCCACTAAGAAACAAGCCAAAGAACTATCAAGAATCACCAAACAACTATTATTTGACAAAAAAATTGGTGGTTATCATCTAAATAGCAATTATCATCAAGTACTAACCAATATGGGAAGAGCTTATGGATTTGCTTATGGAAATAAAGAAAATGGTGCAGTATTCTCTCATATGGTCATTATGTACGCCTATGGATTATATCAATATAATTTGGTAAACCTAGGGCATGATGCGATGTTTACTTTACTCAAGCAAGCAAGAAATTTATCGAGTAAAGTACTTCTAGGAATTCCAGAATACTTTACCAATGATGGCATCGGTAAATATCCTTATCTGACAGGTTCAGCAAGTTGGATGCTGAGACTACTTAGAAGCGAGATTTTTGGTATTTCACTAAAAGTGGGTACTTTACATCTAATTCCTAAACTTAAAAAAGACGATTTTATTGATGGGAAAGCAATCATTAAGACTTATTTATTCAACCAACTTAGAACCATTACTTACCATAACCCAAAAAATTTAGATTATGGAAAATATCAAATTTCGAAAATAATGATGAATGATTTAATTGTTCAAAATGAATTTAGGCATCTTGATGGAAATTTAGAGGTATTTCTTGATGAAAAACTATGATATCTATGATTTTGATGGCAAAGGTTATAAAAAATTATTTAACCATCAAAATTGGCGAGTTTCTATTTTAAACTATATTGAAGAATTGGAACTTGACAAAATTTCATATGTCGAATCTCATCTGCATACAGATGAAGCATTTGTTCTACTTGAAGGATCTTGTACGATGTTTTTTGCTAAAATTGAAAATCAGCAAATTTTGGAATTATCAGCTTTAAAATTGGAAAAATATAAGGTCTATAATATCCACATAGGTACGTTTCATACACATACATTGTCAAAAGATGCCAAACTTCTCATCGTTGAAGAAGAAAGTACATGTGAATCCAACTCACCGAAGATTTCTTTAAATGTTGAGCAAAAATTATTGCTTAAGCAATTATATATGGAGAAAATCAATGAAGTATAAATTATTATGGGAAGATCTATTTAGTGTAGATGGTGCACCTAATCCAGAGTTTTGGACTATTGAAACAGGTGGTCATGGTTTTGGGAATGGTGAACAGCAATTTTACACGAATCAAGAAAAAAATGTTTTTGTTAAAGATGGACTTTTAAATATAGTTGCTCAAAAAGAGAAATATGAAAACAAAAATTATACGTCTGCAAAATTAACTACTGAGGGTAAAAAAAGCATTCAAAATGGACGTGTTGAAATTGTTGCTAAAGTACCCAGTGGAGCAGGCACTTGGCCAGCTATATGGCTTTTAGGTAATCAGTTCAGAAGCATCAGTTGGCCATCTTGTGGTGAAATTGATCTCATGGAACATGTAGGACACAATCCAAATGTTCTTCATTTCTCACTGCACTCAAAAACAAATTATTTTCACATCAAAAACCAACCAACAAAAGTTGTTAAACTTGAAAATTTTGTCAATCATTTTCACGAATTTGCCATGGATTGGAAAGAAGATGAGATTACATTTTATCTTGATGGAATTGAACAAGAGACTTTTACTAAACCTCATGATGCATCAGAAGAGCAATGGCCATTTAATCAAGGGTTTTATCTTATTTTGAATTTGGCATTAGGTGGAACATGGGGAGGCGAGATTGACGATTCGATCTTTCCAGTAACCTTTCAAATAAAGTCTGTAAAAATATATGAGAGAAGTGATTTAATTGGTTAAAAAAAGAACGATTTATGATATTGCTGCTGAATTAGAATTGGCACCAGGAACAATTTCGAAAGTTTTGAATCACACAGGAAATGTCAGTGATAAAACCAGAGAAAGAGTTCTAGCATATATCAAACAAGTTGGATATGTACCAACTTCAAGTGCACGTATGCTTAAATCAAAAAGAACCTATACAATCGGTGTAGTTTTCACTGAAGAATCAGATATCGGACTCGAACATTCCTTTTTCTCGAGTATTTTGCAATCTTTTAAGAGCTATGTTGAAAATGAGGGGTATGAATTATCTTTTATAGTTCGCAAATTAGGTAAAAATCACTTAACCTATTATGAATGGTGCATGAATAAACGTGTTGATGGTGTTTATATTGTTGTTGGTGATTTTAATGACCAAGGATTACATGAAATACTTGAAAGTGGAATCCCAGCAGTATCTACAGACATGTTTTTACCTGGACTACATACTGTTGTTAGTGATAATGACCAAGGAATCAAGATTAGTATGGAATTTATACGTGATGTGCTTAAGAAAAAACACGTAGCAATGGTAGCGGGTCCGGTAACTTCTAAAGCATTTGTGGAAAGATTGATCTCTTTTCAAAAGTATATGTCAGAATTTAATTTTGAAACAACTGAAAGAGATATTGTACTATCTGAAAGTTTTGGATTTACTGGAGGATTTAATGCAGTTCACCAATTGATGAAACAGACGAATTCACGGCCTGAAGTCATTCTTGCAGCAAGTGATGACATCGCGTTGGGTGTAATCAAGGGTTTAACCAGTATGGGTATTAAAATACCAGAAGAAGTTCAAGTTATCGGTTTTGACGACATTGCATTTTCTAGACATTTCACACCATCATTGACTACAATTGCTCAAGATAGAAAACTTCTTGGCGAGACTGCAGCAG
>Ga0268276_1002389_pt1 | contig 16083 bp, 11 predicted proteins | sample saktaG_4_FD_190145 | JGI IMG/M metagenome (GOLD analysis project Ga0268276, IMG submission 190145) | Saline water microbial communities from Sakinaw Lake, British Columbia, Canada - sak_2010_1_5_45m | ecosystem: Environmental > Aquatic > Non-marine Saline and Alkaline > Saline ...
CCCGTCGCGCCGCATGCGCTGGTCCCAGGTTGTCAGCATGCGGGGATAATCCTGATCGGTCGTGATGACCTCGTCGCCGGCCTTGAGGTCGATGCCGTTCTGGACGATCTGTAAAGACTCGCTGGCGCCGCGCGTCAGGGCCATCTCGTCGCGATCGCAGCCGAATTCGTTGGCCATCCGCCGGCGGAGCGTCTCGCTGTTCCCGGCGACCATGCCCTGGTAGTGGACGGGCAGCATATTGATCATGTCCATGTAGCGGAAGACCGATTCCAGCGCGACCCGGGGCATCGGGGCGGTGAAGCCGTTGTTGAGGTTGATGAGCGAGCGGTCCAGCTTGAAGGCCAGCTGGATCTCCCGCCAGTAGAACTCGTCTTTGGCCACTTCCTCGGGCGTCATGTTCGCGACCGACTGGGACGCGGCCTCGACCCGGGCGAGGTGTCTCGGATCGAACGCTACGGCGGCCGTCCCGAACGCGCCGACCGTTCGCAGGAATGTCCTTCGACTCCACGTCTTCGATTTCATGTCTGGCCTCCTCGAATCCGGGCTCATGTCCTTCCGGTCGGACATCGTCGAGGATTTTAATTCAGGCTTCGAGTAACGTCAAGGACAGCGACGGGGCAGGCCGAGGACCAAGGAAGCCTTGTCGGCCTTCCCGGCTTCCGCTATAATCGCGTCAGGATGGAGAGCAGGGGGAAATTACCGGGTCGCATACTCGCCGTCATGGCCGCGCTGGCGCTCTTCTTGACGGCCTGCGCCGCGGTCCCGAGGAGGCCGCGGACCCAACCCATGCCAGCCACGGCCTCGGAGCGTATGGGGCCTTGGGACATCACCATCGCCCAATATGAGCCGGCCCTTTACGGACCCGAGCGTCAGCTCGCGGATCTCGTCGGGGAATACCGCCTCCGCCTGGGGAACGGAAAGCTCAAGGGAGCCCGGTTGTTGGCTATCAAGGCCCAAAGGCGCCTCGAGCTTTGGGTCGGGCGGCGGATGGTGAAAGCTTACAGAATCCAACTGGGCATCGTGTCGCGCGGCGCCAAGATCCGCCAGGGTGACCGGATGACCCCCGAAGGGGATTACTTCATCTGCGCCCATTCGGGAAGCGCGTACTACCTGGCCCTCTGGATTTCCTATCCGAACCTGGCGGACGCGCGGCGGGGCCTCGAGGAAGGATTGATCTCTCGCCGGGAATTCGAAGCTGTGGCGGGAGCCCTCAAAGAAGGCCGCTGCCCGCCCCAGCGCACGAGGCTCGGGGGCGACCTTCTCGTCCACGGTCAGCCCCCTGAGTACGCGGCGGAGCTCGCCGCGTCTCACGGGGTAACCGCCGGCCCTCTCAGAAGCGGGCTCAAGATCGGCGACACCGACCCCGCGATCATCAAGGAGTTCCAGGATTGGACGGAAGGGTGCATCGCCCTTTTCAACCCGGATATCCGCGAGCTCTACGAACTCGTTCCCGACAGAACGCCAATCAGGATCGTCGCGGACGGCCCGATCACTCCCCCGCGCCCCGCCCGGCGCCGGAAGGGCCAGAGGCCTCCCGGCTAGTTCGCGGCGATAACGTTCGACGAAGGAGCGACCCCGGGCGGCGGGATCGGGTGTCCGTTAATCCCCTTCGCGGGATTCCACGGACGTCAGCCCGTGGAGGAATAGCGAATTCCCCGCTTCGGGGACAGGCGCTCCAACGCCTGCAGTCCAAGAGATCCCACGGACGTAAGTCCGTGGAGCTTCAGTAAGCCCGTTTGACCGGCATGTCTCCATAGGTGATCAGGTCGCCGACCTGGATGTATTCGCCCGGCCTGGGGTTCAGGACCCTGAGTTTGATCGTGTGTTTCCCGGCCCGAAGAAGATAGGCCCAGGAGATCTCGAGCTTCCGGACGCGATCGTCGACCGGCATGTTGATGACCGCCGGCAGCCGGTCGTCGAGGATGAGCTCCACCTGGAAGACGTAAGGGTCTTTGCCGTCATCGACCATTTTCGAGGGCCCTCCGGTCAGGACATAACCCGTGCCCTCGAATTCGACCTCGGCCGCGGTCTCGAGCCGCAGGCCCAGCCTCTTCCTCTCGACCGGAAAGCAACCCGCGAAGCTCACCTCGAGCGGAACGGGCTTGACGGCCTGGAAGGGCAAACGGACCTTCTCCCCCTTGACGGTCCCGTTGTTCTTACGGATCATCTCCAGGGCGTGGCCGAATCCCGTTTCATAGACCTTGTTGAGAGACATCGTGGTATAGGCGAAGGGCTTATCCTCGATGGACTTGACCGGGTCCCTCCAGACCGCGGGGATGCCGCTATATCCGAGCATGGCGCCCAGGATGCCGCCGGCGCTGGCCGGGTTGCAGTCCGAGTCCTGGCCGCATCGCGTGGCGATCTCGAGCGTCCTGCCGAAATCGCCGTGGCCGTAGAGCAGGCCGATGACAACGTAGGCCCCGTTGACCCGGGCGTCGATGTTGCCGGGATCGAGCACGAAGTCGGGACATCCGATGTCCTGGGCCCATTTCCGCTCCACTTCGGACCAGGCTTTTTTCCAGTCGACCGGGTCGGCATGGTAACAGGCCACGACGTCCCGGACGCACCGGGCGAAACCGGATTCCGGCGGCAAAACCTTCAATCCTTCCTCGACCACGAACTCGACGTCTCCGCTGACGAAGGCCAGGCTGTACATGGACGCGATATAGACGCCGCCGTACCAGCCGTCACCGTAGTTCATGATATGGCCGACACGGTCGCAGATCTCCGCCGCGGCGTTGACCATCCCCGGGCTCATCAGCCCGGCGAAGTCCGCCTCGATCTGGAAGTCGATATCGTCGGCGTGCGGCGAGTTCGCCCAATGGCCCGAGTCCGGGGGCGGGATGCCGTTCAGAATGTTGTAGCGGGCCGCCTGGTTGGCGTGCCAGAGCGGGTAGCCGGCGTGGGCGAAGGCCCGGGCATGGCTCGCCGCGGGCGCGTCGAGGCCTTCCCTGGCCATGACGTCGACGAAGGTCAGGTCCATATAAACATCGTCGTAGAGTCCGGGAGACTTCTCGAACCTTTGAGCGACGAGCGAGTCGTCCCAGGGAATGGCCCGGTCATCCGGGATCATTGTGCCCAGGTACCGGAACTCGGTGGGACCCCCGAACGTGCAACCGATGACCTGCCCGGCCCAGCCGCCCTTGATCTTGTCCATCAAGGTCGTTCGCGTTATTTCCGTTTTGAGCCCGGCCGGCCCCCGGGGCCTTTCCGTTTGAAGACAGGCGGCCCCCAGGGAGATCAGGGCCAGAAGCAGGACCGCGGTTCTCTTCATCCGGTCAGAAGCCCAGCTCCTTGATGATGTGCGTCGCGCCGGAGAATTTGTCGGTGACCCAGAGGATGTAGCGGACGTCGACGCTGATCGAGCGCTGGAGCTCGGGGATGATGTAATAGTCGCCGATGACGCTCTCGTAGGTCATGTCGAAGATGATGCCGATCTGTTCCCCCTTGGCGTTGAAAGTCGGCGAGCCGGAGTTGCCTCCGGTGACGTTCGTCGTGTTCAGGAAGCAAGCCGGGACGTCCTTGAGCCGAGCGTCCATGTAGGGCCCGAAATCCTTGGCCTGCCAAAGGTCTCTGATCTTGGCCGGCACCTTGAAGGGAAAGACACCCGTGTCCTTCTCGATAACCCCGCCGACGGTCGTCTGGGGCAGGTAGGTGACGGCGTCCCGCGGCTGGTAGCCCAGGACGGGACCGTAGGTGAAGCGGATGGTCCCGTTGGCGTCGGGGGGATAGGTCCCCTTTTTCATCTCGAGAATGGCCGCCTCGTAGGCCATCTTGAGATCGGCCCCTTCGCGGCCCATGCCCTGACCCTCCTCGCGGAGGATCTTGAGCTCCTTTTCCATCCCCGCGGCGAGCTTGAGGAAAGGGTCGTCGACCGCGGCCAGCTCGGCCGGTTTGCGGCCGAGGAGCTCAAGCCTCTTGCCGGGATCGCCCAAGGCGGTTTTGGCGTACATCCCGTCCACGCGCGCGGCGACATCCGCTTCGCTTCCGGCACTCAGGCCCTTGAGAGAGGCGGGCCACTTGGCCTCGTCCGGGTGGGCGGCTTTGAGCCGCTTGAGGGTCCACTTGAGGAGTTCCTTGTCGGTCGCGAAGACATAACCGCGTTCCGCCAGCTGGATGCCCTGCTTGAGCCGGGGCAGGTTCCGCTCCTGGAAGGCCTGCTCCCTGTCCTTGTCGGGCTTCTGGAGCTCGCCCGCGGCGCGGAGGATGTTGTAGGCCTGGGAGAGGATGGTCGACCCGCCGAGGACACCGTTCAGGAGCTCCGTCCTGGCGCCGAAGGCTTTCTGCTTGGTCTGGAAGGCTTCGAGAACGGCTGGGGCCTCGCCATACTTCTTGGCTCGGGCGGGGTCGGCATTGATCCATTCCAGGAGGACCTTCTCCTGGGCGGCCTTCTTGGCGACAAGGTCGTATTTCAGAAAGCCCTCGAGCTTCCCCTGCATGTTTTTCAGGCCGTTATAGAGCCCCTTGACCCGCGCGGCATAGCGGATCTCGACTTCCTTGTCGGCTTTTCCGGCCTCTTCATAGAAGCGGATGACGGCCTGAATGTCCTTGATCCTCTTGGTCATGTTCTCCTGGTCGGCCTTGAGCTCGGGAAGCGCGTAATTGCGGTAAGTCCGGCCGGGATAACCCATAACGAACGTGAAATCGCCCTCCTTGAAGCCTTCGACCGAGAGCTTCAACCAGACTTTGGGCTTGTAAGGAACGTTCGCCAAGTTGTAGTCGGCGGCCGTGCCGTCCGGGGCGACGTAAGCGCGCAGGAAGGAGAAGTCGCAGGTGTGACGCGGCCACATCCAGTTGTCCGTCTCCCCGCCGAAGTTACCGAGGTCCTGCGGCGGAGCGTAGACGAGCCGGACGTCGCGGATCTGCTTGAACGTGGTGAGATAATAGGAATTGCCGCTATACATCGCGGCCAGCGTGCAGCGCAGATCCTTTCCCGCCTTCTCGCCCGCTGCGATGAGCTCCTTCTGGGCCTTGTCGTAGGCGTCGTAACGCTCGCGCGGCGTCATGCCGGACTTGAAATAGGCGTTGACCTTGGCCGTCACGTCCTCATAGCCGAGGAGCACACCCGCCTGGTAACCCTGGGCCGGGATCTCATCGCCCCGGGCCGCGGCCAGGAAACCGTCGTTGATATAGTCCTTGTCCTTGCTCGAGGCCCTTTGGATGGCCCCGTAGGCAACGTGGTGGTTGGTCAGGATGAGGCCCTCGAGGCTGACGAACGAGCCCGTCCCGCCGCCGAGGTTGACAACGGCGCTCATGAGCCCCGTGCCGTCCTTCTTATAAAGGTCGTCCGGGTTCATCTGCAGCCCCATGGCCCTGAGGTTCAGGTCCTTCATCTGATGGGGCATCCACATCCCCTCGTCCGCCCCGGCGATGAGGACCAACGTAAGGGCGAGTACCCCCGTGGCGAGATATTTTCCGATGTTCTTCATGATTCTTCCTCCTGAGAAATTCGGTCAATAAAGGTCGTAGAACCGGAATTTCCGGTTCAAGGCCTTAACAAGCTCCATGATCCAGAGCGGGAGCGACGAGAACGCCATGATCATACCTAAGTCTATTGGACTTAACGCTTTCGTCTTGAAGATCGGCTGGAAAACAGGCACGTAGATGATGGCCATCTGGAGCAGGAAGGAGAGCCCCGTGGCGTAGACGAGCTGGGGGTTGGAGAGGATCTTCAGCTTGAAGAGCGATACCTTCATGCTCCGGCAGTTGAAGGCGTGAAAGAGTTGACTGCAGGCCAGTGTGGCCAGCGCAGCCGTCCTGGCCCGCTCGATACCCTCCTTCTCGTAGAGGAGCACAAACAGGAAAGCGGACAGGCTGCACAAGGCGATGAGGCTGCCCTGAAGCCCGATGAGCCAGGCCCTAGCACCCGTGATGACCGGTTCGGTGGGCTTGCGCGGCGGCCGGTCCATGATGTTCGGGTCGACGGGATCGACGCCCAGTGCCAAAGCGGGCAGGCCGTCCGTCACCAGGTTGACCCAGAGGATCTGGATGGGGAGAAGCGGCACGGGGAAGCCGAACAGGGCGGCCGTGAACATGACCAGAATCTCGCCGAAGTTGCAGGACAGTAGAAAGTGGATGAACTTTCGGATGTTATCGTAGATGCCCCGGCCTTCCTCAACGGCGGCCACGATCGAAGCGAAGTTGTCGTCGGTGATGACCATGTCCGAGACTTCCTTGGTCACGTCCGTCCCGGTAATGCCCATGGCGACACCGATGTCCGCCTCCTTCACGGCGGGGGCGTCGTTGACGCCGTCGCCTGTCATGGCCACGATCTCGCCCCTGCGGCGCCAAGCACGCACCGCCCGGAGCTTGTGCTCGGGCGAGACCCGGGCGTACACGGCCACATGTTCGACGGCCGCATCGAACTCCTCATCACTCAAACGATCGACGTCCTCCCCGGTAAGGGCCCGGCAGTCCTCCCCATAGAAGGCCAGCTCCCGGGCGATGGCCACGGCCGTATTCCGGTGGTCGCCCGTGATCATGACCGTTCGGATGCCCGATGTCCGGCACTTGGCGATGGCCGCCTTAACCTCGGCCCGGGGCGGGTCGATCATGGCCACGAGCCCAGCGAAGGTCAGGTCCCTTTCGATAGCTTTCGCTTCATAGGAGTGCGGTTCCTGGTCGAGGTTCCTGTAAGCGACGGCCAGGACGCGGAGGGCCTGGTCCGAGTACCCGTCGTTGGCCTTCATGATCCGCTCCCGGTCTCCGGCGGTGAGCGGCCGCTCCGCGCCATCCTCGAGGACGGAGGTGCAATCCTTGAGCAGAAGGTCCGGTGCGCCTTTGGTGAAGACGGTCATTACCTGCTCGGCTCTCCGGACGATGCTCATCTTCTTGCGCTCGGAGTCGAATGGGATTTCCTCGACGATCTCGTAGTCCCGTTCCTCCTCGCCCTTCCAGATTCCGGCCTTGGCCGCCGCGCTGAGAATAGCGATTTCCGTCGGGTCGCCGAAGACGACGGCCTTTGCGTCCTTGATGGTGAGCAGGGCGTTATTGCAGAGGACTCCGGCGGTAAGGGCCTTGAGAAGGTCGGGGTGGCGGCACGGGTCAACGCTTCCCGAATCGCTCCGGAACTCGCCGGAGGGGTCGTAGCCCGTGCCCGTCACTTCGAAAGCGGCGCGCGAGGTCCAGACAGCCTGGACGGTCATTTCGTTCTTGGTCAGGGTGCCCGTCTTGTCCGAGCAGATGACCGTGGCAGAACCAAGGGTCTCGACCGAGGCCAGTTTGCGGATGAGGACGTTGCGCCGGACCATGCGCTGGACGCCCAGGGCGAGCGCGATAGTCACGACGGCGGGCAGCCCCTCGGGTATGGCCGCGACAGCAAGGCTGACCGAAGTCAGGAACATGTCGAGGACCTTGCCGCCCCGGAGGATCTCGAGGCCGAAGACGACCGCGACAAGGACAAAACAGAGGTAGATGATCAGTTTGCCGAACTGCTCGAGCTTTTTCTGGAGCGGAGTGGTTTCCTTTTTGATGTCCTGGATGAGGCCGGCAATGCGGCCGAGCTCTGTCTGCATGCCCGTCTCGACGACAAACGCCCGGGCCTTGCCCGAAACGACGGCAGTCCCCAGATAGAGGATGTTGGCCCGCTCAGCCAAGGGGATATTCTTTGCCTCGAGGACGATGTCGGTTTTATTGACGGGCATCGACTCCCCGGTAAGGCTGGCTTCCTGGACGGCGAAGTTCGAAGTGTGCCAACGGACCCGGCTGTCAGCCGGGATGTGGTCGCCGGCCTCGACCTCGATGAGGTCGCCAGGCACGAGCTCCCTGGAGGGGATAATGCGAGCGGCGTTATCGCGGATGACCTTGGATGACGGGGCGGACAGCTTCTTCAGCGCGGCCAGGCTCTTCTCGGCACGGTATTCCTGGGCGAGGCCGAGGATGGCGTTGAGGATGACGATGGCCAGGATGGCCAGGGCGTCTACCCATTCCTTGAGGATGCCCGAGACGAGGGCGGCGGCGATGAGGACCCAGATGATCAGGCCTTTGAACTGATCGAGAAAGATGGCCAGGGCGCTCCGGCCCTTCTTTTCCCGCAGCTCGTTGGCACCGTAGGTTGTAAGCTTCTCGGCCGCGGACTGCGAAGAAAGGCCGGCTTTGCCGTCGGTCCCAAGTGTCCTGGCGATCTCCTCGACGGCCAGGTGCCACCATTTCGTCATCATCGAGCTCCTCGCGAAATTTCCCGCGGGCCTTGAACCGCTATTATACACTCCTCGAAGGACCCGCGACAACGGAGCGCGAGCGTGTTAATATGTTTTTTATTCGTAGATCCGGGAGGGAGTTATGGAACTGTCCGTTGAGAGTTGGTCGCAAGCCATCGCCAGCCGCGTTTCCCGCCGGAGCTTCCGGACCGACCCCCCGGAGGAAGGGCTGCTGGAGCGGCTCGAGCGCGTCTGCCGGGAATTCCGGCCCTTTCCGGAGGCCCGGGTCGTGCTCGTCCGCGAACCTGTCGGCGAGGTCGCCGCGGGGATCATCGGCGGCTACGGCCGCGTCAGCGGCGCTCCGTGCTACCTCGCTTTTATCGGACGGATGGACTCCGCCCGCGTTCAGGAGTGCGTGGGCTATAATACCGGCGAGGCGCTTATTCTGGAGGCGACATCGCTCGGCCTCTCGACCTGTTGGGTCGGCGGGCTGTTCAAACCGGGCGTTGTTTCTGCGCTTCTTGGGATCGGCGAAAGCGAGAAGGTCCTCTGCATCAGCCCGGTTGGATATCCCGCAGCCAGGCCCAGCCTGACCGACAGGACCTTCAAGGCCCTGGCCGGTTCGGCCCGCCGGAAGTCCCTCGAAGAGTTGGTGGAGGAAGGCCGCATTCCCGAGAGCGGGGTGAAGACGGCCATCGCAGCCGCCCGCCTCTCCCCTTCCGCGAACAACCGTCAACCATGGCGCTTCCGCGCCGACGGCCAGACGGTGACGATCCTCACGGACAACGACAAGAAAGAATGGAAGATCTCGCGCCGCCTGGACTGCGGGATCGCCATGCTCCATTTCGAGCTCGGCGCTCGGGCGGCCGGACTCGTGGGAGAATGGGAGTTCCGGGAAGCTCCCGAAGTCGCGCGCTACGTTCTTTCCGTTACTTCTTTTTCTTAGCCGTCCAGGGGGCCGTGCCGAAATCGCCCATCTGGACCTCTCCGGACATCGTTTCGCCTTCGACCTTGCCCTTGAAGACGAGCACGAACTCGCCCATCTGAGCGCTGATGATCACGGTCCATTCGAGATCCTTGTCCTTGACCGTCCCTTCGCCCTTCATCTCCATGCCCTGAGGGCCCGGCATCGTGAACTTGAAGGCTTCCTTGTCCTGGACGAAGGTCGCGTCGGCCGTCATGTCGCCCTGGGGCGTTTGCATGGTCAGCTCCCAGACTCCGTTGACATCGACGGCGGTCGCCGCGAAGGCCAGGGCCGCGAACGACCCTAATACCAGGATCCCGATCGTCAAGCCGCGTGAACGCATGCGTATCTCCTTACTCGAAATTCTCCGGCTTCTCTTCATATAACATGCACCCTATCCCGTCAAGTCCGGGGATGTCCCGCCCCCCTTCCCACGCGAAGGGGAAACGTGTATAATACGCCGCTGACAGTCGGGGAGTAGCGCAGCCTGGTTAGCGCACAGCGTTCGGGACGCTGGGGTCGTGGGTTCAAATCCCACCTCCCCGATTTTTTTTATCTCTCGGCCCATGATCATCAAGTCGCTCTCGAGCATAACGGGTTTCAAGGCCGGGGACTCCTCCTTCCTGAGAGAGCTCCTCCATCCGGACAAGGAACGCTTGGACATCGGCTACAGTCTGGCCCATGCCGTGGTCAAGCCCGGCCAGAAAACCCTGCCCCACAGGCTGAAAAGCACCGAGGTCTACTACGTTCTCGAAGGCCGCGGCCTGATGCACATCGACGCCGAGCGGGCGGAGGTCGAACCGGGCCAGGCCGTTTACATCCCTCCCCGGGCCGTCCAGTTCATCGAGAACACGGGCCCGAACGACCTCGAGTTTCTCTGTATCGTCGATCCGGCCTGGCTGGCCGGGGACGAAGATGTCCTCCCGGGCATGCCCCCTGGACGGGTTCACTCATCCGGCAAGAAACCGTGATGTCCCTCTACCCAATCCCTTCCCCTGCCGTCGAACCCCGGGCCCCGTTTATTCGGCGGGTCGTCGGCCTGAGGAAGCGGTTGAGCTGGAAGCAGGCCTTCACGGCCCTTAAATATCCCAACTACCGGCTCTGGTTCTGGAGCCAGATGTTTTCGCTCTTCGGAACATGGATGCAGAGCACGGCCCTCGGCTTCCTCGTCTTCGACCTGACCAAGTCGACCGCCTATCTCGGACTCGTGGGCTTCGCCACGGGGGTCCCGACGTGGGTCTTCATGCTCTATGCAGGCGTCATCGCCGACCGGATGTCCCGCCGGATCCTTCTCCTGATCACCCAGACGGCCATGACGCTCCTGGCTTTCGGCCTGGCCGCCCTCGCTTTTCTCCACCTCGTCCAGCCCTGGCACATCCTGGTCATCGCCCTTCTCCTCGGGACGGCCAACGCCTTCGAAGCGCCCGCCCGCCAGGCCTTCGTCCTGGAGATGGTCGAGACCGAGGACATGACCAACGCCATCGCCTTGAATTCGGCCATGTTCAACACGGCCACGGCCCTCGGCCCGGCCGCGGCCGGCGTGACATACGCACTCTTCGGACCGGCCTGGTGCTTCACCATCAACGGCCTCTCTTTCATCGCCGTCATCGTCGCCCTGAAGAGGATGAAGCTCAAACCCTTTGTGCCCCAGCCCATCCGGGCTTCCGCCGTGGCCGACCTCAAGGAAGGGCTGAAATACGTCGCCACCCACCCCATGATCCGAACGATCATCGGACTCATCGGCCTCGTCAGCCTTTTCGGTTTCTCCTTCATCACCCTTATCCCCGCTTGGGCGGTCAACATCCTGCACGGCGACGCTAGGACGAACGGCTTCCTCCAGTCGGCGCGCGGCGCGGGGGCGCTGGCGGCCGCTCTCCTCATCGCTTCGCTCGGCCGTTTCCGTTTCCGCGGCAGACTCCTGACGTTCGGCACGTTCGCCCTCCCAGCCTTTACGGCCTTATTCGCTCTTGTCCGCTGGGCGCCTCTCTCTTTGGTCCTGATCTTCGGGTCCGGCCTGGCGCTTATCCTCATCTTCAACCTGGCCAATGCCTTGGTTCAGACGTTCGCCCCGAACGAGCTCCGGGGGAGGATCATGAGCGTCTACTCCCTGACCTTCTTCGGGCTCTTCCCGATCGGGAGTTTGGGAATCGGATTGACGGCCGAGCATCTCGGCCAGCCGGCGGCCATTTTCATAGGGGCAGGGATCATGTTCTCGGCCGCGATCGCGATCGCCGTCTTCATGCCCCGCCTTCGCAGACAGGAGTAGCCACCCCGCAGAGCTCGGCGGGACTGCGAAGCCCTCAGGACAGCTCGACGAGCTCGTATTCGGTCGATCCCAGGCCTATTTTTTCACCATGGGCGAGCTGGGCCGACCAATCGAGGTCGTAGCCGGCACGCAGGGGGTCCTTGCCGGCCCCTCTCTCGACGATCAGGTCGGCCGTGGCCTTGTCGACGGCGACCGGGTCGAGGGAAGCCAGGATCCCGATATCGTCGACGATGCGCTTCTGACCCTTGGCCATGCAGTCGCAGTCCTTGGTGACCTGGATGAGGAAGTTGACGAAGCCGGCCTTGCCCTTGAAGTGCGTGAAAACCCGCCAGGCGTATTCGGCCAGCTTCTCCTGGAGGCGGAGCGAGTCTTCGTCCCATTTCATCTTGATGGCGCCGACCTTGCAGACGACGAGACATTCGCCGCAGCCGATGCACTTGGCCGGTTTGATGACGACGTGCCCCTCGGCCTGGACGATCGCGGCCTCCGGGCAGAAGGCCATGCAGACGCCGCAGTTCCGGCACTGCTTGGCGTTGACGCGCGGGTGGGTCACGGAATGCTGGTCGAGTTTCCCCGCCCGCGAGGCGCAGCCCATGCCCATGTTCTTGATGGCCGCGCCGAGGCCGGTCTGGACGTGCCCGGTGACGTGGGTCAGGCAGATCAGGGCGTCGGAATCGAGGATGCCGCTGGCGATCTTGGAGGAGGCCGTCCGGGCCTGGGGGCTCCGGGGCTCCCGCTTGTCATGGCCGATGAGGCCATCGGCGATGATGACAGGGACACCCGTCGTTTCCGGCGTGAAGCCGTGAGACCAGGCCAGGCGAAGGTGGTCGATCGAGTTCGAGCGATTGCCGATATAGAGCGTATTGGAATCGGTCAGGAAGGCATGGGTTGTTTTTTTCCGGATCTCCCAGATGAGGCCGGTGAGCCATTGGGGCTTAATATAGCCGGTGTTGCCGACTTCGCCAAAGTGGATCTTGAGGGCGGCGTAGTCCCCCTCGGCGACCAGGTCGTTGAGCCCCGTGGCCAGGTAAACCTTCTTGGCCTTCTCGGCCAGGGCTTCGGCGGGTTCTTTGGCTTCCGCAGAAATGAAATAGACCTTGCTCTTCAAAGGGGATCGGCTCCTTCCGTTATGACTTGAGGACTTTGTCGACCGCCTTGCTTCCCGCCCCCGGCCTGAACCGGCGGCCTAGGCCTTGGAGCGTCTTCTCCACGGCCTCGATCGCGAACCTCAACTGGGCGGATGTCAGATTGCCCATATGGCCCATGCGGAAGACCTTGCCCACCGTCTGGGCCAGTCCGCCGGCGACGACAACGCCGTTCTCATAGAGTCCCGCGCGGAAGGCCTTGTCGTCGACGCCGTCCGGGTAGCGGACCACGGAAAGCGTCGCGGCCAGGTAATCCGGGTCGGTGAAGAAGCCGAAGCCCAGGGCGGCCAGTCCGGCCCGGATCGCTTCGGCATGAAGGTCGTGGCGTTCGAACCGTTCTTCGACCCCCTCTTCGAGGATGATCCGGGTCGCTTCGGCGAAAGCCCGGACCTCGTTGACGCAGGGCGTCGAGAAATATTTCGAAGGGTCGTGCATGATGGGGAGCCAGCGGAGGAGGTCGGAATAGTAGGCCGGGACGGCGGCCATGCTCCGGCGCTTCTCCATGGCCTGCTCGGATAGGACGAGGATGGTCAGGCCCGGCGGGGTCCCCAGACATTTCTGGGCCGCGGTCAGGACGACATCGATCCCCCAGGCGTCCATCCGCTCCGGGACGCCGCCCGTGGCGCAGACGCCGTCCACGATGAAAAGCGCTCCCGTTTTATCGAGGACCCGGCTGTATTCCTCGACCGGAGCGCAGGCGCCGGTCGCCGTGTCGACATGGGTGCAGACGACGACGTTGTAGTTCTTCGCCGTGATCCTCTGCTCGAGCTCCGCGGCGGTGACGGCCTTGCCCCATTCGCTTTCGAGGACATCATGCTCGAGCCCGAAGGCCAGGCAGATCTGCGCCATCCGTTGCCCGAAATACCCCTGCGAAAGGACGAGAACACGGTCCCCCGGGCCGGCCGTGTTGAGGATGGCCATCTCCATGGACAGGGTGCCCGCTCCGGAGATGATGAAGGGCTCGCCGCTCTCGCAGAAGACAATCCTCTTGAGGTTCTCGCAAGCCTCCTTGAAGTCCCGGACCATATCCGGCCCGACATGCGAAACCGTCGGCAGGGCCAGGACATCGAGGATCCGCGGGACGACCGGGCTGGGGCCCGGGATCAGCAGCAGTTTTTCTTGAGACATCATAATCCTCTCTCACGAAAATCGTGTCCATTGTGACCAATCCCCGGCCGTAAATCAAGAGGGACCGTCCCCTCCATGGGGGCAGTCCCTCTTGCCGGCGAAGATCATTCGACGATGCGGTAGTTCACCCCCGCGAAAACGACGATCATCTTGGTTCCTGCCGAAAGATACTTGGCGATCCCCGGCTTCTCCGCGATCAGCTTATAGAAAGCATCCGAGTTGAACTTGACCGTTTCGACGGGCGCGCCCTCCTTGTATTCGCTGTCGGTCCAGACGCCGTCCTTGAGGTAGAACGTTTTATCATCCTTATACAGGATCCGCTCCGAGGCCACTTGGGCGGCCCGGTCTTCGAGCTTGAAGCTCTGGGTCGCCTTGGCCACCCGGACCGCGCCCACGCCGCCGACGACGCCGCCGGCGAGGGCTTCCCGGGCGGCCGGGGCCGCGGCGTCGAGGACCTGCGCTTCCCTTTCCGTGACCAGGAACGACGTGAAGGGCGTGACGATCCCGTACTTGAGGCCGAGGCGCCTGATCTCGTCGGCAAGCTCTTGATTCGACCCCTGGAGACGGATCTCCTCGAGAAGGTAGCCGATGCGCCGCGTCGCCCAGAGCCGGGGCAGGAAATTGAAGGAATCCCCCGCCGCGAGGGGCCGCCCCTCGAGGACGAAGCGTTTTTCCTCCCTGCCGCTTTTCCCGCTCAAGACGACGCTCACCGGCCCCCGGCCCTTATACCTTCCGACGAGGACGAGCTGGGAGCCCTTGAAGAGGTCCGGCAGGGAGCGGGGATAGACCTGGCTCGTTTCGATCCCCCGGAACGTCACGGACAGGTCGGAGAGGAGGGGCGAAGAGATCTTTTCGTAGAAACTCGAGATGGCCGCCTCGAGGTCCTCGGCCTCCCCGACGTAGACGGACGTCCCCCGATGATCCGAGGAGATCCTGTCAAGGAGCTCGGTGTTGACGTCGTCCCCGACGCCGAAAACGAAGACCCTGGAGCGCGAGGAATTGGCCTTCTGGATATGCCCCAGGATGTCCGCCGTTTCGGTCGTCCCGACCGTCGGCAGGCCATCGGTCAGGAAGAGCACGTAATTCGGACGGTCCCCTGCCTTCATCCGGGACAGGGCTTGGAGGAGGGCCTCGTCGATGTTCGTGCCGCCCGAATCCTCGATGCCGTCGACGAACATGAGGGCCCTGCCGATGTTTTCGACGGTCGCCGGGACAAGGGCATCCGAGAAGGGCGTGACGCCGTCATCGAAATCGATGAGCGAGAATTCGTCGCGCGGGCCGAGGTGGTTGAGGATGAACCGGGCCGCTTCTTTGGATTGGCGGATCTTGGCCCCGCTCATGCTCCCGGAGCTGTCGAGGACGAGGACGATGTTCTTGTTGACGACCCTCTCCCCGGCGGCGGCGTAGCGCGGCGAGGCCAGGAGCAGGAAATAGCCGCCGTCAGGTCCCTCCCAGTTCATGAAGGACAGGCCGATATCGTCTTTCGAGAGCGAGTAGTAGACGAGGAAGTCCTTGTCCGGCCGGACGCGCCTGTCCTCGTAGCCGACGCTGGCGCGGCCCGGGCCGGCCTTGCTCACGGAAACCTTGTGGGAGGGCGAATAGACGTTGACGATCGGGACCTGGCTTTCGATCCGGACGGAGATGCTGACATCGTCGAGCGGGTCGCGGGAGAACCTCTCCGTATTCAGGGGATAGAGATACTTGACCAGGCCGCCGTCGGACTTCAGGACCTCGGTGTAGGAGATCTGGACCCGTTTCTCGCCGTTGGCCGGGATGGGGAACACCCTGGCCCGGAAAAGGTTACGGCCCATGTATTCGAGGAGCCCCGGGTCGCGCATCCGGCGGACGATGTCCTCATAGATCCGCCGGCCCTCGCGGCTGTCGAGGATCTCCCCTCGGACCCTTTCGTTCCCGACGTACATAGCGAACTCCGAGACAGAAGCGCCTTCCGGGACGGGGAAGATGTAGGTTCCTTCGATGTCCCGGCCGAAATGGTTGACGAACACTTGGTCGATCGACGTTCGGGCCACCTGGTTGACGATCTCCACTTTGACACGATGATATTTGACGCTGAGCGGCGGGATGTCCTGCCCCGGCCGGGGGGTAGGGATGATGAAACCATCAGCCCGGAGCGACGGCGCCGCGGCCAGAAGGAAGGCTACGCTCCCCAGGACGATCCGATTGATGATGACCTTGCCTCTTTGGCTCATGTTCTCCTCCTCGAGCATCTTTGCGTGCGTATCCTACATCGCCTAATACAACGGAGGTCGCCGTTTTGTTCCACGAGTTCTTGCTTGGCTTTGGTTACTTGCTGATATTAAATTAAATACGTGTTTCTCTCGTAATTACTCAATAAGTTGTGGCATGGGGGGAGCCGCGGGAGGGTGAGGAAGAGATAATTTTCTGAAGTTCGGGGATGGCGCGAGTCTGATAAATGCGATC
>Ga0268276_1002390_pt1 | contig 16081 bp, 13 predicted proteins | sample saktaG_4_FD_190145 | JGI IMG/M metagenome (GOLD analysis project Ga0268276, IMG submission 190145) | Saline water microbial communities from Sakinaw Lake, British Columbia, Canada - sak_2010_1_5_45m | ecosystem: Environmental > Aquatic > Non-marine Saline and Alkaline > Saline ...
AGATATTCTCCTGTTAATTAATTCACCAATTCGCCGATTGACCAATTCTCCAATTCACCTATCTGTCAATTTTTAAAAATCTTACTTCTCTAATTCTCCATACTAATGACTAATCATCTTGCATCTTGCATCTTGTATCTTGCATCTTTCTATCTTTTAGCTAATTCTTTTTTTAAATCTTCTATACAGGCTACCGGTGAAGGGTCAACCTGATTTAATATTGCTAAATAATAACTCATTAGATCGCCTAAAAAAATTAGTGAAAACATTCGAGCCATTTTCCCTTTGCCTTTGGTAGGGCAAATTATAAACTCGGCTACTTTGTCTTCGATAATCTTGCGGGTAATTACCCGCCTCTGCTCCACTCTTAAAAGACCGTCTTTGTCTTGCAGATATATAATTTTGATCTGTCGATTTATGCTATTTTCAATCTCATAACCCACTATTTCGTTATGGTCAAGTTCTGGAAACACATTCCAAAAACAGGGCCATTTACTATTTTCGTTTATTTGAGTCTTCCAGCGCATCGCTACTGCTGCAAATAATCCTTCAGAACCGTAAACCAGGGGCAGATGCCGAAAGAGGCTCAGGGCTACTTTTTTAGCAAAATTGTCTTTTATGGGAGATTTAAGGCCATATTCGTGGGAAAGTGCCCGTAAAATATTGTGAGTTTCTTCTATCTCGCTGCTTCTTTCCTCTATTATGCCCAACCTTTCCAATGCTTTCAATACAGGAAAAAACAGATAAGAAATAGCGGCTCGAGGCTGAATCCCTGCCGGAACTTTAATCACCGGAAAGTTATTTTCTCGAGCAAGGACTGCTAATTTGCCTCCTGAAGTTAAGGCGATAACTCTGGCTTTGGCTTCCAGACATCTTTTTAAGGCGGAGATAGTCTCTTCAGTATTTCCCGAGTAACTGACTGCAAATACTAAAGAATTTTCATCTACGAATTTAGGAATATCATAACCGCGGATAACCACTATGGGGATTGCTAACTCATCAGCTAAATAATCAGATAATAGATCCCCACCGATGGCTGAACCACCCATTCCCAATACCACGATATTTTTTAAACTCCGGGTAAAGTCGGGGGCAGGTAAAAAGTTGGTAGGAATAGAAAACTCTTCTCCTAAACGTAAGGCATCTCGCATCTTTTGCGGAAATTCCTCTAACAGCTCTATCATATTGGCTTTATCTAACTCAGAAAAATCTCCATCCAAATTTAATATATTTACATCTACATCGTTTTTATTTTTTCTTATCTCGCACATAATTCTGCTCTCCCCTCCTCATATTTTAGCCTATCTTTCTATATTTTATAACATACCACACAACCGTTTTTCAAGCAAGTATAAAAAGGTAAACTTTAGTGCCAGGCACGAAAGTTGTCGTTTTGTAAACTTTGGTGCCAGGCACAAAAGTTTACCTTCTATTTAGGGTTCTACAGAAAGGTAAGATGAAAAATCTATCGGACCTTGTTTTTTGGTAGTGTCCCAATAAGCCCAGTCACTTAAAAGACCGGTATTACCGTCTGGGTTGTAAGGATATTTTGGGCCAGCGGAATCTCCCCACCAGTTATATTTCGCGTAAATGCTATGAGTAGATTTGTTACTAACCCCGTGAATAAAGTTCCCGGTTATTTTATTCTGTCCATCACTTTCCCCATCTCCGCCACCAATATCCGGATTAACTGAATTATATAATAAATCATCAATAAGAATTCCATAACCAGAGTTATTGCTAATAGTATTGTAAGAAATAATCGGAGTAGCACTTTCCCGACAATAGATTCCGGTATTATTATTGCTGATATTATTTCTAGTAATCTCTGGAGAAGAATCTACACAAGAACGTATCCCATATCGATTATCAATTAGAAAATTGTATTTTATAGTTCCCGCCCCTCCTATTGCAATATCTATTGCACTAGTGACATTATCTTTGATATCATTATATTCAATAGTAGGGCTGGAATTAGTATAATTTATACCATAACTTTTATTGTTTTGTATTATATTATTATTTATGTTTATAGAAGAATAACCGTCAAAATATATTCCTTTCGCAGTGCTATCATCACCATCAATAGTAAAATTAGTTATAGTTACATTATCAGCTTCAATAGTGATTAAATTTCCAGTTAAGCCACTCCCAGTTATAAAAGTATTATCCCGACTTGCCCCCCGAAGAGTAATGCTTCTATCTATTATCAACTGTTCTTTATAAGTTCCCACAGCTACTATAACTGATTTTCCAGTGGCAACTGCATCTATTCCTTCGATTATAGAATTAAATGGATGAGTTTGGGTTCCATCTTCTATTCCGCTAGTGTTCCTTACATCTACGTAAATATTGGGGTCATATTCTATTGTCGTGAGTACTGCGGAGCTTTCATTACCGACGGTATCGCGAGAAGTAATTGAGATATTGTTGGTTCCTTCAGAGAGATTATAAGAGTGAGACCAGTTGGTTGATGAATTAAGAGGAACTACTTCTACCCCATTTATCCAGATAGAAGAATTAGTTTCTTTGGTTCCGGATAAAGCTTGAATAGAGATATTAGTAGGAGTAATAACCTCATTCAAAGTAGGAGTTGTCGGAAGAATGCTATCTAAGATAATTTTTACAGTAGCTTCGCTGCTTTCATTCCCTGCTGAATCTTTAGAAGTAATAGAGATGTTATTCTCACCTTCAGAAAGGTTAAAATCATAAGTCCAGGTAGTGCTGGAATTTACAGGAATTACTTCTATATTATTAATCAATATAGAAGCAGTAGTTTCCTTAGTACCTGATAAGGTCTGGGGTGAAATGTTCGTCGGAGAAACTACAGCGTCTAAAGCTGGTGCTGCTGGTGCACCCGTATCTAATAAAATAGTAGTAGTAATTGATGAACTTTCATTTCCGGCTATATCACGAGAGGTAATGGAGATATCATTGAAGCCTTCAGAAAGATTATAAGAGTACGACCAATTTACGGATGAATCAAGAGGAACTACGTCTACTCCGTTTATCCAGATAGAAGTATCCACTTCCTTAGCACCAGATAAAGTTTGATGGGAAATGTTAGTTAGTGAAGTCACAGTATTTAAGGTAGGATGAGTAGGAGGAGTAGTATCATTTATTACCATGGTCCATTGTATATGATTTTCCACTTCTCCATCACTTACCAAAACTTTAATTATTTTCTGACTGTAATCTCCATAACCGACTGAATAAATCCAGCTACTTTTTGAATCATTTCCAGAAATGGAGGAGCTTGATGCTTCTTTTCCGTTTAATAACCATCGATAACTTAATATTGTATTTAAGTCAATATCCTGAGCTTGGATTTCAAATTTTACCGAATCCCCCTCATTGATTTTAAAATTAAGATTAGTAGGGAAATAAGAAAAGATTTGTGGTGGATTATTTACATTGATAACTTCAATTTCAAAACTTTGAGTGTCGCTCTGTTTGCCGTCAGAAGTTTCCACAATTATCAGATGAATTCCTGCCTGATCATTGGTTGGTACCCAGGTTATTAAACCATCTTTACTGTTAATGCTCATCCCTTCTGGGCTGAGGGTAAGAAGATAAGTTAGGCTATCCCCATCGGGGTCCTTTGCTTCTAACTGATAAGAATATTGATTATTCTCTGTGGCAGTGATAGCAGGTTCAGAAATTATAATCGGTGCACGATTTAAAAAGGGAAGAAAATCTCCCAGGCTTTGGCATCCCCCTATTAATATTAAAATAACTAATCCAAATAATAATACAAAAAATTTCTTCATCTCTTAATACGTTCCTTTCTTCGAATATTTTTTGATTCGTTATGAGGTAAATTAAGATTTGCTTTCAGTATCATTTAATGGGTATCTTGCAACGAATAATAATATGAATATGGAATACCTCTGGTTCTGGTGATTTGATGGTTCTGAAGGTTTTTATATATTTTATTTTGTTCTATTTGTCATTTCATTTTCCGAAAATCCTTTCTGCATTATCATGGTAAATCATTCTTAAAGTCTCATCATCGAGATGAAGCCCCCTAAACACCATATTGGGGTCAGTCTGCTCTCGGGCATTTTTGCCCATCATCTTATAAATCGAATCGGGCAAAGTAAATTCCTCTTTTTCTAACATATCGAAATAACTCAATGTAACATCATCAATATAGCTCCTGCTCTTCGCCTGGTAAGAAGTAATAACTATATCTGTTCCGAAGTTTATACGGTCACGATACTTCTGCATGAATTCCCGGAAAGCCACAGCATTATAGGAAATTCTTTTAAACCCGGCAACTTGAAAATCAGGATGACCAAAACTTATATCCGTGTATAAATTGGGATAAGTATCAAGGAGTCTGCTTAAGAGTGTAAGATTTCTGGAAGTTAAGATAAAGTGAGGGGCAACAACCACCAAATCAGGGAAGGCTTGTAAAATTCTTTCCATTTGATCTAAAAAACGACCACTATTTATATGATAAAGGATGGGTATCTCCTGCTCTTCACAATATTGGTATACTTCCATCATACCGGAATCATCAAGAGGAAGATGAAAAAAATTATCATAGAAATAGCCATGACCATTATACAATTTTAAGCCTTTAGCTCCATCAGCGATAAATTTTTTTGTTTTTTCCAGTTTATCTTCATCACGGGGGTCAATCGTACATAATGCTATAAATTTATCAGGATATTTCTTGCTAATATTTATAATCTCTTCGTTGTTCTTATCATATTCACTAAATCCATATTTAGGATTTAGATAAATTGTATACTTGGCAGTCCCTAATAAAATCATTTTTTCCATTTGGCAATCTTCCATCACCTTAAGGAGAAGAGGAATATTACTGAAGGATTGGACATGTTCATGGGCATTTATAATTTTAAAATCCGCCCTTCTCTCCCTGATGCCTGGGTCCATTTCAGCAATAAGAGTTGAAGGTTGGTTATCTATCCATAAGGGTAAATACCCTATTTGCCGGAGATACCATAAAAGCATTGTCGCTAATAATATGAAGATTATGATATAAAACCACAAATCACTTTTTTTGCTTTTTTTCACCATTACTGCGCTTTTAGTTTTTATGTTTACCTGTTTTTGAGTCATTCTCTCCAACTTCCCTTTAGGACAAATAACTAAAACTGATTATAACTTATTTTTTAAAAAAATCCAACAAAATATTTATTTAAAAGGTAAACTTTAGTGCCAGGCACTAAAGTTTACCTTTTAGGCAATTTTTGTGCCGGGATCCCCTTGAACTATTTATTTATAAAAGATATAATAGTCGCATTATGGCAAGAAGAAATAGGACAGAAATAGAATGTAAAAATGCTATTTATCATATCATTGTTAAAGGTGTGGAAGGAATAGATATCTTTACTGATAATGTGGATAGAAATAAATTTCTACAACTTCTACAAAAAATGGTTAAACCCTACAAAATTCAATTCTTCTCCTATGTATTAATGAATACTCACTTCCACTTGCTTTTAAAGACAGAAGAAGCAAATCTTTCTCAGGCCATGCAGTTTTTAAATTCTTCCTATGCCCATTGGTTCAACATAAGACATATTAGAAAGGGTCACCTCTTTCAGGACCGATATAAAAGCCACCTTATTTTAAGTCCTCTTTACCTATATAATGTAGCTTCTTATATTAGCCTAAATCCGGTAGAAGCTGGAATAGTAAATTCTCCTGAAGAATATAAATGGAGCAGCTTTAAATATTATGCTTCCGTATCTTCACCTTCTCCTTCGCGTCTACTAAATTATTCTCCTCCCTCTTGGTTAAAGGTTGAAGAATTTTTAAAATTTTGCGATACAAGCGCAGACGAATTTATCCATTTTGTGAAAGAAAATATGCGCAATAAAGACGTAGAAAAATCCCTCAACGAACTATTTCAAGCAAAAAATATATTTCCCAAAAATATAGATACTATATTAGAAAAAATAAACTTACATTTGGGAGATATTAAAACAAATAAAAATTTAAGAAATTTACTAATTTATTTATTAATAAAAGAAGGTTATAGAATAAAAGAAATATCCGATTTTCTAAACCTTACCAAACAAGCCGTATTTAAAATAAGCAAAAAAACAGAAAAAGATTTAACTACCGATCCCATATATTCTTTTTGGTTAGAAACTATAAAATCTCGAATATTATCATAAAAGGTAAACTTTGGTGCCTGGCACTAAAGTTGTCGTTTTGTAAACTTTGGTGCCAGGCACTAAAGTTTACCTTTGAGGAAATATGAAAAAAAATGTTATTTTTTTTATTATAATAATCTCACTAATTATTCTTCAGGCTGTAGTTATGGTGGAGGCTCGTTATGATCCTCGCTTAGAGTGGCAGGTTTTGGAGAGCCCTCATTTTTCAGTCTATTTTTCTAAATTGCAAAACAAAGAACAAAATGACGAAGATTTCAGTTACAATAATGAACAATTAGCCCAACGGGTTGCTGATGTTGCCGAGGAAACCTACCACCAGGTTAATGCCCAACTTGGTTCACCCGACAAGCATCATCACCTTCAAAAGATAGCCATAATTATGGAAGATTTTACTGATTATGCCCTGGGTTTTGCCACTTCTTTGCCTCATCGTGTAATCCGCCTCTCACTGACCACCCCCACAGCTAAATCTTTTGATATGAAATTTATAAGCTGGCTCAAAATGGTAATCACTCACGAATACACTCACCTGGCTCATTTTGAGATGACCGCTGGGCCCACTACTGCCCTGCGCGCTCTTTTCGGTCAAATACTAACCCCCAACGCTCTCCAGCCTATGTGGTCAATCGAGGGATTGGCGGTTTATAATGAAACAAAATTTACCACCGGTGGCCGCGGAGTAGATTCTCGCTACGATATGTATCTTCGCATGGCCGCCCTGGAAAACCAGTTTAACACCCTGGATCAGATAAAGGGATATTATCTTACTACCTGGCCTGATGGTAGCGCGCCCTATATCTATGGTCAATCTCTTATCCATTTTATAGCTCAAAAATACGGGGAAGATAAAGTTGTTTCCTTGAGTAAAATATTTTGTGAATATCCCTATTTAGGATTTAATTATGCCTTAAAAAAAGCGATAGGCCTGGACCTTGATGAACTATATCAAAACTGGAAAGATAATTTAAAAGAAAAATATCAGCTCCAGGAGCAACAAATTCTCTCCCAAAAAGAACTTACTTCTTCTAAGCAATTAACTAAATACGAATATTGGGTCGATTATCCCCACTGGCTTTCCACTTCCACTCCTGATGGAGACAAAATAGCAGTCAGAGTTTCTACTCCCCACTCCTATCCATCTATTCAAATTGTCGACCCCTTGGACCCTTCCCTTCCTTTAACACTCCGTCCTGCTAAAAATCAGACCCAACCCCTGATAAAAAGAATCTATGGAAGTAGTTCTTCTTTTGACATCGCCGCCGATGGTTCTAAAATAATTTATGCTAAATTAGACGACTATAAGCAATTTTATAAATTTTATGACCTTTATTTATTCGACGTAAAAACGGAAAAAGAGATCCGCCTTTCTGAAGGACTGCGGACTCGCGATCCCAGCTGGTCACCTGACCCGGAAAATCCTCAAATCGTGACAGTAATTAATCAATCAGGAACAAATAATTTAGCCTTAATTAATTTATCTTCCTCAAACTCATCTATTAATGAAAACCAACCCACCTATAAGCCCCTTACCAAAGAAGACATTATCTATCTAACAGACTTTCGAGACGGCACCCAGCTATATCAACCCTCCTGGTCTCCTAAAGGGGACATGATAGCCTTTTCTGCCTGGCACCAGGGTTATCAGGATATATATATTTTAAATCTTGAACCCGACAATCTTAGCACTAACAATCTTAACCCCAATAATATCGGCAATTCTACTCTTCGGTCCATCTTTTGCGATAAATCTATTGACCTTAGCCCTTGCTGGTCTCCCGATGGCAAATATCTTTTCTTTTCCTCAGACCGCACCGGTATTTATAATATTTTTGCCTTCTCGCTCCCCGATAATAAATTATATCAGATAACTAATGTCTTGGGAGGAGCCTTTCAACCCGCCATCTCACCTGATGGCACCCAGCTAGCCTTTATTTCTTATCACGCCACAGGGTATGAACTGCATCTTATGAAATTGGACTCGAGATCGAAGTCTAACCCGAATACAGACCCCAACCAGTGGACAGAAGTAAAGATAGAAAATGTTGAGCCCCAAATTATGGCTACGGTAGCACAAACATTCAGTAAAGACCTAGATTCCCCTTCTAATTCTGAAAACAATTACCCGGTCCATCCCTACCATCCCTTTACTTCTTTCTGGCCGCCCACCTACTGGATTCCCGCTGCCCAGCTTACCGAAAACGATCTGGGAATTGGTTTTTCTACTGAATTGAAGGATGTGCTGGGATTTCATTCTCTTCCTTTAAGTATTACTTATGGACTGCTCAACAATAACTTAAACTATAACTTCAATTATTATAATTACAGTTGCCTTCCTATTATTAATTTCTATCTTTCAGGTAATTCTGTTTTAGCTTCTCAAACCCCAATCTCCTGGTGGAAAGAAGGAAAGACCGGAATAAATATCTATTTCCCTTTTGAGGGACAGACCACCTCCACCACAAATTCGCGCTCTTATAGACAAATCTATTCCCTCGGCTATCAATACGAAAAATCTTCTATTACAACTGACACATCATCTTCCTTAAATACTAATCCAGAGAAAATCACCAGCATCAGACTAGGCTATTCCTACTCTGATGCAGAAAAATATGGATTCTCTATCAGCCCCGAACTGGGTAACTCCTTCTCTCTATCCTACGAACATGCTGATAAAGCCATAGGTGGTGATTACACTTTTAATAAATTAATCTTTGATGGCAGGAAATTTATTCCCCTGCCCTCCCTTCATCAGGTACTAGCCCTTCGCCTGGTAGCCGGCACCAGCTCTTCAAGTATATTAGAATCAGGCCTAGATAAGGAAAAATTTAAATTAGGAGGCAGCTATTCTGCGGATAACCTTAGCAATATCGATTTAAACACCTTCTCTCTGCGGGGATATAAACCAGCTGCCCTTGAAGGAAATAATCTTCTCTTGGCCAGCTTGGAATATCGATTTCCTTTAGCTAATATTGAGCACAGTCTTAAACTTGGTCCCCTCTCCTTCTTCTTGGAAAGACTTTCCGGTGCCTTCTTTATCGATATAGGAAATGCCTGGGAAAGCTCCAGCCCCGGCAACATCGCAAACACAAATATTACCAACGAAGAAAATGAAACTAATTCTATTTTGCAGAACTTTAAATCAAGTATCGGAGCAGAACTAAAAGCAGATTTTAATTCCAAATACGACTCTCCCTTTACCTTAAGATTGGGAGCAGCCAAAGCCCTTTCTGACCCCAAAGGATATGATATCTACGTCACCCTAGGCACTTCCTTCTAGGAATTATAATAAAAGTAAACTTTCGTGCCTGGCACTAAAGTTACCAAAACGACAACTTTAGTGCCAGGCACGAAAGTTTACTTTTTTAACTTCTTAGAGGAGGCTGACTTTGCTGTGGTCGCCTAAAATAAATTCATATGTCTGTGGGAGTTCTTTATTGTAGTAAATATGTACACCCTTCCCAATTAAGCACCGTTGCATTCGCCCTCTAACATATTCCAGTTTAGTTTCTTCCAAAATTACACTGCATTCGATTTCACTCTTTATTATTTGTACGCCTTCAGAAATGGAAGTAAAAGGCCCAACATAGGAATCGATCAATCTAACCCTTTCTCCGATTATTACCGGACCTACTATCTTAGAGTTTATAATCTCTGACCCTTTTCCTATTTTTACCCTTCCAGAAATCTGAGAGGTCCCATCTATCACTTTTGCCCCGCTAATATCTCTCTCAATATCTTCCAGAATTAAACGATTGGCTTCTAAAATATCATCCGGCTTTCCGGTATCTTTCCACCAACCCTTAATAACTTCAGCTCCCACCTTATAGCCATTATCGATCATCCATTGAATGGCATCGGTAATCTCCAATTCACCCCGGGCAGAGGGCTTTATGCTCTTAATAGCCTGATGAACATTTTTATCAAAAAAATAGACTCCTATTAAAGCTAAATTACTGACCGGCTGCTTAGGTTTTTCCACTACCCTTACGACTCGTCCCTCTTCCAGCTCAGCTACGCCAAACTGTCTCGGGTTGTCCACTTCAGTTAACAACACAAAGGCATTATAATTCCCATTAATAAATTTATCGGCATATCTTTCTACCCCGTTTTTCAGGAGATTATCCCCTAAATACATTAAAAATTTTTCTTCCCCTAAAAAATCCTTAGCTACTGACACCGCATGAGCCAATCCCAGGGCTTCCTTCTGTTCGATAAAAGAAATATTCACTCCCCACTTACTGCCATCTCTAAGCTCACTCTTTATATCCTCTCCGGTCTCTCCAATTATTATGCCCATATCTTTTATCCCACAATCCCTAATTGCCTCTATTGCATAAAATAATACCGGTTTATTGGCAATGGGAATTAAATGTTTGGCGCTGGTGTGAGTAAGCGGTCTAAGGCGAGTGCCCTTCCCCGCACATAGAATTATTGATTTCAATTTAATATCTCCCTATTCTCTTTTATTTATTCTGTACCTATAATCTATAGTTAAAATAAAAAACTAAAACATTCAAATAATGCATCAACAATTTTATTATTTTTTAAACAATCCTTCTAATAACTTTTTTTTATCGATTTCTAAATAATTCGCTAAGTCATTTAAAATGTTATTTAAAGTTCCAATTTTGATAGAATGGTGATCAGGTACGGTAATCTTATGTTCCTTATTTTTATAATTTGAAATTAATCTTATGTGACTTGCTGTTTCTCTAGTAATTTGATAACCATATTTTTCGAGTAATTTCATTAATTTTCTGCTAGAAATATCTCTCGGAATCTTAGGCACAAGCAAATTTCTCCTCTTTAACAATATGTAAACGCACGAAGAGAGGCAATTCTTTTTTGTCAAAATGACATTTCAAAGCATCTTTGATATTTTCTTTTAATTCTTTTAAATTTTCACCTTCAGTAAAAATTGAATATCCTAAAGCTTGAGCGGTATACCCCTTCTCTAGGTCTTCTTCTACTATAAAAATAATTTCTTTTACTTTCATAGCTCACCCTCCTATATCCATCTATGATCCATTATAGATATTATATCACACCATTTTCCAGATACCAATTACAAAACTCAAAGCTATTATTTAAAACTAAAAAACTTTATTAGCCAAATATCTTCCCAATATTCCTCCCGAAAATTTTGCCGGCTTTCACAAATATCTTCGGCCTCTTAAATGCCTCCCTAAAAACCAAAGAATGATTTTCAAAATTTGCCGCCCGCTCAATAAATTCCGTATTCTCTTTAAACAGCGAGAAAATATCTTCTAATTCGTGCTCATTTTTATTTAATCTCTCATAAACTTTCCTGGCCCACAGTCCAAATTTTATTTCTTTCCCAAATTTACTCTTCCATCTCTTGTCATATTCGGCCAGCTCACCCTCCTGAATACACTCCACCAGAATCTCGGCCGCCTTCATCCCGTAATAAATTCCTCCCCCGGTCAAAGGTTTTACCTGCCGGGCTGCATCTCCCACTACCGCTGCCTTTCTGTAAACACTCTGGCACAACCCCATCGGAATAATCCCGGCTAATCTTTCGATAATTTCACCTTTTATTCCTTCTTCTTCTATCACTCGATCTAACTCTCTGCTTCCATTTTCTGCAATTACCCCTAATCGTATAACCCCGTCTCCTTCAGGGATAATCCACACAAAAAAAGGGATTCCTTCCCGCATGTATACCCGGGTCATATCCCTCTCTCTGGAAAAAAATCCATCCTCCAAATCTTCCAATCCTTTTAAATCTTCTAATTTTATTCTATACTGGACCCCTTTATAAAATTTAGTTTCCCCGCCGGAGCTGTCACTGATCTCACTACCTTCGCTATCTTCGTTAGCATTACCATTATCTTTCTTCGCTCCGCTGCTTCCTCTTTTTACCTTTATCCCTTTCGAATCTATAAACTTTCTCACTCGGGACCGCGGTCCATCAGCTCCAATAACTATATCAGCCCAAATATCACCCTGGTTGGTTTTTAGCCGATACCTACTTCCTTCTCCACTCCCAGCAGCGTCGCCTTCTCCTTCTTCCTCTATCTCCAGCAATCTTCTCCCATATTCCACTTCTAATCCCCGGCTCAGTTCCTTATCAAACTTCTCCCGGTCAATTACAAGAGCCACCCCAGACCTCTCTATCTTAAAACTATTACCTTTATAAAAAAACAAGGCTCCGTTAATCTGATTTAATATAGAATCTCTCGACAAAGGTATTAAACTATCTTCAAAAACCGGACTGCCCACAATCCCGGCACACCTTACCGGCCTGCCCACCTCATCGTGTTCTTCGATTATTCTAAAACTATTAATCCTGCATTTCTTCAACAACTGTGCGGTGTAACACCCTATCGGGCCAGCTCCTACAATAACTATTTCCATCTTTATTTTTAACCTTTCCATTATAGAAGGATATTTTAATCAACCTTCTTATTATTCCAAACTTCCTTTAAGGCAGGATTAATTTGAGTGGTCATTGCCAGTAATTGCTTTTCCTCAGATTCACGGCCTAACCGTTCCCGGATACTTTCCAAAACATATTCTCTAATGGTCTTTCCCTGTAAAACAGCAAATACTTTTAGTTTCTGGTGCTCTTCAGGATCTATATCGATACTAAGTCTATTTCGCGGGCAGCTTTTTTTACCATTCATCTTTATCACCTCTAACTATAAATATACAGGTTTTTAACATTTGTGTCAAGACACAATTGTGTAAAAAGGTAAACAAAGGTGCCAGGCACTAAAGTTCACGTTTTGACAACTTTAGTGCCTGGCACCTTTGTTTACCTTTTTTATTTTACCAGTACGCGGGCGATTTTTGCAGCTACCCGAGCATTATCCTTTACCAGCTCAATATTGGCCTGCAAACTCTTTCCTCCGGTTAATTCTTTTATCTTGTTCAATAAATATGGGGTGAGCCTCTTTCCTTTAATCCCTTCCTTTTCTGCCGCCCTAACCGCCTCTTCTATCATTTCATTCATATACTCCAGGGAAAGGGCATATTCCTTAGGAACGGGATTGGCAATAAGCAAACCGCCTCCTAATCCTAAATCCTGCATAGCCCCTATTATCTTCGCCGCCTCCACCGCGCTATCCACCACATAATCAACCTTCAATCCGCTTTCCCGACAATAAAAAGCAGGCATCTCTTCACTCTTAAATCCGATAACCGGAACTCCCATGGTCTCCAGATATTCTTTGGTCAAAGGTAAATCGAGTATCGCCTTCGCTCCGCTGCACACCACCACTACCGGCGTCCTCGCCAGCTCCTGCAAATCTGCCGATATATCAAAAGTCTTCTCTGCTCCCCGATGTACTCCACCTATTCCCCCTGTTGCAAAAACCTTTATCCCGGCCCTCTCCGCTACCATCATAGTTGCCGCCACCGTAGTAGCCCCATTTAAACCTTTTGCCACTATCACTGCCAGGTCCCTCCTGCTGGCTTTTAAAATATCCCGAGAAGTTGCCATAAATTCCAATTCGCTCCTCGTCAGACCTACTTTGATCTTCCCTCCGATAACCGCAATAGTAGCAGGCACAACTCCATATCCTCGTATAATCTCCTCTACCTCCCCGGCTACCTCTAAATTTTCCGGATAAGGAAACCCATGAGATATTAAAGTTGATTCTAAAGCCACCACCGGTCCGCCTTTTTCCAAAGTTTCTTTTACTTCATCTCTAAAATCAAAAAATCTTTTTCCATTCACCTTCGCGCTCTTACTTATAACCACCTTACAACAACGTTCCTCCCTTTCCTTCTTCCCCTTCTTCTTTCTCCTCTTCTATCCTGCTCCTCAACAATCCTTCTCTCAAATCTCTCCTAACCGCCTCTTTGGTGGAAATGGTCAGAGCCGCCGCCGCCAAACCAAACCTTGCCCCCACCTCCAGAGAATATCCCTTATAAATTCCATAAACTAATCCGGCCACCAGCGCATCTCCGGCCCCGGTTACATCCACTACCTCGCCCCTGTAGGGTGCCATAAACTTGCTCCAACAATCCTCTTTCTTCCCTTCGCCAGTCCCGCCACAAGAAACATATATCCCTCTTTTTCCTAAAGTGACAATCACATTCTTAACGCCTTTACCTTTCAGCTCCTCTGCTGCCCTAACTATATCTGAATCTATATCCAAATCTAAATCCGGATTATCACCCATCTCCGTCCCCAGGATTGATTCCAGCTCATCCTTACTCGGAGTCATATAATCAATAACCCATCCTCCGCTCTCGCTTTCACTTCCGCTTTCACTCTCGCCCTCGCTCTCTTTTCCACTTCCGCTCTCGCTTCTATCCAGCACCTTCCTTAACTTCCCGGCCTTCTCCACCGAGACCGGCTCAATCAGCAAGGGCACTCCAACTTTATTACACAAATCCACCACATATATGATGCTCTCTTCCGGGATATTAGTATCCATCACCACTATCTTGCTCTCTTTGATGAGATAGGCCTTTGACCTCAGATACTCCACTGTAATCTTCTCTAATATCTGCATATCCGAAATCGCCACTTCCATCTCGCCCTTCTCATCCAATATGGCCAGATATATTCCGGTAGGATGCTCTCCCGATATTATCATCTGCTCCATCTTCACTCCGTCCTTCCCGGTCTCCTCCAAAATCCTTATACCTTCTCCATCATCTCCCACTGCACTCAACAGAGTAACCGGAACATTAAGTAAAGCCAGATTATGGGCAATATTCCTTCCCACTCCTCCAGAACCGACATTTATCTTGCCCGGGTTAGAGGTATACCTCTCCAGCACCTCCCCAACAGGCCTGCCCCTCAAATCAATATTAGCTCCCCCTATCACCACTACCCCGCCAAATCTTCCTCGCCTATCACTTAATCTCGGAGAACTTAAAACTTCCTCTCTTGTTCTGGTTATTACCATTTTACTACTCCACCCTATTCCGTCTTATTCCACCCCAACTCGCTCTACTCCAAAACCAATAACATTTTTTTCATTATACCACAAACTCCCCCTCCTACCCCAAACTAAAAAGGGAAGCAAAGGTGCCTAGCACCTTTGCTTCCCTTTAATAATAAAAAAGACAGGCCTCTCGCCTATCCCCTTTTATCCCTTCAACCATATTCTTCGCTCTTTACTTTACCTACTATAAAGACTTGTTCTTTAGCCAATTAAGTACTTCTTTTTTAAAAACCTTGAAAAGTTCTGATTTTTCCAACAAATATTGATATACTCTTCTACGGTCGATTTTCCCGTATTCGTGAACTAATATGTTTCTAAAACCTGCTATACCCTCTAAACTTGAAGCTAAATTTTCAGAAATAATCTTTTTTCCAAAAAGAATAGAAACTGCTTCTTGATTATCTTCCGGTTTCTCCCATGCTTCCTCAATGATCACTAAATTTAAAGTATCCAGAACCACTTGACAGCTCAATTGTAAGTAGCGCTCTGCCAATCCATAAAGATGGAAGTCTTCCAAAAACTCTTCTGGGCTTTTTATTTCTTTTTTTAATTTCTTAAGATTGCTAAGGTACCCATCTAATTGTTGCAACTTTTCGAAGATTTTTTTCCGGGCTATCTCGCTCATATAGCCTCCTTAAGGGACCTTTGGAGGTAGGCTTCATTGTATTCTTTAATAAAAGGCCGAAAATCATAATATTCCTGCATGGTTTTTAATTCAAAGTCAATCCTCTGGGCGTGGTCTCTTTCTAAAATTATCTTACCCTCTTTAATAATAACGAATTTAAAAAATATTGATCTTACCTCATTAAGAATAATTACCTCAACCCTTTTTTTTAAAAGAGATTGAATCTTCTCCATTAAAAAAAGCCGTTTTTTAAAAAAATCTTTGGCTTCCTTCTCCTCAAGGTAAAAAGCCAGATCTATATCGCTTTCTAAATTGGTCTCTCCCGAAGCCATCGAACCAAAAAGATAGCCAAAAAGGATTCCTTTTTCTTCTTCCAA
>Ga0268276_1002394_pt1 | contig 16050 bp, 12 predicted proteins | sample saktaG_4_FD_190145 | JGI IMG/M metagenome (GOLD analysis project Ga0268276, IMG submission 190145) | Saline water microbial communities from Sakinaw Lake, British Columbia, Canada - sak_2010_1_5_45m | ecosystem: Environmental > Aquatic > Non-marine Saline and Alkaline > Saline ...
TATCAGCCGGAAGGAGAGCAGTTCTATTTTAGATATTCCAATAGTATCTAATAGTTATTTACAATGGTCAATCCAATGTTATTTAATGTTTGTTTAATATGAAATCCGGCAAACGTCTGCCACATTTCAATAAAATCTGTTTTCACTTTCGGTTTTCTCTTTTCATCTTTAGTTACAGTTTCATTTTCAGTTACAGTTTCCATTGGTTTGGTTTAAATATGGTGTCTCTTGTATGTCTGTAGAGCTTTGTTACAAATGATAACGAAGTTAAAAAGTTTAAAATGGTGTCTCTTGTATGTCTGTTATCTTTAGCGTCCAGCGGTCAAAGCTCAGTATTTCCCGCTTATTTGGCTCTCCGTCCCTGTTCTTTAGTGTCTTTATCTCCAGCTCTACTACCCGCTCGTAGGCTTCTCCGTCCTCTTTCGTGTCCCGCTCCCTGCTCTCATTGAATACCGATAACACTAAATTAGCGTCCTCCTCTAAGTTTCCCGCCTCTTTGAGGTTCTCCAGTACTGGGCTCTTATCTCCCCCTGCCCCTCTGTTTAACTGAGCTCCCAGTATAACAGGTAGCCCCGTATCCTTTGCGGTCTGTAGTACTTGGTCTGAAATGTGGGCTATTTCCGTCCGCTTATCCTGTGTCTTTTTCTCCGTACTCATTCGCTGGATATAGTCTATAAAAATGGCTCCTACGGGCTCCGTCCTGTGGAGGTAGCGTATAACTGCCCCCAGCTCCTCCACGGAGTAGCTCCTGTCTACTATCGTTATCTTACCGCTGTCCAATAGACTTTTTAACAGTACCCTACCCTGCTCTATCTCCGCCCTGTCCGTCCTGTGGTCTCTCAGGTAGTTTCTGAGGTAGTCCAAATTGGTAGATACTGTATAGCGTGGGTCTCCCTCTCTCAGGTCTTTATCTATCAGGTTGTTTAATATTTTTACCAGTATCAATTTTTTTGGCTCCTCATAGCTGAAAAAATAGAATTTCTTAGCGTCCCCGTATTTCTGTGTTACCGACAAAAGGAGGTTAAACAGTAGCGTAGTCTTTCCGTGTGAGGGTCTGCCCGCTATTAGTGTTATGGCTCCCTGTGGTATTGTTGCTATCTTATCCAGTTTCCGTATGCCTGTTTTTAAGCCCAGCGGGGTAGTTGCTATTTCCGCCTCCCAGTCCTGATAGTTGTAGGCTGGTAACAGGTCTCTAGCCCTCTGTATCTTTAAGCTCTTTAGCCCCGTCTCCAGTAACGCTATGGCTCCCGTGTGGTCTCCTGTATCCTGTAGCTTTTTGGCTTCGTCCTGTAGCCTCTTTAGCCCCTTTCCTTGCTTCTCTACATCTGCTTTATAGCGGAGGCTCTCCACGGTGTCCCATAGGCTCTCTGTGGTTATTCCTATGGTCTGTACCCAGTCTATCGCTGTGAACTGCTTTAAATACTGGTCTCTGTCTACTGGGTTGTTTATTGTCTGGCTGTAGGCTACTATCTCCTCCAGTAGGCTATCCTTTTCCTTTTCGGTTAGCCTGTCCTCATTTCTCCCCGCTATGTCCGTGTATTTTCTGTAGATATTGTTTAGCGTGTATTTCCAGTATGGCAGAGCCTCCGCTATCGCTCCCATAAATGCTAAAACGCTATCGCTTCTTATTAGCTCGTCTGGGTCTTTTACCTCCTCTGGTAACTTAGCCACATATACCCGCTCTTGTTCCCGCAGGAGCTCCAGAGCCCTTAGCGTCCCCTCCTCCCCCGCTGTGTCGTTATCCAAACAAAGAGTAAACATTTTAGCCCCGTAGCGTATGGCTGTTTCTATCTGGGTCTTATTGATACTGTTACTCCCCAGAGCTACTACGTTTTCTATCCCTCTGGCTGTGGCTATCAGGCTATCCAGTAGCCCCTCTACTACTATCAGGTCTTTACCCCCCTTTTGTGAGCGGAGGTTAAATAAATACTCGTCCCGCTTTAGCCCTGTGGAATATAGGTATTTGTTCTCTGGGTCTGGCTGTAGAGAGCGTACCGCTATACCCTTAATCCTTCCTACTGGGTCTCTGTAGGGTATGGTTAATACGTTGGTAGTCCCTATCCCTGTATGTAGTTTTATCTCCTCCTCTACGGTGGGCTTATCGTATCCCTTTTTCTCTGTGAGGTATGTATAAAGCTGTTTCTGTGAGGGTATGTAGCCCAGTCCCATAGCCTCTATGTCTTTTTCTGTGTAGCCCCGCTCCAGTAGGTAGGTCTTTACCTCCTGAGCTTTTTTACTGTCAGAATTGAGGCAATAGATAAAATAGCTATTAGCGTCCTCCCATATCTGAGCCCGTGTTACCGCCTTTTTTATCCTGTCCTGAGTGTCTTTATCCAGCGGGGGGAGTGTTACCCCTGCCAGTTCCGCTAATTTCTTTAGTGTGTCCCCATTACTCAGGTTATCCCGTCCCTGTATGTAGTCCCAGATAGATATAGAGCCTCTGGTATAGTCTATCAGGTGGGTAGGGTTATTAGCGTATATGTACACTTTCCCAGCCTTACCGCTGTCTCCTGTTACTTTATGGACTGTAGTGGAGACGTAGCCCCCTCTGGTCTGCTTAAATCGAAACTCAGGGAGAGCGTAGGTTATATTCCCGTAGAGAGCGGGGTATATTTCGTAGTTAAGGAGGTCGGTTATATTACTCATATTACTTTGTTTACTCGTGTTATTCTGTTTACCTGTATTACTGGTATTATTTTTCTAAAAATATTTTTTTCTGTATCCCTTTGCGTCCGTATTAGTGCCTCTTTTTCCCTTTTGCTTTTTCTCTAAATGAAAGGATACGAGCGTTACCCCCCCCCTCCCCCCGTCTATGGCGGAGGAGCTGGAGGCTCCCCTATAAAATGTACTCTGTCATAGTTATAAATAGTTTACTGTTTACTGATATTACTCTGTTTACACATATTACTGTGTTTACTTAATAAACGCTATCCAGTAGCTCCTCTGGGGCGTGCTGTAGCCTTAACTCCTCTTTTATGGTAGCTGTATATATCTGGGTAGTAGCTGGGGTAGTGTGCCTCAGTACTCCCTGAGCGTCCTCTATACTTCCGCCCTGCCTGAGTATGTTTACCGCTGTAGTATGGCGGAGACTGTGGGCTGTATACTCCTTACCGTCCAGCCCTATAGCTTTTAGCCCCTCTTTGGCTATGTAGCTTACTGTCCGTGTGGTCAGTCTCTCCCCCTTGCTGTTATTGGAGGTAGAGGTAAACAGGGGCTCCCCGCTTCTTATCCTGCCTCTGGAGCTCAGGTAGTCCGCTATGGATAGGTTCGCTTTGTCTGTCAGGATAACAAAATTATCTTTTTCGTCCCGCCCTTTGCCGTGTACCAATAGCACCCGCTTACCGCCCTTAAACGTAATGTCCTCCACGTTTGCCCGTATGGCTTCTATGGTACGGAGCCCAGTACGGAGGAGGAGGTTAATTATAGCGTAGTCCCGTTTAGCTCGTTTCTGGTAGTATTCCAGTAGCTCCTTACTCTGGCTCTGTGTTAGTGCCTGTTTCCTAAATTGCTGTTTACGGTGCGGGGTCTTTATCCCTTTGGCTACGTTTGGGTAGTACTTATTTCCCTCCGCCCATTCGTAGAATTTACGTACTACTGTGAGGTAGGAGCCCACGGTTAAGGGGCTCAGTCCGCTATCCAGTTGCTCCTGCTTATAGCGGAGTATCTCTACCCGTGTTACGTCCTGTATGTGTATCTCTGTCCGCTGGAGCCAGTCAAAATACTGCTTTAGCGTCCTACTATATAGAGCTTTAGAGCTTGTCCGTACGTCCTGAGAGGCTATAAACTGGGCTATCAGCTCCGAAACAGTAGGAGCTTTTACTATGGCTGTCCTGCTTACTGTCAGGGCTCTGCTCTTTTTCATAGTTTAATGTTTACTATAATGAATAAGCAAATATAACACTATTTAGCTCGTTTGATACCACTAATAAGTAAAAAAGTTATCAACATTCAGGAGTAGAATAACTGGTAACGGGTGGGGGCGTGGGGGAGGGTCTCCCCGTGGGTAGTATCGTAGGCTTAATTCTGGGCTCTGTGGGGGCGTTTCGTCTCTCTGGTGAGTAAGTTTATACCCCTGTCGGGCGGGCTCGTCTATGGGCTTCGTTTATGTTTTATTTCTTTAAGAGAAAAAAAAGGGAAAAGGAGCCTAAAGCGACTTTTTCCCCTCTATTAGATGTCTAATAACATCTAATAATATCTAACACTTTTTAAAAACGCTATAACTGCCTGAGTTATATTACTTTACTCTTAGGTAAATTGCAATTAGGTACATAATCTCTGCAATTAGGTACATAATCTCTGCAATTAGGTACATAAAAACGGGCTAAAATTGCAATTAGGTACATAGCCTTACCAGTCCTCATTTAAGGTAAATACCATTTTTAACTCTCCTCCCTGTCCTGTTTTTATTTCATAACTTTTGAGTAGTCCCAGTTTTATAACCGCCTCTACGGCTTTATCCGTATAAGTTTTAGCAAGTTTTTTCCTACTGGCGTTCATATACTCCTCCGCTAACATTCTGTAGAGGTTATCCAGTCCTATCTCTGGCGTGTAGTTTTTGGCGGAGTGTGCCCGTGCCAGCCAGTCCCTGAGCCTATAGGTGCTCTCTGGTATGTTATGGGAGCCTGTAGCCTCTATCATTCGCTTAACTAAGTCTTTCGGGTATAGTATAAATTTAGTCTCTATCTGGTCTCGGAAAATAGGATTTAGGAGTATTACCGTCTCTTTATTCTGGCTGTTATCCCGCTCCTCAATTCTGCGGAGGTTCAGTACCCTGAGTATAGGCTGAAAGTCCTCAATTTCCTCCCTTATCTTATCTCCGTTGGCTTTCGTGAGCCTTCTGGTGTAACGTATCAGTACCTTTTTTTCGGGGCTGTCCGCCAGCTCTGTTAAGAGCTTTCTAACATTCTCTACGTCCTTACCGCTTATTGTCTCCCCTCCCTTGTATTTCTTTGTTAATTCGTACAGCGTTACCGCTATTTTAGGGGCTACTGCCCGCCTCCCTGAGCCCCCGTAGTCCACTACTGCTATGTCTTTATTCCCAGCGTAGTAGCTTTTATTCTTTGGTTCCACGGTCTGGCTGGTCTCGTGGAGGAGCTCCGTTAAACAGTCTATTAGTTTATACTCTCCCTTTGAGAGTCCTATACCAGCCCCCCGCCTGTTTACCCACTCCAGCCCTACCCCTGTTTGTATAACTTTCTCTTTGGTCTCTGTGGTCAGAATGTCGAATATTTCTAACTGGATACCCTCCCCCCTTTTGTTGTACTTCAATATCTGGTCTGTGAAGTGTCCAGAGCGTTTAAACTTAGCCCGCCCCTCCTCCGCTGGTAGCCTTTTTTTATGTAGGGGTTGTGGGTCTGCGGGCTGTATAAATAGCTTTTCCCCCAGATCCTTTTTAGCTACTTTCCGCCCCCCGCCCTTTACTAAAATACGCTTACTCATTAGTCTTTTATATGTTCATTCTTATACCACTCTACCCGCTTAGGGTCTGGCTCTACGGCTGGGTCGGGAAATACCCAGTACTTACTAAATAGTTTCTCCATCCGTTTAGCCTTGCTCTTTATTTTTTCGCCCGTCTGCATAAATACTATGTCCTCCTCCTGCCCGTATAATAAATCCAGCGTCTGCATACGGCTGTATCTTGGCAGTACCGCCCTGTCCTGACTGAGAGCCTCCAGCACTTTTATAACTTCGTTTTTATAGGTCTTTACATTAAATCGCTCCTCGTCCATATACTCCAGTATAGCCATAGCCAGAGCCTTAGCGTCCTTTACTTGTGCCGTTGCCCTTTCGCTGTAGAGGGCTATTAAGTCCTCTATGTCGTGTTTCTTTTCGCCCGTAGTCAGTATGTTTATCGTACCCTCCTCTTTACCCGCCACAGTAGTAGCCAGTAGCGGGCTGGCTGTTATGAGCGTCCTTATGGCTTTCTTTCTGGTTGCCTTGTCCTTAATGTCGTGGAGGAGCTGGTTATAATTTTCCTCCTCCCTCTGGTAGCTATTCCAGAGCAAACAATAGCCCGTTAAATACCCTATACTTCCCTCGTAGGCTAACTGGAGCTGGTGTAGGTAGGATAAAACGTGCGTTACCCGCTTATCAAAGTCTATTAGCCTATTGTATAGCTTTATTTCCGAATCTTTTTTAAAGCTGTCCGCTAAGGCTCTGGTTTCGCTGTCCGTTAAAAAGCCCTTTCGGGTCAGCCTATACTGGGCTATGTCCTCCGCTAATATCATTACCCGCTGTTTGGCGGAGCCCTGAGCCAATACCTTGGAAACGTCTTTTTTATTCATCTCTCCGTAATGTGGTTTCTATTTGTTGTAGTCTCTGCTCTAAGTCTGTTACCTCTATCGCTTTCAGTATCGTATTAAGTAGGTACGCCTCCCTGTAGGCTATGCTGTCCGTTATCTCTCCCTTATGGTATTTCCTGTATACCCGCAGGAGGAGGCGTTTAACGTCCTTCGCTTCTATCTCGTTGGTAATATCGGTAAACATAGTAAACAAAGTAATATAAGTAAACAGTAAATTATGGTAATATTTTAGGCTTTCTTTAGTTTTCCATAGCTGGGCTGTGGAGGCTCCGCCAGCCTGTCCAGCAGTTCCGCCTCCTCCCTGTCCTCTGTTATCTCCTGAGAGGTCTTAAATCTGGGCTCTACTACCTCCTCTTTCACCTTATCGGAATACTTTATATACAGGTCTAACAGTTTCTCCGTGGGTACGTCCTTTAGGTTCCTGCCCGCTATCTCGTCCTTAATTCGCTTTAGGAGCTCCCCGAATGTCTGTAGCCTGTTCTCTTTATGGAGGTAGTATTTTTCGTATAACATATCCAGCTCCAGAGCTTTACGGTTAGCTATTTCGTCCTGTAGCTCCCTGCTCCAGTCTATTAGCGTCTGTTTGGCTTTACCCAGCTCTTTGGCTATCTTATCAAAGCTCCAGCCCTGAGCCCTGAGCTCTATTAGCCTCTCTTTTTGTGCCGTTGGTTCCATAGGCTCTTATATATCGTACATTATCTTAGCTTCCAAAATAACGGAATACGGAGCCTCCAGCTCGTCCGCTATACTGCGGAGGTCTGGGGCTATCCTGTGGCGTTGTGGTTCATATATCAAAAATTGTGTACTAATAACAAATAAAACAGTACTATACTGGTCTGTGCTTGCGTGTCCGCTCCACTTCTCAGGCAGTCCGTAGTCTGCGGGCTTTATCGCTAATAGGTCTTTATACTTAGCCCCGCTTTCTATGGCGTCTCTCAGAGCGGTGGAATACTTTGAGTATTTACAGGCTAAAATAATCTCCTCCAGCTCTTTTATGGCAAACCTCTGAGCCTCCGCCTCTGTCTTGGCTTCTTTTCCGTCTGAGCCTGACAGGTGGGTAATTCCCGTTAATTTCTGTAGGTGCTTAACGTCCTTTACCTTGGTCTTATAAACCTCCTCCACGTAGTCTATAAATGCCTCCTGAGAAATATCACAGTCTGAGTGTACCGCCCTGCTAAGTACCTCCGCCCAGTCCTTGGTGTCCTGATAAACTTTCTTTATCTCACCTAAATCGCTCTGGTATATTCTGTCTTTATGTTCCATAGTGTTTATTTATCTGGTGTGATACTATGCCTGTGGCTGGCTTTTAATACTACTTCATACGGAGCCTCCACGATTTCCGCTATGTCCCGTAGGTTTATTTTCATCTCTGGCGTGTCTCCCAGCTCAAAGGAGTAGTAGATAGCCTCCAGTATAGCCTCGTCCTTATAGCCCTCTGGCAGGTGAAACTCTGCGGGGCTGGTCTTTAACAGGTCGCTGTATGTCCCGCCCTCGTCTAACAGTTTCTCCAGAGCCAACTCGTAGCGGTATCTCATAGCCTGTATAAACGTGTCCTCCATCTGCCTGTGTGCTTCTGCCTTGGCTTCTTTTTCGCTCAACTTGTCCCATTTGAGGCGGTCTATACCCGTGAGCTCCTGTAGCTGTTTGGCGGAGGTAATTACTACCCCCTCCTGCTCCTCTACCAGCCGTACGAATATTTCATTTAGTTCTTTACTGTCCTCGTATATCTCCGTTAATAGGTCGCTGTAGTATTTATCTCCCCCGCTGTCCATATCCTCCGCCTTTAGTCCCTCGTAGGCTTTCTGGTAATATATCCGCCTCCACGCTTTACTGTGTGTCAGGGCGTGAAATAACTCATCTTTCATTAGACCGTCTTTCAGCTCCGCCTTTAGTCCCTCGTCCATTCCCTTGGGGTTTTTACGTAGCGTCCCTTGGATATATAAAACTATGTCCATATTCCTGTCCACTATATATTTTAGCAAATATCCCAGCTTATCCGTATCTGTGGGCTCGGTATTATTCCGCTCTATCAGCTCCTCGTAGGTGTCATTTACCGCTTTGTCTACTACGGGCGTGTTACTTTTTTTCGTGCTCATATCCTTTATGTTAATTCTACTTCTGTAATGTAGAGTTTACAGTAGTAGAGATTATTTTACCTCTGTTTCTACCCCCAGAAACTTATGTAGGCTCCGCTCGGTAACTAATGTAGGTCTGCCTACCCTCTGTCCCTTTAATTTGCCCTGTTTTATGTATCTCCGTACGGTCTGGGGTGTTACTTTTAGCAGGGCGGAGAGCTCCGCTATCGTATAAAACTTTATACCCTCAATTTCTGTGCTCATAGCTTTACTGTTTACTTGGTCTGTCCTTGGTTCCTTTGTGCTTCTCTATATAGTCCTGTAGGGCGGTGTTTACTATGTCTTTTATCATTATCCTATCCCAGTAGGCTATATTCTTTACTGCCTCCAGTAGTGGCTCCTTAACTATAAACGTGGCTCTGGTCTCGTTCTCTTTTGTTCCCTCCTGTGAGCTCTTGGTTATTTGCCTCGTGGAGGTCTTGGGTCTGCCCCCTTTATTTTTCGGCTTGGCTGTCGGCTCCGTGGAGGGCTGTAGCAAGCTGTCCAGTCCGCCCTTAAAGTCTTTTTTACTCATAGTTTTATGTTTACCGTGTTTATCTGTATTACTGTGTTTACCGTTTTACTATCTCTTTACAGAGAGCCAGATAGTCAATAGCCCCGTAGCTCTTAGGGCTGTATCTAAATATGTCCTCTCCACGTGTCGGAGCCTCCGCTAAGGCTACGTTATCCCGTATCTTGGTCTTAAATACCCTCTCCCCGAAATGTCCCCGTATGGTTTGCTCTACGTCCCTGTTTAGTATTTTCCTGCTGTCGTACTGTGTAATGAATACTCCGCCTATCTGTAGCCCGCTATTTAGCCGTTTCTGTATCTTATCCACTATCTCCAATAGCTTAGTAAGCCCCTGTAGAGCCAGATACTGAGCCTGTAGCGGTATTAGTACCTCGTCTGCGGAGGTGAGGGCGTTTACTGTCAATAGTCCCAGAGAGGGCGGGCTGTCAATTATAACATAATCGTAGGAGCTTTTAACAGGCTCCAGTAGTTCCCGCAGGATATACTCCCTACCCGTCTCCCCGCTTAACTCTATCTCCGCTCCTGATAAGTCCAGCGTAGAGGGTATAATATCCAGCCGTTTATTTATGGCTATGGGCTGTAGTGGATACTCCCCCCGTATGGCTCCGTATATCGTAGCGGAGGGCTCTCGTATCCCTAAGCTCTGGGAGAGGTTCGCCTGTGGGTCTAAGTCTACCAGTAGTACCCGTTTCCCCAGTTTACTGAGCCCAGCCCCGATATTGATAGCGGAGGTAGTTTTACCTACTCCTCCTTTGTGGTTCGTTATGGCTATTACCATACTCATATTTCCAGCTTTTCTACTTTACTTTTTAGTCCTTTGAGTATTGTTATTTCCGCCTTAGCGTTCTCTGTCTCAAAGTCCTCATTATCCTTTTCTGTGTTATAGGTGTGCTCCAGCTTAGCCAGCGTCCCGCTTACCAGTACAATTAATGCCATAGCCTCCGCTCTCGTTACTTCTAAAATTTGTGTTTCCATTGGTTTGGTTTAAATATGGTGTCTCTTGTATGTCTGTAGAGCTTTGTTACAAATGATAACGAAGTTAAAAAGTTTAAAATGGTGTCTCTTGTATGTCTGTTATCTTTAGCGTCCAGCGGTCAAAGCTCAGTATTTCCCGCTTATTTGGCTCTCCGTCCCTGTTCTTTAGTGTCTTTATCTCCAGCTCTACTACCCGCTCGTAGGCTTCTCCGTCCTCTTTCGTGTCCCGCTCCCTGCTCTCATTGAATACCGATAACACTAAATTAGCGTCCTCCTCTAAGTTTCCCGCCTCTTTGAGGTTCTCCAGTACTGGGCTCTTATCTCCCCCTGCCCCTCTGTTTAACTGAGCTCCCAGTATAACAGGTAGCCCCGTATCCTTTGCGGTCTGTAGTACTTGGTCTGAAATGTGGGCTATTTCCGTCCGCTTATCCTGTGTCTTTTTCTCCGTACTCATTCGCTGGATATAGTCTATAAAAATGGCTCCTACGGGCTCCGTCCTGTGGAGGTAGCGTATAACTGCCCCCAGCTCCTCCACGGAGTAGCTCCTGTCTACTATCGTTATCTTACCGCTGTCCAATAGACTTTTTAACAGTACCCTACCCTGCTCTATCTCCGCCCTGTCCGTCCTGTGGTCTCTCAGGTAGTTTCTGAGGTAGTCCAAATTGGTAGATACTGTATAGCGTGGGTCTCCCTCTCTCAGGTCTTTATCTATCAGGTTGTTTAATATTTTTACCAGTATCAATTTTTTTGGCTCCTCATAGCTGAAAAAATAGAATTTCTTAGCGTCCCCGTATTTCTGTGTTACCGACAAAAGGAGGTTAAACAGTAGCGTAGTCTTTCCGTGTGAGGGTCTGCCCGCTATTAGTGTTATGGCTCCCTGTGGTATTGTTGCTATCTTATCCAGTTTCCGTATGCCTGTTTTTAAGCCCAGCGGGGTAGTTGCTATTTCCGCCTCCCAGTCCTGATAGTTGTAGGCTGGTAACAGGTCTCTAGCCCTCTGTATCTTTAAGCTCTTTAGCCCCGTCTCCAGTAACGCTATGGCTCCCGTGTGGTCTCCTGTATCCTGTAGCTTTTTGGCTTCGTCCTGTAGCCTCTTTAGCCCCTTTCCTTGCTTCTCTACATCTGCTTTATAGCGGAGGCTCTCCACGGTGTCCCATAGGCTCTCTGTGGTTATTCCTATGGTCTGTACCCAGTCTATCGCTGTGAACTGCTTTAAATACTGGTCTCTGTCTACTGGGTTGTTTATTGTCTGGCTGTAGGCTACTATCTCCTCCAGTAGGCTATCCTTTTCCTTTTCGGTTAGCCTGTCCTCATTTCTCCCCGCTATGTCCGTGTATTTTCTGTAGATATTGTTTAGCGTGTATTTCCAGTATGGCAGAGCCTCCGCTATCGCTCCCATAAATGCTAAAACGCTATCGCTTCTTATTAGCTCGTCTGGGTCTTTTACCTCCTCTGGTAACTTAGCCACATATACCCGCTCTTGTTCCCGCAGGAGCTCCAGAGCCCTTAGCGTCCCCTCCTCCCCCGCTGTGTCGTTATCCAAACAAAGAGTAAACATTTTAGCCCCGTAGCGTATGGCTGTTTCTATCTGGGTCTTATTGATACTGTTACTCCCCAGAGCTACTACGTTTTCTATCCCTCTGGCTGTGGCTATCAGGCTATCCAGTAGCCCCTCTACTACTATCAGGTCTTTACCCCCCTTTTGTGAGCGGAGGTTAAATAAATACTCGTCCCGCTTTAGCCCTGTGGAATATAGGTATTTGTTCTCTGGGTCTGGCTGTAGAGAGCGTACCGCTATACCCTTAATCCTTCCTACTGGGTCTCTGTAGGGTATGGTTAATACGTTGGTAGTCCCTATCCCTGTATGTAGTTTTATCTCCTCCTCTACGGTGGGCTTATCGTATCCCTTTTTCTCTGTGAGGTATGTATAAAGCTGTTTCTGTGAGGGTATGTAGCCCAGTCCCATAGCCTCTATGTCTTTTTCTGTGTAGCCCCGCTCCAGTAGGTAGGTCTTTACCTCCTGAGCTTTTTTACTGTCAGAATTGAGGCAATAGATAAAATAGCTATTAGCGTCCTCCCATATCTGAGCCCGTGTTACCGCCTTTTTTATCCTGTCCTGAGTGTCTTTATCCAGCGGGGGGAGTGTTACCCCTGCCAGTTCCGCTAATTTCTTTAGTGTGTCCCCATTACTCAGGTTATCCCGTCCCTGTATGTAGTCCCAGATAGATATAGAGCCTCTGGTATAGTCTATCAGGTGGGTAGGGTTATTAGCGTATATGTACACTTTCCCAGCCTTACCGCTGTCTCCTGTTACTTTATGGACTGTAGTGGAGACGTAGCCCCCTCTGGTCTGCTTAAATCGAAACTCAGGGAGAGCGTAGGTTATATTCCCGTAGAGAGCGGGGTATATTTCGTAGTTAAGGAGGTCGGTTATATTACTCATATTACTTTGTTTACTCGTGTTATTCTGTTTACCTGTATTACTGGTATTATTTTTCTAAAAATATTTTTTTCTGTATCCCTTTGCGTCCGTATTAGTGCCTCTTTTTCCCTTTTGCTTTTTCTCTAAATGAAAGGATACGAGCGTTACCCCCCCCCTCCCCCCGTCTATGGCGGAGGAGCTGGAGGCTCCCCTATAAAATGTACTCTGTCATAGTTATAAATAGTTTACTGTTTACTGATATTACTCTGTTTACACATATTACTGTGTTTACTTAATAAACGCTATCCAGTAGCTCCTCTGGGGCGTGCTGTAGCCTTAACTCCTCTTTTATGGTAGCTGTATATATCTGGGTAGTAGCTGGGGTAGTGTGCCTCAGTACTCCCTGAGCGTCCTCTATACTTCCGCCCTGCCTGAGTATGTTTACCGCTGTAGTATGGCGGAGACTGTGGGCTGTATACTCCTTACCGTCCAGCCCTATAGCTTTTAGCCCCTCTTTGGCTATGTAGCTTACTGTCCGTGTGGTCAGTCTCTCCCCCTTGCTGTTATTGGAGGTAGAGGTAAACAGGGGCTCCCCGCTTCTTATCCTGCCTCTGGAGCTCAGGTAGTCCGCTATGGATAGGTTCGCTTTGTCTGTCAGGATAACAAAATTATCTTTTTCGTCCCGCCCTTTGCCGTGTACCAATAGCACCCGCTTACCGCCCTTAAACGTAATGTCCTCCACGTTTGCCCGTATGGCTTCTATGGTACGGAGCCCAGTACGGAGGAGGAGGTTAATTATAGCGTAGTCCCGTTTAGCTCGTTTCTGGTAGTATTCCAGTAGCTCCTTACTCTGGCTCTGTGTTAGTGCCTGTTTCCTAAATTGCTGTTTACGGTGCGGGGTCTTTATCCCTTTGGCTACGTTTGGGTAGTACTTATTTCCCTCCGCCCATTCGTAGAATTTACGTACTACTGTGAGGTAGGAGCCCACGGTTAAGGGGCTCAGTCCGCTATCCAGTTGCTCCTGCTTATAGCGGAGTATCTCTACCCGTGTTACGTCCTGTATGTGTATCTCTGTCCGCTGGAGCCAGTCAAAATACTGCTTTAGCGTCCTACTATATAGAGCTTTAGAGCTTGTCCGTACGTCCTGAGAGGCTATAAACTGGGCTATCAGCTCCGAAACAGTAGGAGCTTTTACTATGGCTGTCCTGCTTACTGTCAGGGCTCTGCTCTTTTTCATAGTTTAATGTTTACTATAATGAATAAGCAAATATAACACTATTTAGCTCGTTTGATACCACTAATAAGTAAAAAAGTTATCAACATTCAGGAGTAGAATAACTGGTAACGGGTGGGGGCGTGGGGGAGGGTCTCCCCGTGGGTAGTATCGTAGGCTTAATTCTGGGCTCTGTGGGGGCGTTTCGTCTCTCTGGTGAGTAAGTTTATACCCCTGTCGGGCGGGCTCGTCTATGGGCTTCGTTTATGTTTTATTTCTTTAAGAGAAAAAAAAGGGAAAAGGAGCCTAAAGCGACTTTTTCCCCTCTATTAGATGTCTAATAACATCTAATAATATCTAACACTTTTTAAAAACGCTATAACTGCCTGAGTTATATTACTTTACTCTTAGGTAAATTGCAATTAGGTACATAATCTCTGCAATTAGGTACATAATCTCTGCAATTAGGTACATAAAAACGGGCTAAAATTGCAATTAGGTACATAGCCTTACCAGTCCTCATTTAAGGTAAATACCATTTTTAACTCTCCTCCCTGTCCTGTTTTTATTTCATAACTTTTGAGTAGTCCCAGTTTTATAACCGCCTCTACGGCTTTATCCGTATAAGTTTTAGCAAGTTTTTTCCTACTGGCGTTCATATACTCCTCCGCTAACATTCTGTAGAGGTTATCCAGTCCTATCTCTGGCGTGTAGTTTTTGGCGGAGTGTGCCCGTGCCAGCCAGTCCCTGAGCCTATAGGTGCTCTCTGGTATGTTATGGGAGCCTGTAGCCTCTATCATTCGCTTAACTAAGTCTTTCGGGTATAGTATAAATTTAGTCTCTATCTGGTCTCGGAAAATAGGATTTAGGAGTATTACCGTCTCTTTATTCTGGCTGTTATCCCGCTCCTCAATTCTGCGGAGGTTCAGTACCCTGAGTATAGGCTGAAAGTCCTCAATTTCCTCCCTTATCTTATCTCCGTTGGCTTTCGTGAGCCTTCTGGTGTAACGTATCAGTACCTTTTTTTCGGGGCTGTCCGCCAGCTCTGTTAAGAGCTTTCTAACATTCTCTACGTCCTTACCGCTTATTGTCTCCCCTCCCTTGTATTTCTTTGTTAATTCGTACAGCGTTACCGCTATTTTAGGGGCTACTGCCCGCCTCCCTGAGCCCCCGTAGTCCACTACTGCTATGTCTTTATTCCCAGCGTAGTAGCTTTTATTCTTTGGTTCCACGGTCTGGCTGGTCTCGTGGAGGAGCTCCGTTAAACAGTCTATTAGTTTATACTCTCCCTTTGAGAGTCCTATACCAGCCCCCCGCCTGTTTACCCACTCCAGCCCTACCCCTGTTTGTATAACTTTCTCTTTGGTCTCTGTGGTCAGAATGTCGAATATTTCTAACTGGATACCCTCCCCCCTTTTGTTGTACTTCAATATCTGGTCTGTGAAGTGTCCAGAGCGTTTAAACTTAGCCCGCCCCTCCTCCGCTGGTAGCCTTTTTTTATGTAGGGGTTGTGGGTCTGCGGGCTGTATAAATAGCTTTTCCCCCAGATCCTTTTTAGCTACTTTCCGCCCCCCGCCCTTTACTAAAATACGCTTACTCATTAGTCTTTTATATGTTCATTCTTATACCACTCTACCCGCTTAGGGTCTGGCTCTACGGCTGGGTCGGGAAATACCCAGTACTTACTAAATAGTTTCTCCATCCGTTTAGCCTTGCTCTTTATTTTTTCGCCCGTCTGCATAAATACTATGTCCTCCTCCTGCCCGTATAATAAATCCAGCGTCTGCATACGGCTGTATCTTGGCAGTACCGCCCTGTCCTGACTGAGAGCCTCCAGCACTTTTATAACTTCGTTTTTATAGGTCTTTACATTAAATCGCTCCTCGTCCATATACTCCAGTATAGCCATAGCCAGAGCCTTAGCGTCCTTTACTTGTGCCGTTGCCCTTTCGCTGTAGAGGGCTATTAAGTCCTCTATGTCGTGTTTCTTTTCGCCCGTAGTCAGTATGTTTATCGTACCCTCCTCTTTACCCGCCACAGTAGTAGCCAGTAGCGGGCTGGCTGTTATGAGCGTCCTTATGGCTTTCTTTCTGGTTGCCTTGTCCTTAATGTCGTGGAGGAGCTGGTTATAATTTTCCTCCTCCCTCTGGTAGCTATTCCAGAGCAAACAATAGCCCGTTAAATACCCTATACTTCCCTCGTAGGCTAACTGGAGCTGGTGTAGGTAGGATAAAACGTGCGTTACCCGCTTATCAAAGTCTATTAGCCTATTGTATAGCTTTATTTCCGAATCTTTTTTAAAGCTGTCCGCTAAGGCTCTGGTTTCGCTGTCCGTTAAAAAGCCCTTTCGGGTCAGCCTATACTGGGCTATGTCCTCCGCTAATATCATTACCCGCTGTTTGGCGGAGCCCTGAGCCAATACCTTGGAAACGTCTTTTTTATTCATCTCTCCGTAATGTGGTTTCTATTTGTTGTAGTCTCTGCTCTAAGTC
>Ga0268276_1002395_pt1 | contig 16050 bp, 13 predicted proteins | sample saktaG_4_FD_190145 | JGI IMG/M metagenome (GOLD analysis project Ga0268276, IMG submission 190145) | Saline water microbial communities from Sakinaw Lake, British Columbia, Canada - sak_2010_1_5_45m | ecosystem: Environmental > Aquatic > Non-marine Saline and Alkaline > Saline ...
GGATATTTTGAAGCCGTGGAAAAAGGTTTCTTTATCGATTCGGGAATCTACCCCGAAAGGAATGGAGACGGAATCAAGCGGCAGATTCATGGCGGTGTCGGAAAAGATACTGTCTATGAAAGAGATACAGATTATTTTGCACCTGTTCCTGCTCATTTTGGCTTCAACAACATCAAGCAATACGGCCTCTCAGACAGTGATAATCCTTCAATATTGATTGATGGATCAACATTTGAAAAGCGAGAAAAAATCCAATATATTGATGAATTAGACGAAGAGGACAACGTAAATGTCCGCATGGAGGAAAACGCCAGATACAGAGATTCCTCGTTGATAAGGCCAGAGGTTCAATGGCTGGGGGATGGAGTTTTGGTTTTAGATCTAACGTTGCCAACATCTGTCAGATACGCTGAAGCTGCAGCTTTAGAAATCGCACGCAAAATGAATTTGGTGGAAACAGAAGTCATTCATAAAGAAATACTTCATCCAAGCGAAGGCACACGGATCCAACTGAAGAGCAGAATTGATTTTGATGTAGATTTAAATAAACTTTTGCTCCCGAAAGAACCGGACATACTGTCTGATCAGGAAATAAGAGATTATGTAATTTTGAATCCCTTGACTATTGTTGCCGGCACTGTCGGCGAAGATGAACATTCAGTAGGTTTAAGAGAAATCATCGATATCAAGCACGGCGGTATCGAAAAATACGGAATCAAATGCGAGTACTTAGGTACTTCTGTTCCGATCGCTAAGCTTGTGGATGCAGCAATCGAAATAAATGCCGATGCCATTTTGATGTCGACGATTATTTCGCATGATGATATCCACTACAAAAACATGAAAAAAATCCACGAATACGCTATCGAAAAAGGCGTTCGCAAACAATTGATAATAATTGCCGGAGGCACTCAGGTGATTCAGGCAAATGCTGTCAAACAAGGAGTCGACGCCGGCTTTGGCAGAGGCACGAAGGGACAACACGTCGCTTCGTTTCTTGTCAAGCGTCACAAGGAAGTTCATACAAGTGAAGATTGACGCTCTAGTTGCGGAGATTGGTTCGACCACAACGATAGTCAATGCCTTTGACGGATTATCTAGCCCCAATCCGGTCTTTTTAGGTCAGGGAGCAGCTCCAACCACAGTGATTGAAGGCGATGTCACTATTGGCATGCAAAAAGCCATAGATAATCTAAAACAACATCTGCATGTTGATTCCATTGATCCTGTGGAAACATTTGCCTGTTCCAGTGCTGCCGGGGGGCTCAAAATGAGCGTGCATGGACTTGTTTACGATATGACGGTCAAAGCGGCCAAAGAAGCAGCATTAGGTGCCGGAGCCAACCTGAAGATGATTACATCGGGGAGTCTTGATTCCTTTCAAATTGAACAAATCAAGCAACTGAAATTAAATATTATCATGATTGCGGGCGGAGTCGATTATGGCGAAATAAAAACCGCCTTGGAAAACGCCAAGACAATTGCCTCAATGAAACTGAATATTCCTGTTATCTATGCCGGCAATATTCAAAACCAAAACGCTATCAAAAAAATATTTCAAGATGAACATCAAACAGACTATCTATTTATTACGCCAAATGTCTATCCAAAAATTGATCAATTACAAATCGACGAGACCAGAAAAATAATCCAATCCGTTTTTGAAAAACATATTGTGAATGCTCCGGGCATGGAAAAAGTCAGAAGTCAAATCAAAGGCTCAATTATTCCTACTCCAGGCGCGGTAATGGAAGCAGCGCTGCTTCTTCAACAAGCCATTGGCGATCTTGTAGCATTCGACATCGGTGGCGCAACTACTGACGTTCATTCAGTAACGAAAGGAAATAAAAAACTAGAGAAACTTATGATTGGACCAGAACCATTCGCAAAAAGAACGGTGGAAGGCGATCTAGGGGTGTATATAAATAAGAACAATATCATCGAATTGATTGGACTGAAGAATTTAGCTTCCGATTTGAAAATTACGGAAAATGAATTGGATAAAATGCTAAGTGAATACTTGCCCATTCCTATCAAAGCACAATTTCCCTTGGTCGAAAGGCTAGCCAAAGAAGCCTTGAGTGTCAGCTTGGAACGGCATGCGGGTCATTACATCTACCTTTATGGAGCCCTTGGCAAAACCACTCTTGCAGAAGGTAAAGACCTGACTGAAGTCAAATACTGTGTCGGTACCGGCGGAGCGCTAACCAGACTTCCTAACATGAAAAACATAATCAGAGAAGTCCTAATGAACAAAAACGAACGCTTGCTTAAGCCAAACACAGACTCGGAAATTCTTATTGATGAAGATTATATCATGGCCGCTTTGGGAGTTCTCTCAAAGAAACATCCTGAAGCAGCCCTTCAACTCCTAAAAAAAAGTCTCAAGATAGGGTGATATCATGTATCCCAGAATCGTAATCGACATGAAAAAACTGCTTCACAATGCAGAAGAAGTTTTAAGGCTATGCAAAGAAAATCATATCACTTCATCAATTGTTGTCGTGAAAGTTATGGCTGGCTTTTTGCCTGTCGTACAAGAAATATCTAAATACGATTTTGCCTACCTTGGCGATTCAAGACTAGATAATCTTGTCAAATATAAAGACATCAACAAAAAAAAGGCCCTGCTACGATTACCGGCCTTTTCTGAAGTCGAGCAAGTGGTGGAATTCGCAGATTTGTCCTTGAATTCAGAAATTGAAACCATCATATTGCTTGACGAAGCTGCAAAAAAGAAAAACAAGGTCCATGAGATCTTGTTGATGTTTGATCTGGGTGATTTACGCGAAGGAATTTTCTATCAGGATGATTACTTGCCGATAATCGAAAAAATTCTTTCTTTGAAATCAATCAAATTGGTAGGAATCGGAACTAACCTTACCTGCTATGGAGGCATAATTCCCACCAAGAAAAACTTGAATCTGCTTGTTGAGATTAAGAATAAGATTGAAGCGCATTTCAAGATCAAATTGGAAATCATATCTGGCGGTAACTCTTCTTCTTTCTACCTCATGGAAGGACATCAGATCCCAAAAGAAATCAACAATCTCCGTTATGGAGAGATTATGTTCATGGGAAGAGAAACGGCTTATGGCAATTTCCTCCCAAACTTATATCCTGATGCCTTCAAGCTTCAGGCGCAACTAATAGAAATCAAAACCAAACCAAGCTACCCAATCGGTGAGATTGGACTCAACTCTTTTGGCGAGGAGCCTGTGATAACAGACAAAGGAATCATGAAAAGAGGCATCCTAGCCATTGGTAAACAAGATGTCATCTTGGATAACTTGACGCCAAGAGATAAGAACATTTCGATCATAGGCGGCAGCAGCGACCATCTATTGGTCGATTTGACCAAATCTGATGTCTCACTGGGAGATATTTTGGATTTTGATCTGAATTATCCTGGCTTATTGTACCTGATGAGTTCCAATTACATTGAAAAAATAATAGTCAATAAATAAAAAAACTGTCAGTATCGACAGTTGTTATTTTGTTTTATCAACATTGCGAATATGGATTACAGTGTTGACTTTCTTGACTTCAAACTCTTCCATCTTCTCGAAAAAAATAAGCGGTTTGGCATTATTGCCATAATTGCGAGGATGAAATCCAGGAAATTTCTTTTGGAACAACTGGGCAATCAAGCTCCAATACGCCCAACCGTCGTCCTCAAGATTGTCCTCGATGATATTGGATAGTTCCATCTTGATCCGATTGAGCGGAGTGATCGAACTTTCCAATTTATGTGTGCTGCTTGCCTTTTTCTTCACTGCAACGACTTCTTCTTTTTTAACTTCAACAAGTACAGGTTGGTCAGCCGCCATCATCTTGTCCAGGTAAGCAAAAGTTTCACAAGAGTTTACAAGCGAAATTGGCGTCTTGCTTTCTCCCATCCCGAAAACAAACATATCATCTTCGCGAAGTCTAGTGACCAACTTGGTAAAATCGCTATCACTCGAAACAATTCCAAAACAGTTGACTTTTCCAGAATACAAAATATCCATGGCGTCAATTATCAAAGTGAAATCAGAAGCATTCTTCCCGGAAGTGTACGCATATTGCTGGACAGGCGTCATGCCAAATTCGCTGATTCTCTGTTTCCAAGGATTTAGTTGAGGCGTCGTCCAATCGCCATATACACGGCGATAATTGATTTTTCCGTATTTGTTTGCTTCGTCAATGATTATTTCTATGTATTTTGGAGAAATGTTTTCAGCATCTATTAATAATGCTATACTTTTATTTTCTATATTCATATTTATACCTCTTTTCACCTTATTATACCATTTTGGAATGAATTTGAGAACAAACATTCCAAATCGATTCAACATACTATGAAAAAGGAGCAAATTAGATGATTCACAAAACGCTTGAAACCTGGATCAAAGAGATCAACTTGTTATGCACACCTGATAAAATTGTCATATGGAATGGAACCAAGGCAGAGTATGATGACCTAGTACATGACCAGATCTCACAAAAGAAAGCTATCCGTCTGAATGAATCTTTAAGACCGAGATGCATTCTGTTTCGTACTGATCCTTCCGATGTCGCAAGAGTGGAACACAGGACTTTTATCTCTACTGTGGACCAGAGAAACGCAGGGCCGACTAACAACTGGGTGTCCCCGATTGTTTTGAAACCCAAAATGCTCGAACTGTTCAAAGGTTCGATGAAAGGCAGAATCATGTATGTGGTTCCTTTTTCGATGGGTCCCATTGGTTCGCCATTCTCTAAAATTGGTGTTGAAATCACTGACAGTCCGTATGTAGTCCTCAATATGCACATCATGACAAGGACTGGAAAAAAAGTTCTTTCTCTCTTGAAAAAAGACGGTGACTTTGTCAAATGTCTACATTCAATTGGATATCCTCTTGCAGAAGGTCAGGAAGATCCTGTATGGCCATGCGCTCCAATCGAACAAAAATACATTTCTCATTTTCCTGAAGAAAATATGATTTGGTCCTATGGCTCCGGCTATGGCGGAAATGCTTTGCTCGGGAAAAAATGTTTTGCTCTTAGAATTGCTTCGTATCAGGCAAAAAACGAAAATTGGCTTGCAGAACACATGCTGATACTGAAATTAACTTCTCCAGAAGGCGAAATCAAATACATCACTGGCGCATTTCCGAGCGCCTGCGGGAAAACGAATCTGGCGATGATCAAGCCTCCTCTTCCGGGATGGATCGCTGAAACTGTCGGCGACGATATTGCCTGGCTAAGATTTAAGGAGGACGGAAGGTTATATGCTATCAATCCTGAAGCTGGATTCTTTGGCGTTGCTTCGGGCACTTCCTGGACTTCGAATCCAAATGCCATGAAATGCATTGAATCTGATACAATCTTTACTAACGTTGCACTTACCGATGAATGTGACGTCTGGTGGGAAGACATGACTAAAGAAGCACCAGTTCACCTTGTTGATTGGCAAGGAAAGGATTGGTACAGAGGTTCCTCAAAAAAGGCGGCACATCCGAATTGCCGTTTTACTTCACCGGCACGAAATTGTCCTTCGATAGCTTCCAACTGGGAAGACCCAGAAGGTGTTCCAATTGCAGCGATCTTGTTTGGAGGCAGAAGGCCTTCAACAATTCCTTTGATTCATGAAAGCTTTGATTTCAATCATGGTGTATTTCTCGGTTCGATCATGGGATCGGAAATTACTGCAGCCACCATTTCCGATGACATTGGCAAGGTAAGACGTGATCCATTCGCCATGTTGCCGTTTATCGGATACAATATCTCAGACTACATAAATCATTGGCTGGAGATGGGGAAGCTTTCATCACAAGACATACTACCGAAAATCTTCTATGTAAACTGGTTTCGCAAGAATAGAGAGGGCCAATATCTTTGGCCTGGATATGGTGAAAACATTCGTGTTCTCAAATGGATTTTCGAAAGACTTGATAACAAAGACAATGTCATAAAATCAAAGATAGGCTACCTTCCAGACCTGAATGAGTTTGACCTTTCCGGGCTAAATATCGATTCCGACCAACTTAAGGAACTGTTCTTTGTCAATGACTCCGAATGGCAGGAAGAAATTAACTCAATCCGTGAACATTACCAGTTGTACGGAGACTTGCTTCCAAAAGAATTGAAAAAGCAGCTTCAAGAATTGGAAAAAAGAATGCAAGCAAGATAAAATTAACTTGACGGCTTCCTTTAGGAAGTCGTTTTTTTACCAAAAAAAACTAGGTGCATATTGTTTCATACGTATAGACAAAAAACCGGAACCCAATTTAGCTGTAGTGTGATATAATATTTGTTGAGAAAAGAGGGCGTTCAGGTGAAACAGATAATCAAAGAGAAAGGCATGTTGTTTTTGGTTTTTCTTTTGTTTTTTTTGATAACCGAAGCAATAACCTTCCGCTGGGTGGATTTTCATGCTCTCCCGCGCTTTTTGTTTATCGATTTGCTGATTGGTTTTGCATTTGCATTACTCATTTTGTTAATCAAATCAATCAAGTTATCCATATTATATTTGAGTTCTTTGCTTGGGTTTATCATGGTGTTGTTTTTGATTAATGCAACCATGTATGATGTTAATTACGATCTTTTCTCTTTTCAGCAGCTACAACTTATCGGAGAAGCGACAACTGTCTTCAATTTTGAACATTTGTCGGTTTCGAGTGTGATCGTCGCAGCTATCGAATTCACTTTGTATTGTGTCGCAATGACAATCGTTTATAGAATAATTATCAAAAACAAAACCGTAATCGACCATTATTATCCGAAAGCCCTTTTCATATTCGCGAGTGCTTGTATATTTGCCTTTTCCCTGTTCACGAGCGAAATACCGGTATTCGCAAACTACGCAGAACAAAATAATATCACTACTTTCAAACGGGCTTCTTTGGAAAAATACGGATTGTTGGGATATTATACCAAAGAAGCGGAAATAATCATTCTTCGCGAAAAGGAAATTCCCTTAATTATTACTGCTACTAATACCACCGCTCAACCCTCGACTTATTCAAACGAGCAGCCATCCACATCATATCCGACCACAAATGAAGTTGTGACGGCTTCTACGACTACGGAAGAAAATGACACTCAGTCGTTATTCGTACCAACAGACTATTTTGGTTTGCTCGAAGGAAAAAATGTGATTTCAATTATGCTTGAGTCGATACAGCCATTCGCTATCAACGAATTCCTTACCCCTAATTTATATAATTTGACCAATTTAGGTTTGTATTTCCCAGCAAATTACAGCGAGAATAAGACCAATGTGTCAGAGATGATTGGAATTTGCGGAAACTATCCCACTATTAATTTCCTCCCGGAAATTTACAATTACGATTTCTCGTTTTCAATTCCGAACATTTTAAACGACACATACTCGACATCATATTTTCATGATAACATTCCTGACTTCTACTCACGCGGCTCATTGATGCCCCAACTCGGATTTGAGAAGACCTATTTTCACGATGATCTCTACCCTGGAGAAGCAATCTGGACATGGAATGGAGATTACACTCTTGATAGTGTCACAAACGAGAAAATTCTTCCCGTGATGTTGAATTCAGAACAACCGTTTTATAGTTTCTGGTCCACACTTTCTACTCATGGTCCTTACAATTACGGTCAAGACAATATTGCTTTATTTGAAGCTCTTGGTTATTTCGAACAAATCGATGCTGCTGAAGAAGATGGTCTATGGGCAAATATTCTAGCTGAAAGCACTGAAGAAAACATCGCCAGAATTCGTCATTATCAAGCCGCAGCCATGGATTTGGATGTAGCTATCGGGAGACTGCTTGAAGAACTCGAAAACCAGAATCTGCTTGAGGATACTTTGATTGTGCTTTATGGCGATCACAATGTATATTACCATGAACTATATCTGGAAATTAATGCCGAATCGAATCCTGAATATTACAATATGGAAATGTATCACACATTCTTTTGCATGTATAATCCGACTTTGACTGAGGAATATCTTGAACGCTCGCAAACCGAATCCACATCCATCAATGATTTCGTGTCACCATATAACATAGTACCCACTGTTTTGGATTTGTTGGGTGCGCCCTATAATTCAGATCTATATTTAGGTGAATCAATTTTCTCAGAAAACATCCAGATTTGTTATTCAAACAAACTCACAGGAATCTTCAACAACATGTTTTACAGCGATGACGGAACAAGCATTTCCTATTATCGAGACATAGATAGTGCAACCGATGAGAACATCGAAGCCTTTTTGAAACAATGTGAATCAATAATTCCCAAGATTGAATATATCAATCTCTGGTATTTATCCTTCGAAACAGATAAAGAGCAATCTCCTGATGAATAATTAATAAAAAAGCACTTTCAATTGTGGACTTTCACAATCAAAGTGCTTTTTTTTGTATCAATAATCATTTGCTGATTATGAATAGCAGTTCCTGTTTGTTCAGATACCGATGAAGATTGATTCTAACAAGTTCAGTCAACCTTTCCTGCATATAAGGGCTTGAAGAGGCGTTATGGGGAGTAATGAAGATATTGTCTAAATCCCACAATTCATTATCCTTTGACAATGGTTCAGGCGTGGTGACATCCAGACCTGCTCCGCGGATCTTTTTTTCCCTTAACGCTTTGATAAGCGCTTCTTGATCGATAATATCGCCTCTGGCAACATTAATCAACAAAGCCGTTTCTTTCATCATGTTTAGTCTGTTTTCATCAAGAAGATGATAGGTAGTTTCGGTCAATGGCAAAGCAACAATAACATAATCACTATTTTGCAAGACATATTCAAGTCCCGTTTCTCCTGTAAAAATTTCATCATATCCGGAAACTTGCTTTAGTTTGCGCCCGTATCCCAAAACGCGAGTATTGAAGGCTTTTAACTTGGTTGCCAATTCTTTCCCGATTGATCCAGTTCCTAAAATCCCTATTACTGAACCTGTTAGCTCTGGTTCTTTTCTGATTGGTTTCCATTCTTTGTTATTCATTGCCATAACATAGTGTTTCACATTTCGGTTCAAGACAAGAATTTTTGTAATGGCATCTTCTGCGACTGATATGGAAAAGATATCTTGAGCGTTGCATACAATGATGTCTTTTGCTTCGGCTTGTTTAAGATCAAAGCTGTCGTAGCCTGCCATCAGCAATTGAATGAACCGCAATTTGCTGTATTTGTCGAAATTTTTATCGACAAAGAAATTTGGCATTACAATCGCCACTTCGGCTTCTCTACCCGCTTCAACATCCCTGATGAAATTCACCTCGGGAAATTCGGTTTCGAGTTGATTAAGCATTGCATCTCCCAATACTTTCCAGCTAATAAAGGCATCCATAAAAATCACTCCAGTTCCAATGTAAATATTATACCATAAATAATTTCTGTCGATTACCTTGGTATATATGCTGACTTGTTTTTCAAAAATAATCATAAATGGGTTTGCAAAATGCAAACCCATTTTATTCCCCGATAATCTTCACAAGGACTCGCTTGTCGCGCATTCCGTCGAATTCACCATAAAATATTCTTTCCCAAGTGCCAAAATCTAATTTGCCATAAGTTATGGCGCATACGACTTCTCTGCCCATTATCTGTCTTTTGATGTGGCTATCGGCATTATCTTCGTAACCGTTATGTTCGTACTGGCTGTAGGGTTTCTCGGGAGCCAGTTTTTCCAGAAACCTTTCAAAGTCGTTATGCAGCCCGGGCTCATCATCGTTGATGAATACGCTCGCAGTGATATGCATCGCATTCACTAGCACCAAACCTTCTTGGACCTTGCTTTCTCTTATACATGCATTTACCTGATTGGTAATATTGATGAACTCGCGTCTTTTTTCAGTATGAAACCACAATTCCTTTCGAAAGCTGATCATTTAAAACTCCTTTCCAATTCGGCAAAATCATAATACATGTGCAAGTACTCCTTTGTCTCTAGGCACATTTCCTTGAATAATTTGCTGCACTCAGATTCAAAGAGCATCGAACAGAGCGGTTGCTTAACAAAAGCTTCGTAAATTTTCCGGAAATTTCTTGCCTTGATTCCCGAGTATAGTATTTCCAAGTTGTCGGAATGAACTTTGATTAACTCCAAAACTTGATCGGGAAGTTTGTCTGCCATCAACGGAATCACATGGTCATTATAAAACAAGGCGTTCGTCTCAACGATTCTGCCTAGTTCAATGCCTTTCATTTGGCCGACATTGACCACATTAACATTCGATATCACCTGTTTCTTGCCAAGCAAGGCTTGAATCAGATCGATTGCTTCTTCATCCGATTTGACTACCGAGACAGGGATTTTCCCTGTTGCCAGCAAAATCGCTTCCTTGATTTTTGCCTCTCTTTTTTCGATTCGATATTGTACCGGAGTCAAAGCAAATTTCCAAAAGTCCGGCTTCTCTCTAGATGACAAATAAAGATCAATGTCCATGAACTCAGCGAGATGTCTGTCTCCAGCGGCAGCCAATACTCCATATTTTTTGTATAAATCCATTTTAACGCGATTGGCACAGGCGAAATAATCGGAACGGAAAGCATCTGGTTCGCCTTTTTCGTTATAGCCCTTGATAAAATTTTTAGCGATGAATTCTGGCAACAAACCCAAAACATTAATGTTTTGATATGTAGCCTTGCTGATCCACGTAAAGTGATTTATACCTGAAACTTCCGTGAATAACTGCTTGCGTTTTATCGATATTCCCTTTTCTTCTTCCAATACTTTGCATAGGAAATCCTGTGTATGGAATACTTCATGGCAGCATCCGAAGGCCTTGATTTGAGGAAACACATCGGTAAGAGTCTTCATACAGATACTCATTGGGTTTGTGAAATTGATAACCCAAGCCTTGGGTGAACATTCCTTGATTTTTTTTGCAAAAAATTCAAATATTGGTACAGTACGCATGCTTCTTATCACGCCACCGGGTCCAACAGTATCGCCAACGCTTTGGAATAAACCATATTTTTCGGGTACATGAACATCGACTTTCATTGTTTCAATAAGCCCTGGCAATATCGAGATAGCCACAAAATCAGCATCAGAAAGTGCTGCCTCAATTGTATCGGTCACTACATAGTTCCATTTACTAAGCGTGTCAGGATGGAGATTGATCCTGTCTCCGATTTTCTTGTTTCTGATCGCCGCTTCTTTATCGATATCAAACAGGGCGATTTCTCCCAAAAGATCGGTGGCAAGCGCAAGGTCGGTCATGAACACTCGTGCCCACTCTTTTGAACCGCCACCAATATATGCGATTTTGATCTTCATAGTTTAAACCTCGATTTATAAAAGAAATATCTTTTGATTGAGTATATTTTTTTCATATTGGCAGCCTTTTTTTATTGAAGATAACTACTGCGGAAATAAACAAGACGACCGCCAAAGCCGAATAGATGAGACACAATTGCCAAATTTCAGCTCCTAAAGCGATTTCTACAGGATCGTAAAGTCCATAGAAAGATAGGCTTTTTATAATGTTAAGGTCTTCAGACGTGTTTCCTAACATATTCATCAACAGGGATACGATCGTAATACCAGAAGCCAACCCCAAAGCTTGTTTTGATTCGTTAAACAGACAGGAAAAGAAAAAGCAGATCATCATGACAAACATGTTTAAGAGCATGGTGATTAGATTGATTTTCAGAAACGCTCCCACATTTAATAATCCCGGATATATCGAAGCAGTCAAACCGACGCCAATTCCAAAAAGAACAGCAAACAAGACAAAAATCGAAAGCAGTGCATAAACGCCCTGGGTAACAACTAATTTAATTCTTGAGTTGGGAGTAGACAACAAAAAACTGAGTGATTTGTTATCGACCATTTTTGCCACAAGTCGATTGCCAAGAATGATGCAATATACTAGAGGAAACGCTAACATCAAAAGTCCATATAGCCAACTGCCAAGATAGCTGGTTATATCTGTTATGCTATCGGAAAAACCCATTGCGGTCAATAATTCTTTGGGAAGAGCTTCCAAAATAGCAAGCATAGCTGCCATGTCGTCAGGATTGTACATCGATATCATTACACCCATGTACATAATCAATACAGCAAAGAAAATCAGAAGCAGTTTCCAATTTTGTTTTAAAGTCTTGATAAACAATGGAAGAATCATGATAAATCCTCCTTTGTCCCATAATATTGCATGAATATATCTTCAAGAGATTGTTTCATAACATCGAAATTGTCGATATTGAATTTCGCGGAAGTCTTAATGAACTTGTCGATATTTTCGCCCGTGACAAATACCTGTATTATTCCTCCGACTTTGAGAGAATAATCAAAGCCTGAAGCTTGCAGAATTTTTGTTGCATCTTCAAGATTAGATGGTTTTATCGAAAAGCCTTTCCTTTGTGAGTTTTTCAAAGTCAGGATGTCTGATTTCTCCACAATTCTTCCATCTTTGATAATAATAACGGTATCGCAAGTTTTTTCAACTTCTTCAAAAACGTGGCTTGACATCAAAATCGTCTTTCCCCTGGCTTTTTCTTTCAGTATTAGTTCAATAAATCGATTTTGCATCAAAGGGTCAAGTCCGCTTGTCGGCTCATCAAGAACATATATGTCTGGATCATGCATGAAGGCGGAGACAATGCCCAATTTTTGTTTCATTCCTTTTGAGAATCGTTTTATTTTTCCTCTTGGATCCAACTCAAAAAGCTCCAGTAACTCTTTAAGTCTGGCATTGTTTTTTTCTTTGCGCATTTTTTGCATGAACTGAAGAAACTCGTCCCCGTTCATATCATCAAAAAAAGCCATCTCTCCCGAAATATAACCTAGTGTTTTCTGAATTTCACAGGCATCTCTAATCGAATCAAGTCCATTTATCGAGCATGATCCTTGGTTTGGTTTCATGAATCCAAGAATGCCTCTAATTGTCGTAGTTTTTCCGGCTCCATTTGGTCCTAAGTAGCCTGTTACTTCTCCGTCCTTGATGGCAAAATCAACATCAAATATGCCTTTTCCGCTCGAATATGTCAAAGTCATATTTTTAACTTCGATCACAATTATGCCTCCTATATTTCTTTAAGTTTATTTTACATAATCAATTGTATCATTTTTCCTATAAATTTGCGTGTCACATCAAAAAAAAGATTGGCAAAAGCCAATCAAATGTAGATATCCAAATACAAGTAATCTGAAAATCTCATACATCCGGATGTTGATCATTAATCTCCAACTCTTCCTATATCATCTTAGAGACATAAGGTTATGAGATTCTTTTCGAATAACGATAGCATTGTCGTTTCTTTCTTCCTTGTGCTTGCTTACCATTGAACGTTTCTTGTCGAAGTCTTGTCTTCTTTTGTTTCTTGTTTCCATGATTGCCATCGCACTGGGATATCCAAAGGAATTAGTAGGGTTCCAACCTGAACATATCAGATTATAGGTAGATAGTCCCGTAAAATATTGATTATTCATTATAATGCCTTCTTTCAAATTTGCTTATACCTAAATAATAACATCTATTTTCAGAAAGAAAAGCAACCTTTAGTTGAAGTGGTTTATGTAAAGAATCATAGTAAAAGCCAGTTGCACATCAACTGGCTATCAAGCAACCATATAGGGATTATCAACAAGAAAAAAGATGATTAACGTAAGTCGCTAAACAATTCCAAGTTTTGCCAATCGGGTTTTAATTTTCCGTTTTCGATTTCGTGAACGATTTTTACGATTCTATCGTTTACCGGTGTGTCAAAGCCCACTTTGTCACCAAATGCACAAACTACGCCATTTATAGCCTCAATTTCACATTGCCTGCCTTTTTCAAGATCTTGCAACATGCTTGATTTCAACAAGCGATGTTTCTTGATTGCAAGCGGAATGATCATGAAACTGATTTTTTGTTTGATGGGGCCATTGTAATCTAGCAGTTTGACAATGTCCTTGCCCTGAATCGGTTCAATTTTGATGTTAGCTTTTCTCGTAACCTCAATGCATTCCTTGGCAATCTTTTGCACAAATAGTCGCGATTTTTTGTTTGCGGCAATTTCTCCAAAAGTTGCACCCAAAACTGCCGACAGTCCGCTAAAGGCACTATTGACCAATAGTTTTGCCCACCTTGCGCCTATAAAGTTGTTTTCTACTTTGACATCTCCCATAATTTCCAACAATTTGACGACTTCTAGAAAATGTTTATCCTCTGTAGAACCAAGTGTCCCGAGGCTAAAGGACAAGGTATCACGAGTAGCTTCAGAAGTAAGTTCGACAACGCCTTTTCCAATCATCGTCGCTCCCCAGGCCATAGCACATCCCATTGTCCTGTTTTCGCCGATTACTTCTGACACTGAAAATTCGGGAAGCCCGTTTTGCATGGTGCAAATAACGCCATCTGATGCTAGATATTTCGTCAGTTCTTTGACTACTGCCATATTTTCCATTTGTTTGGTCATCAGGAAAATAATGTCATATTTTCCTGTCATGTCCCGTGGTAACAAGGCATTCACTTTTTGAGTTAAATCGATTTTGCCAATGATATGGGCCCCGTGGCTTTTCAGCCCCTCGATATGTGACTCGTTTCGGCTGATGAGATCAATATTTTTCCCTGATTTTGCTATGTATGCACCCAAGATGGTGCCCATTGCTCCTGCTCCGTAAATTGCCAGTCTCATTTAGTCCTCCTATAGAACATATCTGATTTTAGTCATGTCTGATTTTTGATATTTTCTTTCTAAGCAGCAATTCTTTGTTCTCTTCATGGTCCCTAAGCAGAAATGATGCCCAAGGTCCTTTTATTGTGTCGATGTTCTTTTCCCAATACTGCAGTCTGTTATAAAACCATTGGCATTCTTTTTTAACTAGCTCTTCGCTGCCTTCCACGCCTCCACGATGAACCGCTGCCGTCAAACCATACATTATTACGCCGATGGCGTGCGTTTCCACGTGAACTGTGCCTACAACATGCCCCATTGCTCTGGCTACTGCAGCGGCCGAATAATCATCCTTTACTGCAGTGGCGGCGTCATGCGCTGCCAAAGCGGCCGCTTTTGCTTCTGGCATCTTTATCTTTCCAAAGGCCCAGTCTTTGGCTGCCTCGACAGCGTTTCTGGGACGAACGTCTAGTGGGTATTTTTCTTCAAAAAGCGGAAGCATGCGCATTGAACAATCAATCGTCCAAAGTACCAAGGTTCGATGCTTTTGCAAAATGATAAGATCAAGGAGTGGCTGTAAAACGATACTGTTTCTATCAAACAAAAGTTTTCTCATCGTGTCCTCCCTTTGTTGTTCTCATAAATATCAGTGAAATATAATCAAATTGCAGTAAAAAAAGATTACACATCTATAATATCATATGTTGTCAATAATTTTGGCATAATTTTTTTGTCAGTTCTATTTGATACGGAAGAACAATTATAGAATTAATCCAAGGGTGTAATAATGTGAAACAATATTGATTTTTATGGAATGACCTTCCACATTTTTTTGTAATTTATTATTTTTCGGTTGACATTGTCAATGAAAGCGCTTATAATTAGGGCAAATACTCAAATTACTATATGAAAGAAAATTTCTTATTACAATAAAGAGGTGTAACTTGTGATAAAAAATAAGGATGTTGCAACAAGATCTGGCGTTTCTGTCGCCACGGTTTCGAGGGTAATGAATCAAAGCGGATATGTAAAAGAGGAAACCAAAGCTTTGGTTTTAAAAGCATTCAACGAACTGGCAAAAGCAGACAAATTGCTTGTTCAATCGATATCAAATAGAAAATCAGATATTATCGGTGTTATTATTCCTGATATTTCCAACCCCTTTTTTGGTGAAGTAATTAAAGGAATATCAAACATTGCAGACAAGTATTCTGTCAGTCTGTTGGTATGTAATACCGAAGAACAAATCGAAAAAGAAATCAGATATTTGGATTTGTTTAAAACGAATAACATCATGGGCTTAATAATCACTCCCGAAACAGATCAGGGTGGGTATAATTCCAAATATTTATATCAACTGGAAGGTTTGGGTGTTCCGATTGTATTATTAGACCGCGGACTCAATATATCGCACTTCAATTCAGTTTTTGTCAATAATGTAACTGGTTCTTTCAACGCTGTAAATGCATTTATTAACGAAGGTC
>Ga0268276_1002396_pt1 | contig 16049 bp, 15 predicted proteins | sample saktaG_4_FD_190145 | JGI IMG/M metagenome (GOLD analysis project Ga0268276, IMG submission 190145) | Saline water microbial communities from Sakinaw Lake, British Columbia, Canada - sak_2010_1_5_45m | ecosystem: Environmental > Aquatic > Non-marine Saline and Alkaline > Saline ...
TAAGAATTTATTCAAAAGCCCCATGGCGTCATCGACATCTCTGGCGATCATGACATACCATTCTATTCCGGTTGGTAAAATCGGACTCAAATAGACTTGGCTGGCGGTCGTTAGGGATCTTGTGCTAGTAGTAGTCTTATTTTCAGTAACTATGCAACCTGTTGCTGCGTCTTTGATTCTGTTAAGGTCCTTTAGGGAGAATATTTTCATAGAAAATGGTCGGATGCCTTTATGAACCAATATCATACCATTGGTATCTATAAGCATTGCGTGGCCGGTTCTGCCTAACTTGAAATCACTGATAACGGACGTAACATTATCGATTTTAACGAATGCTTTACATATACCCAGCACCTCACCATTGGGTCCCACAATCGGAGCGGCAATGGGGAAGCCCCAACAACCCGACGAATCATCGTATTCTATACCTCCAAAATATATGCCGCCGCTACCGCCGTTAAAAGCTTTCTGCCACCAGGCTTCATCCGCCTGATAAAAATCGCTCGTCCTTCCGGAGGAGTATATTAGTCCTCCGAATTTATCCGTTATAAATATTTCCGAAAGGGAGCCGCGTATCGCCTCTAATTCACGCATGGAATCCGGGATCTCTCCCGAAATATGAGCTGCTATTAAGTCGTCCCCGTCACGGGCCGAGACCCAGACTTTATCGGCATCGAGCATAAGCTTCTCGATCTGGGAACGATCCATACCGGCATATTTCAGATTTGCTGTCAAGCAGGCTCTTTTCCAAAGGTGCCTCGATGCGTAAGTTTGGACGTCTAAGAGCTCATTTTTTATATTTTCGGCCGCTGTTGTCGCAAGAGTTTTTGTTATTTCAAGTTGTTCTCGACCAGCGCTGCCCCTTATCATAAAAAAGCTTGCGATAAAAATGATCGAAGCGCTGAAAATTATGGCAATAATGGCCGTGGCGGTGATCGCGAAGCTCGCCTTTCTCCGTATTCCGCCCGTTTTTATAGATACGATGTCTGTTCGCCGGAATATGCTAGTCATGAAGATAAAACTTAGGGTGAGAATTATCGCGAAGAGCATTCGGAATAACTGGACCGGGATGCCGATGTGCATTGTAAAGCTATCGTAATTACTGAACGATGCCGGGAAGAAATCGGCTTTAGGGGTCACTAACCCGCTCAGGATACCGTATGATATTAAAGCTGCTATCGCGATTTGCGAGGATAGACAGATGGCTTTAGGAGTGCCTCTGTCTCGACAACCCGTCATGGCCATAGATAATCCTGCGGCCGAAACTATTGCGCCGGGAAGGCATAGAATATACCGCGCGAATATGCCTGATATCCGGACGGAGTTACTCGCGGCGCTCGATATGGCCCAGACCGCGAATAAGGCTATCCAGATATATTTGAGATACTTAAACTGCCGGGACCGTTTTGACAAGACGCTGCCGCCGAAAGCCGCCAGGAATAAAAATGATACCGGCAGTAAGGCCGCCCCGCATGCAATAAGTATGCCGGCAGATTGTGGGGCGCTCCGTAGTATAAGGAGATCTACCCATTCATTAAGGCCGTGCAAAACGCCGAATGTACCCAAAAGCCACAGGTCATCGTAGATCTCGAAAAAATCATTACTCTTAGGCATCGAGAAGATAACCGTGCCCATCACGATGAACGCCAATCCGTAGAAGAAGAATATTATCTGCATTCTCTAGTCTTTCTTCTCAATATTTTTTTCCAGGTCCGTTATTTTCGCTTTTAACTCTTTCATTCTAAGCTCCCTATCGATCGTTATTTTCAGGAGCTTTTCCATCTCCATAATGCGTTTACGAAGCTCGTTTTCGATTTTTTTACGATCGCTTATGTCTTTGGCGATATGCACCGCTCCGGTGAAATTACCATTATCGTCAAATATTGGGGAGGTCGTTACGAGAAGCGGGATGCCTATATTAGGGTCATCCACCTCTTCGGTGTGAGCGATATGGTCGGCCTTCGTCTTCTCAAGCGGGCATTCGGGCCACGGCCGGGCAGCGTTGTGCATAATTTCATAACATTTTTTGCTAGTGACCCAGTCGATCGGCTTTTTTATTGTATCGAGAAATGCTTTGTTGGCATTGGTTAAATTATTATCTCTATCTATAATGAATATCATGTCCGAGATGGAATTAAAAGTCCTCTCCCATTCCTTAGCAGATAGATTAAGTTTTTCTGAAGACTCTTTGACTTTAAGCATGTTCCGGGTGCGCTCGGCATCGGTCCTATTGAGAAAGGCTCCTAGCCATAAAAATACGATGGTTAAAATAATAACATAGAAGATTGCCACGAGCCCTATTCCGAAGCTGGACGGAAATAGTCCTAAGTTCTCTCCCAGCATTCTGAAATATCCTATAACTATCGGTAAAAATATAGCAAGCGGTATGAGACGACGGGTCGCAATACTGCCAAGTCCGTTTCCGCCTATTATGCCGGCTATGGCTTTGTCGCTCCGGGCCATCAAGGTCCCAACCGCGAAGAGCATGAATGCGGCAGTGGTGTGCAGCGCCATTTGGGTAAATTTGCCTATCCCGTACAGGTCTTTTATGCCGTAAAAATATCCCAGAAAGTTTGACAGGGCTATAAATGCTACAAATATGGCAAGGGCCTGGGAAAGTATGATAGCCGGCACAGTATTAGATAGCAGCAGCAGCAGCAGCAGCAGCAGCAGCGATATTCCTAGAGACGTGAAACATAAGGCGGTAGACGGCGCCATTCTGCCCGGGGAGAGCGTCCCGGCCGCGCCAGGCGATTCCCTGAAAAAAATCTGGTCTATTCCGAGGTCAATGTTAAAAATATATTCACTGAGTGTTGCGGCGCCTATGACGAGGACTATCAAGGCCAATATAAGCGCGGCCGAGCGGCAAAACTTATTACTGCGACCGATCACGATGAGCGCGAGAGAAGAGCCGCCTGCTATAAATGCTATGGCTGTATTGGCCTTCATGGAGACGAGCCCTGGAAACACGCTCTTTAGGTGTTCAATATTAAATATCCACCCTACGATGACGACGAGCCCAATAAGACCCACAAGGAAAGCGCACAATACCGATACTCTATCTGCTAATTTTTCAGTTCTGTTTTCCATACACCCTTTCACTTATCCGTACTTCCGCCTCAGCTCCGCCAAATATACAATGTGTTTTTTCTCTTCATTTATCAGGATCCGGACTTTTTCGGTATGAACAGGCTCCATATATTTTAAGAGCTCGTTAAAGAAAAGTATCGCGTCTTTTTCGAAACCGATACCGTATTGTATCGCGGCCTTGGGCGTCTTTACGTTATTTGCGAACTCTTCGGCCGAGACCTGATTATAAAGGATGTCGTCGACTAAGGCTCTCATGTATTCAACAAGCTCTCCTTCATATGACTCCTGCGATTCATCGATTTTTACGGTATCGCGTATCGCTGCAAATTTTTGTATATGCTCATCCTCCCAGTCCCGCAGGCGCGCGAAGAGTTTCTTCATGTCATCTTCTTTGAAGGCTTCAGAAACGCGCCCATAAAAGTCGCGTCTCTTCTTTTCCTTCTCGATTCCCATATCTATGACTTCGGCGATATTGAAGACGTTAGACATCAATAGAACCTCCTATTAGCCTGAAGCGATTATATCATTTAATTGCTTCAGATGTAAATCTCATCATCCTGCCAGGTTACGTTCGATTTCCGTGATCAGTGTTTCCGGAAAACCCTTGATAACCATATGTTGACTAACCGGAAGAAACATCTTGAGTTCACGTTTAAAATCCAATTTTCCGGATTTGACGACCTTTAAAATCTTCACCTTTAATTGTTTATCCTTGAGAAAAACTTCTTTAAAGGCCATGCGGCTGCGAAGTATAAAATAAAGGTCATAAAAATCTCGCGCCTTGCTGCGCGTAAGACAGGCTTGGATCTTTTCAGAAACCAAGATATTTTCCTTAAGATGAATAAGCGTGTAAGGCATAATAAGATCAGACTGGACTAGCGTCGCTGTCCCGATTCCTTTCTTAACACCCCTCAAAGAGACTTCTACCTGAAGCCTACTTATATATTCTCCGGATTCAAATTGAAATATAGCCAAATATCCGCCGGATGTACTTTTCGACTCAATGATTTCAGTTTGAATACCCTGCGTCTCTATCTTGGCAAGCGCGCCTTCCATCAGGGCCTCGATGCCTTTGATCGAGATGTTTACTCCGGTAAAATCCAGGTCTTCGGAGAACCTAGGACTTTGCCAGATAATACGCAGCGCCGTGCCTCCTTTAAAAAGCAGGCTATCAGAGCCCTTTTCCTGATATAGGGAAGAAAGAAATAACTGCTGAAAATGTTCGCGGATGACATTATCCGCCGTTGTCTGCCAGCGCTCAGTTAATTTTTGTACTTGTCTTTTTTCAATCATATAATTTTTTTAGCCAGAGTCAGCAAGCTTTTTCTGCCAAAAAGCCCGGCGTATTCTGCCACGACTTTTTTCTTTAATTTGCGGACATTGAGGCGCTCGTTAAGAACCTTCCTTTTGAGATCGACAAAATACAGATAATCCGCGAGGGCTTTTTCCGGCTCGGCGATAAGGACAGTTATGCCACCTATTTTCTCTGTTTTGTAACCGCTGTAGGCCTGTTTCTTGATCCGGGAATATGTGAAGGATTTATTATCGACAATAAACTCCCGTGTAATCCGCATCGTAGCCGATGTCACGGTATAAACGGATTCAGGGATTATGCCGTATCGAGAGAGCGCATACTCAAATGAGATATAGCTAGGCGCGTAAAGCCGGTTGGCTATAGCTTCTTCGGTAGGGGGGTCAGTGCGCAGGGCGTAAAGTCCGTTTCTTACCTTAAGGAATATATCTTTGCAGTGGTCCTTAATGAATTCCTGGGATGCCCGTAGAGACACGTCGAATACACGACGGAAATCCGATTGAGAAAAAAGCCGGATTCCCTTCGCCTGAAGGGTCTGCTGAACATATATAGGTTTAAGTTTTCGCTCCATATAGCGCCAAATGTTAAATGAGTGTTTATAGAAAGTATACCCTATTTTCCGTATTATGCAAGTTTTTGCCGTATATTTTTAGTTATATGGTGTTAACGACGACCTCAGTCAGTACGACTATGTCTTCCACACAGAATATGCGCTCTATCGAGCGGTCGTATAAGATCGCGGCGTCGGCGCCGAATTCTTCATCCGCCCGTGAGACCTTTATCATGAACTCTACGCCGTCGAAGACCTTTATGATTCTATTTATGTCCTCAGCGCCTGAACCTTGCTTCTTTATAATGCGCTCTATAGTGCGCTTACGGTATGTCGGATAATAGCTCTCGGCGCCTTTTAGCTGGCTGAAGTCTACCCACTCACCTGTAGACACAGAAAGTTTTTCAGGGCTAAGTGTCCTGGCTAGATAATGGAGGATGATTATGGACGTGTATTCTTTTGCTGGAGCGTTCGTAGATTCAAGGGCTACAGATTTAGTTCCGGTATCTATAATGTATACTTCCGATAATAGCGTTACTTTAAGCCGGCCTTTATCCGTAAGTCCTTTAACTTTGCTCCATGCTTCCTCTATTGCCTGACCGTAGCCCATGCGATAAGTATACTAATTTTCTTTGATAAGTCAAAATAATATCATATAATCAACACTATGATATATGATAGGTTCCAGGAAGAAGCGATACGCCATATAAATGAAGGCCACTCCGTAATTGTGTCTGCCCCCACAGGCGCCGGTAAGACCGCTATAGCCGAGCATGTCATAGAAGAAGCCCTTAAAGAGAATAGGTGCGTAATATATACAGCGCCTATAAAGGCGCTGTCCAATCAGAAGTTCCGCGATTTTCAGAAACAGTACCCTGACAGGATCGGTATACTCACAGGCGACGTGTCTCTTAATGCCGAAGCGCCGATACTCATAATGACGACCGAGATATTTAGAAATAAGATCCTGGACAATCCCGAGAGTCTCAAGAAATATTCCTGGATAATATTCGATGAAGTTCATTATATAGATAACGAGGAGCGTGGCACCGTCTGGGAGGAATCCCTCATATTCCTGCCAAGCCACATGAACGTGTTATGCCTTTCTGCGACGATACCGAATATCGAGCAGTTTGCCGCGTGGATAGCGTCCATACACAAGAAAGAAGTCCGCGTAGTTATTGAGTCCGAGCGCCCAGTTCCTCTTCACTTCTTATTCCAGTGTCATAACAGGGTCGCGGATGATCTGAATTCTTTCCGCAGGGAGCACGGGTTTCATCCTAATAAGACGAACACTTTAATTAAATATGTTCAGAGCCAAAATGGCCTGCCATGCATCTACTTTGTCTTCAGTCGCAGGCGCGCCGAGTATCTGGCGGAGGAGCTCTATAATCATAATTTTCTGACCCCCGAGCAGAGGCATGAGATCACGGCGCTTTACGACTCTTTATGCGAGAAGTTTGACTTAAAGGGCGAGCGCAGCGCGGTCGAGATGCTGCCTCTTATAGAGCGCGGCATAGCGTATCACCATGCCGGAATGCTGCCCACCCTAAAAGAAGTCATAGAGCGCCTATTCACGAGCAGGCTCTTAAAGGTGATATTCACCACTGAAACTTTCGCTCTCGGGATAAATATGCCGAGCCGTTCCGTAATATTTGATGAGCTTATGAAATTCTATGGGACTTATACGAGAACCCTTAAGACGCGAGATTTTTATCAAATGGCCGGACGCGCCGGCAGGCGCGGCATAGACAAGGAAGGTTTTGTATATACGCGCATCAATCCGGGGCGAATACGTTTTGATGAGGTTAAGAGGACAATATACGGTAAACCCGAAGACGTGCGAAGTCAGTTTAACGCTTCATATGCTACGCTTCTGAACCTGTACGAAAAATATAAGCAGGATCTATTTAAAATATATCCTCTCTCCTTCCATTTTTTCCAGACGAGGCCTCCTCAACAGAAGGAAGCTCTTAGACTCATGACGGCTAAGCTCGATATCTTAAGAGAGTTTGAATTGATTAACGGGGACGAGCTTACTTCGAAGGGCAAGTTTGCCAAGGCCGTCTATGGATATGAACTGCTGTTATCTGAGCTGTATGATGTCGGCCTCTTTGAGGAGCTTGATGAGGCGGGTTTAGGCGTGGTCGCTGTTTCTGTCATGTATGAGCCGCGCAAGAACCAGAGGCTTGAGCCTGTCTCAAAGATGGCCTCAGAGATAAAGAAGGCCTGCGACCAAAGCTATGAGCGGGTAAAGCATCGTGAGACGAGGCATGTGATACGTCCACTCTCTAAAGCGCCGCATTTTAATCTTTCCAGAGCCATGGAGGCATGGATCAAAGGCGCGGCGTTTAACAAGATACTGCAGTATACAGACGCCGACGAGGGCGAGGTCATCCGCTACTTCAGGATGTCCATCCAGATACTCCGCGAGATAAAGGACGCGCCGATATCTCCGGACCTTTCCGGGCGCATATCGAACACCATCAGGCTCATCAATCGCGGCGTCGTGGACGCTGAGAAGCAGCTTAGGGAGACTTAATAGCCATGGATTTCCAAGGGGGAAACAAAGTTTCCCCCTTTTGGCGTTCGCGGGCACATGAATATCTACAAGGTAACCCGCTCACTGTAACCCCCTTCCATATAGGTATAGACTAGGGAAAGAGACATGTGTTTCTTTACTAAGGGAAGGGAAAACTTTTTCCCTTCCCTTAGCTATCCTATCTCTTTTACATATGTGTCACCTTCGGTGACCTTTATTGAAATAGCAGACGTCCTATTTAGGTACAGCCTACAGGGTATACCTTTTTAGGATGTCTGCTTACTCATAGCGAGTTGATAGGGCGGTAGTTTTGGCGTTATCCGCTTGAATAAAACTTTTGTAGAGTAAAAAGGCTACCCGGCCAGTGGGTTGAGCCGTAAATTTTGCGGTGAAATTCACTACATAAACCTTTTTGCCCTGCCTATTTTAACTAAGTTAAAATAGCTTAATTAGATAAATATGCCTTTATAATCCTTGACGAGCAAAATTAGGCGAAGCCCACTGGCCGGGTAGCCTTTTAATTCAGGGGAAGAGGTTTGAGAGCGCGGTAACGCAAAACTACTGCCTATTTGCGAGCGGAACTTATATACGGATTGAAGTAGCCCATGCGGAGTTTTGGGAATTCTTTATTGAGTAGAGCTATCTCTTGTCTTATGCCGATCATCTCGCCTATGCTGGGCTTTGCTCCAAAAAGTTCAAAGTATCTGATGGGATCGTAGTTTAGATTGCGCCACTGGATCATGTCGATGCCGGTTTTTGAGACAAGCTTCCTAAACGCTTCGTATTCGTCTTTTAAATCGGTAAATCCCGGCATAGTAAGATAGTTTAGCGAAACGAATGCCCCTTTCCTCTTCGCGATCTTGATTGAGTTTACTACGTCGGCGAAATTGTACCCGACAGCTCTGTAATATTTCATATAATAAGGAGCTCTCGCGCTATTTAAACTTATCCTTATACTGTCGAGACCTGTGTTGATCAAGTTTTTTACTTTGTCCGGGCGGCTTCCGTTTGTGTTTAGATTTATAATTCCTTTATTCGTCTTACCCCTTATGAGCCGTATCGCTTCTTCAATTATCTCTGCCTGGGTAAGAGGTTCCCCTTCACACCCCTGCCCAAAGCTCACGATAGGGTTTTTGACTTTACCGATATGATATAAAGCTATCTCGGCTATTTCCCAGGGCTTCGGCACAAACTTTATCCGCGGCTGAGTAGCGCATATGTCTTTTGCCGGTTGATAGGATATGCATCCGGCGCATCTGGCATTACATACAGGCGCCGTAGGTAGTGGACATTCATATCTGGAAAGAAAAAAGTTTTGCGCGTTCGGGCATCCGTAAGTAAGCGCGCATGTTTCAAGGTGCGGAATTAGTCTATTCTTCGGAAATATTTTTTTAAAATTTTTGACGTTACGCTTTACCGATGTTATTTCAATAAGCCCGGAGTCATGTCTTTTGTCGCGATCGACCCTTACTGCCGTGACAAATGTTCTGCCTTTTAATGATACCGCGGCGCAATATGAGAATAGAGGCAGTCTCATCGCGCGGGGGTCGTCGATATAGGCAGGGCTGTAAGTCGCCGTATACCCGGGAGGAAGAAAAGCGGCGACCGCGAAACGGCCGTTTGATACCATCCGATCTCCGGCGGGTCCTCCATACCCTATCGCCAGTCTTTCGGGGAGCATAAAAAGCTGGCTTCCTTCAGGAAGCGCTATGAGCTCCGTAGGATCGATCCGGGTAATTTGGCCGGCTTTCATTGCGGCGCCTTCCATTCCCGGCTCTTCGAATATCTTTCCCGAATTATCTGAGTATAAAAGTCGCGGCGTATACTTAGGCATAATGTTTATCGGCGGGGTTTTCGGTTCTTCAAAAGCTTTCCGATGAGGCGCATCTTATTCATTCTTCTTAAAGCTTCTACCACGTACTTTTTGTTATCCGGCTGTGAATGTTGGATGAGAGCCCTCTGAAGCCTTCGCTCCCTCGCGCCTTTCGGGACATATATCTTCTTATCTGTGAACGGATCGGTCTCGGTATAGTACATGCATCCGGATATCGTCATGGGAAGCGGTATAAAATCCTGAACCTGCTCAGGGCGAATACCCATAGATTCAAGCTTTAACGCCATCTTGAGTGTTTCGGTGAGTCCCGAACCGGGATGGCCTATTATAAAGTAGTTCACCAAATACTGTTTCTTTGAGAGTCGCTTGTTGGTCTCATTAAATCTTTTCGTAAACTCTTCATATACTTCGAACTCTGGCTTCGACATTAGGGCAAGTACGGAAGCCTCGGTATGTTCCGGAGCCACCTTAAGCTGTCCGCTTATATGCGAAGAACATAGCGCTTTTAAATAAGCGTTTGAACCGTCGTCGGCCGCCAGGTCGAACCTGATGCCGCTGCCTACGAAGACATGGTTTACTTTTGGGATCGCCAGCGCTTTTTCCCATAGTTTTAAGGTCTCGCTATAACCGGGTTTCAGGCTCGGACATTTTGACGGCACAAGACATCTTTTATTTCTGCAGGAGCCGGCTTTTGTCCATGAGCTGCAGCGGGTGGCATACATGTTAGCCGTAGGCCCGCCAATATCCGTTATAGTGCCTGTAAAGTCCTCTTTCGAAGCTATTTTTTTTACCTCTTCAATTACTGACTTTTCGCTGCGGCTCTGGATGATCCTTCCCTGGTGCATATAGAGAGAACAGAAATTACAACCGCCCGGGCATCCCCTATGGGATGTTACCGAAAAGCGCACAGTCTCCAGTCCCGGTACTCCGCCGGACTCATCATAAGACGGGTGCCACATCCTTGTGTATGGCAGAGCATATATACCATCCAGCTCCTCGGTCTTTAAGGGCTTAGCGGGAGGAAGTTGTATTACGAACCTCGTATCGTGTTTTTGCGCTATTGTCTTTCCTCTTATCGGATCGGCCTCATAATACATGCACTTTGCCGCCGATACGAATTTAGATTTGTCCTGGGATACTTCTTCAAATGACGGGATCGCGATTAGGTTTTCTATACCTTCAATGGATTTTCTGATTACTACGGTGCCGCGCACATCCGAAATATCCTTTATACTCTCACCCTTCTTAAGGCGCGCGGCTATTTCGAGCGTTTGAGTCTCGCCCATTCCATAAATTAATATGTCGGCTTTTGAATCCAAAAGTATCGAGCGGCGGACCTTGTCCGACCAATAGTCGTAATGAGCGAGCCTTCGCATGCTTGCCTCAATTCCTCCTATAACTACCGGAACGAATTCGAAGGCTTGCCGAATTTTATTGGTATATATTATTGTTGTTCTATCAGGACGAAAGCCCGATGCTCCTCCCGGTGAGTAGTCGTCGTCGGATCGCGGGAGTTTATTTGCGGTGTAATTCGCGACCATCGAATCTAGATTTCCAGCAGTTACTCCGAAAAATAGAGACGGTCTTCCGAGGCGCATGAAGTCATCGGTGGAAGAGCAGTCCGGCTGCGCTATTACGCCGACTTTAAAGCCAGCGTTTTCCAGCACCCTTCCTATGACGGCGGCGCCGTAAGACGGGTGGTCCACATACGCATCGCCTGTCACGAGGATGACGTCGAGCGAATCCCATCCGCGGGCCAGCATATCGTCTTTTGATACGACTAGGAATTTATTTTCCATTTATATCGATTATCTTTCTATAGATATCTTTGAAATCCCTGGTTTTGCAGTTATAGTTAACTAATTTTGACAACTCGCGGCTCGTAGAATTAAACGCTATCGAATAGCCGCTCTCTCTGGCAAGCGGTATATCTCCTTCGCTATCCCCTACCGATATCACTTCACGCGGCCTTACTCCAAACTTTTTAAATATTGTCTCGAGCACTTCGTGTTTCGTGCCGTGGGCGAGTTTTATCGAAACTCCGCCGGTCAGCTTCCCATTTCGCGTGACGAGCCGGTTTGAAACGGCGTAGTCGAAACTCATCTCTTTTGTTATGCGGTCCGGCATAAATTGTAGTCCCGTCGATACTGCCGCGAGCTTAAATCCATGATCCTTAAGTTTTTTGATGCACCGCTTCGCGTTTTTTGAATAGCGGACGCTTTTAAAGATATTAATTATCTTTGATTCCTGTATACCTTTCCAGTGCGCCGCGTCAAGCTCGCAAAACTTTCTGTAATCGATCTTGCCGGAATGAAAGTCTTCCTGGTATTTAAAAGCTCTGTCCTGCCAAAGCCCCAGTTTCTCATGGATGAGTCTCCAGGAGCTTATGTGGGTCGTTATCGTGCCGTCGATATCAAATATGATGAGCTTGTAGCGCATCAGAGTATCTTGAGTAAGTTTAATCCGGTCTTTGGGTCCAAATCTTTAGAGGCTTTAACCCCGGTAAGTTCGAACACTACCATCTCTAGCACCAGAAATACGCTCGACTTTTTTCGTACGCACCCCATCATGACTTTGTCCTTCTGGGCCATTGAGCTATGAATATGTATTTGCGGACCGGTATTATTAGTGAATATCGTCCCTGTCCCCATCGCCTCCCAGGCGTCCTTGAATTTTTTCCAGTTAGGCTCAGGCGGAATGACTGGTTTTTTAGGGCCTGTTACAATATCGCCTTTTTTTAGCGCGCCTATAAATACGAATACGGCCGACTTTATCTTTTCTTTTTTTGCGAACCTTGATAGCTCGTCTATAAGACAATCGCCGTCATCGAACTTTAGAACGAATATTCTCTTTACGCCGCCCTTTGTATATCGCATATTACTTTATAGCTCCCATGATGGCCGAGGCAACTTCCTTCGCTGATTCTTTTACGTGTTTAGACGGCTTGGTTCCGAATTTAATAGTCAGTGGCTGTATCCCTATGAACGTTACCATGCATCCCATAGTTTTAATAAAATATTCGATAAGTATCTCCGCGGGCATCTTATGTGTAGAGAAGGTGATGTCTTTTGAAAGTTCCTCGGGCTTTAATAGCAGTACCGTGCCGGGAGACTCTTTCATATCGGCTGTATCGACTATGATTATGTGAGAGGGTTTAAATTTCCTTATTTCGCCGGTAAGATTTTCGGGAGCGGTTGCGCCTAAAAAGACCTTGAGCTTCTTTGACTTATTACGTTTTAAAATGGACTCGCCCACCAGAATACCGGCGGCGTCATCGGCTCTAAATTCCGAACCTATGGCGAGGACGGCTATACGCTTTGAGCCGTCAAGTCTATTTGTTAGGAGCGTCTTGAGATTTAGCACGGAAAGTCACCTTTAGCTTATCGCGGTCGATCGAAGCCAGTTCGAACTCACATGTCGCTTCCAGCGCTTTTTTAGGGCAAGAGTCAACGCACTGGGCGCAGTATATACACCTGCCCAGATCTATATCGGCCTCGAATACTTTATCGGCAACTTTTCTTATCTTTATGGCGTTAGACGGACAGTCGCGCACGCACTGATTACAGCCTATACATTTCTCGGGATAGAATATAAGTTTTCCGCGGAACCGCGCCGGGACGTCGAGCGTCTTCTTGTGAAACGGATACTCGGTCGTTGCCGGTTTTTTGAATAACGACCCGAGCACCTGTTTTATCATCTTACCGGGTCTTATCATTTAATTATAAATCCTTTCACTGCCAGGTTAAATAGTATCTGCGCGAATGCGAGCGGCGCTAAGAATTTCCAGCAGAAAGATACCATCTGGTCTATCCTGAGGCGCGCGAATACCGTGCGTGATAATGATAAAAGGGCTATTATGAATAATACTTTCAGGAGATATACTGTAAAACCTATCGCAGGCCCGCTGCCGATCCAGAACGGCAGATATACGGCCGACAAAAGCGACGCTGCCACAATAGTTTCCATATCTATAGAAAGCTTGAATAGCGCCATGAAGCGTCCGCTGTATTCGGTGAACATTCCGGCCACTATCTCTGTCTCGGCCTCCGGAATATCAAAAGGAACTTTTTCCAATTTACCAAGAAGGGTCACTATCGCTATGGCAAACCCGAGGATATTAAATAGCCAATAACCGGGATGGGCGCTGTAGAACGTGGCCATTCCTGTAAGCGACCAGGTATTGGCAAGAAGCGCCGGGGCCAGTATGCTCATAAGAAGCGGTACTTCGTAAGCGAATAGCTGAGTTAGCGCCCGTACCGCGCCTATTTTCGAATAAAGAGAGGTCGAGTACCATCCCCCCAGGAAGAATGTAAGCGTGGGTATCGTAAGAAGGTATAGGACGACCACGAGGTCTCCGTTAAAATACGATAGCGCCTTGGGACTCCACATGGGTATATACAGTATGCTCGTGACGACGGCGGTCAATGCTATGACCGGCATGGCCTTAAACATATTCGGATTTGCCTCTTCCGGTATAATCTCTTCCTTCGATACGAGCTTTATAAAATCTGCCAGCGGCTGGAACCATGGCGGCCCCTGCCTGTTTTGGAGCCTCGCGTATATTCTTCTGTCAAAAAATTGAGCCGACAGTCCGAATACAAAGAGAAATAAGAACCCCGGAAATATGAATATATTAAATAACGCCTTCATTAGATCCATTTCTTTAATTTTTTATTAAGGTCTGTAAAATCCAGACCTTTTTTACGGTACCAATCGACGCTATATGTATGAAGGTCTTCCCAACTCATTTTTTTTGTGGACCTCGATCCGGTCCTCTTAATTAAAGTTATCCTGTCGGTGCATGAGAAGCACGGATCTATAGCTGCGATGACTATTGGAAGATCTGCCAGCTGTCCGTCTTCGAGCATCTTCGCGACCGTCTGAACGTTCGCTAGTGTCGGGGCGCGGACTTTTACGCGCTCTGGCTTATCGGTGCCGTTAGATTTTACGTAATGGAAACATTCGCCGCGCGGAGCTTCATAACGGCTCGTAGCTTCGCCAGCCGGTATCTTTCTGGGGGCCTTTACCGTCAGGGGACCTTCCGGCATGTCTTTTAAAGCCTGGCGGAGTATCTTGTAGGACTCCATCAATTCTCCTACGCGCACCAAAGCCCTTCCATATACGTCACAGTGGTCGTCGATAACTACTTTGAATTTGAGTTTGTCGTATGCGGCATATGGGTCGTCGCGCCTGACATCCCTATCCACGGCTGAGGCTCTTCCGGTCGGGCCAACCGCGCCCAGCGTTACGGCGTCAATTTTAGAAAGTTTTCCTACGCCGGACAACCTCTCAATAAGCGTCGTCTCTTTCGTGGCGATATCTATATAGTACTTCGTGCGTGTTTCGAGTATATCAATAGCTTTTAATATATCTTTGATCTGGGACGGGTCTATGTCGCGCCTTACCCCGCCTATCGTATTGCAGCCGTAGTTTACGCGGTTACCGGTGACCTGAGCTAAAACATCCATAACTACTTCCCTGTCGCGCCATGTATACATGAGAAGCGTATCAAATCCCACTTCATGCCCGGCTACCCCGAGCCATAACAGGTGGCTATGTATCCTTTCAAGCTCTCCAATGATAGTTCGTATGTAGCTTGCCCTTTCGGGTATTACGAGTCCGGCTATCTCTTCAACTGCCTGAACAAAAGCGGTAGAATGGGTATGCGAGCATATTCCGCATATGCGCTCAGTCAGATAGATATCCTGCAGGTATGTTCTCTCTTCGCATGCTTTCTCAATTCCGCGGTGATTATATCCAAGCCTTGCGCTGAAAGCCATTATCCTCTCACCTGATAACGTTACACTGAAAGATTCCGGTTCTTTTAACGCCGGGTGCTGTGGACCTATTGGTATCACTACCTTATGCATTTTTAGTACCCTCCTTAGAGCTTTACGGGTTTCTTCCAATCTTTTCTCAACGGATATTCGCCCTTAGGCCAATCGTCAGATAGCGGATAGCGATTACCTTCAGGCAAACCTTCCACCCTGACGCCTAATAGATCTACGAGTTCGCGTTCGTATATATCCGCGCTGAAGAATTTAGGTATTATCGTCTTTATGACAGGATCTTCCTTAGGCGCCGATATTTTTATACTCAATATATTACCGTCGACTCTAGCGACATGATAAATAATAGTTAGTCTCTGGCCTTCATCCAAGCCCGTTATCGTGAGCAGTATGGAAAACTCAAGATCCCTAGTGGCGTAATTAAATACCTCTTCAAAATTTGCCGTTATATCATCTATAATAATTCGTCTTGCTCTGGGGGCCCTTATCTTGCCCTCAAGGAAAGAGAATTTTTTAACCAGATTTTGCAATATCTCTTCTTTGGTCATATAACCTTAACATTCTTTTTAGCTTCACCGGCTTCTATGCTTCCTAAGAGTTTCACTACGCCGTCTATCAGCGCTTTTGGGCTGACGGGGCATCCCGGTATATATGCTGACACTGGTATGACGGCATTTATCCCCGACTCTACGTTGTAACAACCGTCGAATACACCGCCGGAGCATGAGCATGTGCCCACAGCCACTACAAACTTCGGCTCAGGCATCTGCTCATATATGCGTATGAGCCTGTCTTTTATTTGCTTACTCACCGGACCCGAACATAGTAATATGTCGGCATGCCTCGGTGTTCCTTTTAGCATGACTCCAAACCTCTCGAGATCGTATCTCGGGGTGAGAGCCGCTATGATCTCGATGTCGCAGGCGTTACAG
>Ga0268276_1002397_pt1 | contig 16046 bp, 15 predicted proteins | sample saktaG_4_FD_190145 | JGI IMG/M metagenome (GOLD analysis project Ga0268276, IMG submission 190145) | Saline water microbial communities from Sakinaw Lake, British Columbia, Canada - sak_2010_1_5_45m | ecosystem: Environmental > Aquatic > Non-marine Saline and Alkaline > Saline ...
GGAATCCGGGCAAACTTCCTCCGCCCCTAACTCCAAAAGATTTAAAAGAAGAACATAAATCAATACCTGTAAATCCTTCTTTAGCTAATCTTCTATTTCTGATAAAATATATTGAAAGGTGGGGGACCGGAACGAACGACATTATAAAATGGTGCAGAGAAGAGGATTTACCCGAACCTATATTTAAAGAAGTTACCGGTGGTTTTGCTGTAGTTTTAAGGAAATTTCAGATACCCGAAAATCTTGAGTCATTAGAATTAAACGAGCGGCAAAAGAAAGCAATAGAATATCTTAAGATTCACAAAAATATTACAAGAAAAATATATATAGAAATTAATAATATATCTCCCAGGCAAGCAAATAAGGATTTAAACGATCTACTTGAGAAAAAGCTAATCAGAAAACAAGGAAGAGGAAGAGCTATATCTTATGCTTTAAAATAAATGCACGATAAATGCACGATAAATGCACGATTTTTATTCCATAGATCAAAGAGAAAGAGTAAAAAACTATACGTTGGTATGATTGGGACGAATCTGGGACGAACAGAGAGATTCGGGGAACAACCGGAGCGAATGACATTATATTTTTTAGACAAGCAAACAAGGATTTAAATGATTTGATTAATAAAAAAGCCATTATTAGAAAAGGTGAAAAAAAAGGAATATATTAAGAATTTATATAATATGCCAACCTTATGCCAACCTTATCTATTTCGGCAAGGGATATTTAAAGGGTTTGGGTTTAAGTACTCTGGTTAGAAAAAAGGGTATTAAATAATAGAGATGAATATCCCAGATTTATCCCAAATTTATCCCAGATTATTATAAATATTATTTGTTTTTAATTTTGTTTTTATTTGTATTCGATTGGCAGATCGGCTGATCGGAAGATTGGTAGATTATTTAATTATTTTTGATCAAACGATTGTTTTTTAATTTTATTTTTATCTTGATTGGCCGATTGGTAGATTGGACGATTGGGTGATTGAATCAGATTGGCCGATCGGCAGACCGGTAGACTGTTTTTGCACCTTGCATCTTGCAACTGAATCTTATCTTGCACCTTGTGCTTTGTATTTTCTTAAACCAAAAACGAAAAACCAAAAACGAAAAACCAAAAACGAAAAACTGTTTTTCTTGTATTTCATTTCTTTACCCGCAACCCGAAACCTGCAACTCGCAACCCGTTTTTTATCTTGCATTTCTTTAATCTTGTATTTTTTATTAACTAAAAACCATAAACCAAAAACTATAAACTGAGAACTGTTTTTCCCTTGACATCCTAATTCTTTTACAGTATAATTTTCTTAAGTTCACATCCTGAACATACAATCTCCTCCCCCTTGGGGGGATTAAGGTGAGGGTTAGACTTTTTCTGTCATTGCGAAACGACCAAAGCAATCTCATCTTGTATCTTAATCGGTAAATTGATCAGTTGATAAAAAGGAGTATATAGCAAGATGTCAAAAATCTTAGTAACCGGTGCGGGGGGCTTTATAGGTTCTCATCTTACTGAATATTTAGTAGAACAGGGACATAAAGTCAAAGCATTTATCCATTATAATTCCCGTAATTTTTGGGGATGGCTGGAAAAATCAAAATATATTGATGATATAGAAATATATTCAGGTGATATTCGGGATTATGATTCTGTCTACGAAAGTATGAAAGGTATAGATTATGTATTTCATCTTGCCGCTCTTATAGGCATTCCTTATTCTTATTATTCCCCTTTAGCCTATATAAAAACAAATGTTGAAGGAACTTACAATATTTTACAAGCTGCCCGTGAACTTGAAACTAAAAGAGTAATTCACGCTTCAACAAGTGAGGTCTACGGAACCGCACAGCACATTCCTATTAACGAGAATCATCCCATAAATCCTCAATCTCCTTATTCAGCTACCAAAGCAAGTGCCGACTATTTAACTAAAACTTTTTATTTATCTTTTAATTTACCGGTTACTATTGTGCGACCTTTTAATACCTTTGGCCCAAGGCAATCAGCTCGAGCTGTAATTCCCACCATTATTTCTCAAGCCTTAAATGGTAAGAAAGAAATAAAATTGGGCAACTTAAATTCAACCAGAGATTTTAATTATGTTTTAAATACGGTAGAGGGAATATACAAATTAGGATTACATCAAAATACTATTGGTGAAGTTATCAACATAGGTACCGCCGCAGATATTTCTATCCGTGATTTGGTTAATCTTATAAGCAAATTGACTAAAGTTGATTTAAAAGTTAAAGTAGATAGTAAACGTATTAGACCCGAAAAAAGTGAAGTTCAAAGATTAGTATGTGATTATTCTAAGGCACACAATCTTACCGGATGGGAACCCCGCTATACATTAGAAGAAGGTTTAGAGAAAACCATAGATTGGTTTAGAGAAAATTTAAATATTTATAAAGAAGGAATTTATAATGTCTAACGTTTTTCTCGATGATCCTAATTTAGGTGATTTAGAAAAAAAATATCTTACAAAAGCCATTGATACTAATTTTGTTTCTGTCGTAGGTCCCTTTGTCCCTGAATTTGAAGAAAAGTTTGCCCAATATATTGGCTCTGAAAGAGCTGTTTCGACCCAAAGCGGAACTGCTGCTCTTCATATGGCACTTTACCAATTAGGAATTGGAGAAGGGGATGAGGTAATTGTACCTTCTCTTACTTTTATTGCTACCATAAATCCTGTTTTATTCGTTGGAGCTAAACCGGTAATTGTAGATGTAGATCCCGTTACCTGGAATATTGACCCACAGGAAATTAGAAAAGCTATTACCAAAAAGACCAAAGCAATAATCCCTGTACATTTATATGGAAGTGTCTGTAATATCGAGGAGATAATAGAAATTGCTCGAGAGAACAAATTATTTGTAATAGAAGATGCTACTGAAAGTTTAGGAGCAACTTATAAAAACAGACAGACTGGTACCTTCGGAGATTTTGGCTGTTTTAGTTTTAATGGTAATAAATTAATTACCACCGGTGGTGGGGGAATGATAGTAAGCAATAATCAAAAACGAGCTGAACATATTAAATTTTTAGTAAACCAGGCAAGAGATGCCTCTAAAGGTTATTATCATCCTGAGGTAGGATTTAATTATAGAATGACCAATATTGAAGCATCTTTAGGTTTAGCACAGTTAGAAAGGATTGATAATTTTTTAAAGAAGAAAAGAAAATTTAGAAAAATATATCAAGAAGTTTTTAGTGATTTACCTTATATCAAATTTCAAAAAGAATCTGATAATTCCTCTGGTAGCTGGTGGCTTACCTGTATTAAAATTGATAAAAAAAATATAGATATAGATAATTTGATGTTAAAATTAAAAGAAAAAGAAACTCCCACCAGAAGAGTATTTATGCCGGCAAGTGAAATGCCTTATTTAAAGGAATTTTCAAAACCCTGTCCGAATGCTTATGAGATTTATAATCAGGGAATTTGTCTGCCCAGTTCAACTTTGAATGAGGAAGAGGATATAAGAAAGGCAGCTTTAGTAATTAAGGAGACTTTGAATGGCTAAAAAGAATATTGTTTTAATTGGTGGCGGTGGACATTGTAAAGTCGTTATATCAATATTAAAAAAAATAAATAATTTTGAAATTGCCGGTATTGTCGATAATTATAAATTAGAGAGTTTAATAAGTGGGATTAAGATAATAGGTACAGATGATGATTTGAAAGATATTTATAAAAGCGGCATACATAATGCATTAATTACCGTAGGTAGTATTAAAGATAATACAAAAAGATATAGATTATTTAATATGGCGAGAGAAATTGGCTATAAATTTCCCGTAATTATTTCACCCGAAGCGATTGTTGATGAAAGTGTTAAGATAGATGAAGGCACTGTTATTATGCCAGGAATTATAATTAATATTGATTCCTCTATTGGCAAGAACTGTATTATAAACACCGGTACAATAATAGAACATGATTGTAAAATAGGAGATCATTGTCACATTGCTCCCGGTGTGCATATTTCTGGAGGGGTAAATATAGGAAAATTAAGTTTTATCGGTGTAGGTGCTACAATAATTCAAGGAATTAAAATAGGTAAAAATGTAATTATCGGTGCAGGAAGTGTGGTAATAAAAGATATTCCTGATAATGTAATAGCTGTAGGAAATCCAGCGAAAATTATAAATAATAAAAAGTAGAATTGAATTTAGTAAATAACAGATAAAGGATAAAAGAATGAAAATATTAGTAATTTCACCTCATCCTGATGATGAAACTTTAGGATGTGGAGGTACAATTTTAAAACATAAAGATATTGGTGATAAAATTTATTGGTTAATCATTACTAATATCGTTGTAAAAAATGGATGGGATAAGGACATTGTTGAAAAACGTCAGAAAGAAATTAAAACCGTTGCAGAAATGTATGGTTTTGAAAAAACTTTTAAATTAGATTACCCTACAGCAAAATTAGATATAATACCAATTCAAGAAATAATTGAATCTATATCAAAAGTTATATTTGAAATAAAACCAGAAATTATATATTTACCTAACCGTTCTGATGTACATACTGATCACCAAATTACTTTCAAGGCAGCTTATAGTTGTACTAAAAACTTTAGATATCCATTTATCAAGAAAATATTAATGTATGAAACATTATCTGAAACAGAATTTGCTCCAGCCTTACCTGAAAATACATTCATTCCAAATGTTTTTGTCGATATAACAGATTATTTTGAGAAGAAAATTGAAATTATGAAAATTTATAATTCAGAAATAATGATCGCGCCTTTGCCGAGAAGTTTAGATACTATAGAAGCTCTTGCTAAATATAGAGGCAGTCGAATAGGCAAAAAATATGCAGAGGCATTTAATTTATTGGAAGAGATTTTATGATTGTAAGTATTCATCAACCAAGTTATTGGCCCTGGTTAGGGCTTTTGGATAAAGTTGCAAAATCAGACGTATTTATATTGTTAGATAATATTGCGGCGAATAAAGATTCATATCAATATAGGAATATATTCTTTTGCAATGGCAAACCAAAAATAATAACCATTCCAGTTAATTATAAGATGGGTATAAAAATAAATAAAATGAAATTTAAAAACAATATATGGCCCAGTGAACATTTAGATAGATTTAAAAATTATTATTTAAAAGCTGCATATTTTAAAGATATTTTTTCAATTATAGAAAAATTGTATTTCAGTTCTTATAAAAGACCAATTGATTTTATTATTGATACAATGGAGATGTCTTTTGAATTATTGAATATTAATACTGAAATTTTATTAAGCTCTGATTTGGATGGGAAAGGAAAGAAGGCAAATTTAGTGTTAGATTTAGTAAAAAAAGCAAAAGGTACAATTTATCTTTCAGGGATAGGTGCATTAAATTATTTTACGAAAGATAACTTAAAAAAATTTGAAGAAGAGGGAGTAAGAATTAAATGGCTAAATTTTAAACATCCTAAGTATCAACAGTCAAATAAATTTCCGTTTGTTGAGGGCCTTGCTTGTTTAGATTTATTTTTTTTCCAAGGCAAGGAAAAATCAAAAAAAATATTTTGGAATAATGTATATGAAGATAAAACATTCTAGTAGCTCTATTAATGTGAAAGATTATAAATACATAAAAAGAGTATTTGATAATAATTTTGTAGGGGTAGGAAATATTACAATTTTGTTAGAAAATATTTTAGCAAATTTTACAAAAAAGGAATATTGCAAAGTAGTAAATAATGGTTCAAATGCATTATTATTAGCTTTATTAGTTTTAAAAAAAGAATTTCCTAATAAAAATGAAGTTATTACGAGTTCTTATATTTGTCCAGCTGTAATAAATTCAATTTTACAAGCTAATTTAGTACCCGTATTAGTTGATATCAATTCAAGTAACTTAAATATAAATGTTAATGAATTATCTAGAAAGATTAATAATAAAATTTTAACAGTTATTATTCCACATTTAGCTGGTATTCCGGTAAATTTGAATAAAATAGAAGACGTTAATATACCTATAATTAATGATTGTGCACAAGCTATTGGTTCGAAGATTAACAATAAACCAGTAGGTTATTATGGTGATTTTTGTATTTACTCTTTCGGGTCTACTAAGATGATTACTGGCGGAATTGGAGGAGCTATTTTGACTAACAATAGCAAATATTTTAGAATTGTTAATGAATTAATTTCATATGAAAAAACTCCATCTTACTATATTAAATATGGAATTAATATGTCTTATAATATGAAAATATCTGATGTGAATTCTGCAATTATTATAAGTCAATTGAATAAAATTAATGATTTTATTCAAAGAAGAAGATATATTGCTCAAAAATATGATGAATGTTTTCGCCATAACAAGAAATATCTTGTACAAAGTGAAAATAAAGATGAGTATTTTAACAGATATCGGTATTATATTTTAACTGATAATGTTATAGAGATAAATAATTATTTAAGCTCAAAAGGAATCGAATCAAAGAACTCGATATCGCATAATATCGCAAAATACTATAAACTAGATAATTTTAAGAATTTAAATATATTATCAAAAAAAGTGATATCAATGCCTATATATCCAGAAATAACTGAAGATATTTTAGATTCTATTCTAAATGCTTTAGGGAATAAAATATGATGAAATCAATATTTCAACATTCGAATGTCGAATGATCGGTTCGGAGGTGCATTAATGAAAAGAATTTTAGGTATTACAACTATTCGTTCAGATTATGATTTAATAAGTACATTGTATAGATTATTAAATAAAGATAAAGATATTGATTTTAGATTATTAGTTTCTGGTGCCCACCTTTCTACAACCTATGGTACCAGTGTCGATTTAATTGAAAAAGATGGGTTAAAAATTTTATTAAAAATAGAGACGTTAATTGATTCTAACTCATGTCAGTCAAGGTTAAAAACCGCAAGCATATTGTTGCAAAATTCAATTGATGTAGTAGCTCAATTTTCTCCTAATTTAATAATTTATGCTGGCGATAGGGAAGATGTTATTATAGGAGGTTTATTAGGAACATATTTAGAGATACCTACTATGCATTTTTTCGGCGGTGATCATTGTAAAGATGGTCAAGCTGATAATCCAATAAGACATGCAACATCAAAACTTTCTACCATTCATATTGTTTCAATTAAACAGCACGAAGAGAGACTTTTAAGAATGGGAGAATTGAAAAAACGTATCTATACAATTGGAAGTATTGCTTTAGACAAATTTAACGATCATACCCCCATCACAAAAAATGAAATTAGGAAAACTTTCGAGATAAAAGAAAATTTTAATTATTTTGCTTTGGTAATTTTTCATCCTCTAGAAAGAAAATATTGCCATTTTGATTTTAAAAATATATTAGATTCTTTGCTGAATAACAACATTAATGCTTTTGTAAGTTACCCTAATACTGATGCGGGAAATAAAAATATAATAAATGTAATTGAAGAATATAAAAAATATCATAATTTTATATTCTTCAAAAACTTAGAACGTAATTTATTTTTATCTATATATAAAAATAGTTTATTCTTAATAGGAAATTCCTCATCGGGAATAATGGAAGCAGCTTCAATACCTATTCCTGTAATTAATGTTGGGCTTAGGCAAATTAATAGATTAGCTAATGAAAATGTAATCTTTTGTGGTACAGAAATAGGATCTATTAATAAAGCTATTGAAAAAGTTCTATCAGAAAAATTTAGAAAAAAAGTTTCCAAAATAAAGAACTTATACGGTAATGGCAAAAGCTCCAAAAGGGCTTATAAAATAATTAAGAAATTAATCAAAGGTGATTATTTAAAAAGATTACTCTACAAAAAAGAAGATGCATTGGAGGAAATAAAATGAAAAGAGTATTTATTGTTGCTGAAGCAGGGGTGAATCATAATGGCAGATTAGATTTGGCTTACCAGCTTGTTGATGTCGCTAAAGATGCAGGGGCAGATGCAGTGAAATTCCAAACATTTAAAGCAGAAAATATGGTTTCAAAATTAGCTAATAAGGCTGAATATCAGAAAAAGACTACTGGTTCAGATAGATCTCAATTAGAGATGATTAAGAAGCTGGAACTTTCTTTTGAGGATTTTGTAAAATTAAAAAAATACTGTGATAAAAAAGGAATTATGTTTTTATCTACGCCTTTTGATTATCAGAGTATCGATTTTCTTTATAATTTAATAGATATATATAAGATACCCTCAGGTGAAATAATAAATTATCCTTATTTAAAACATATCGCAGCTAAAAATAAACCCATAATAATGTCCACTGGAATGGCAAATTTGGGAGAGATAGAGGAAGCGATAAGCATTATTAGTGCAGTTAATCCTAAGGTAAAAATATCATTATTACACTGTACTACTAATTATCCTACTTCTTACGAGGAAGTTAATTTAAAAGCAATGCAAACTTTGGCAGTTGCGTTTAAATTACCAGTAGGTTATTCTGACCATACTTTGGGGATAGAAGTACCTGTTGCTGCGGTGGCTATGGGGGCAAAAGTAATTGAAAAACATTTTACATTAGATAAAAATTTGTCCGGTCCTGATCACAAGGCATCATTAGAACCGAATGAGTTAAAGAAGATGGTAAAAGCGATAAGAAATATAGAAAAAGCTTTAGGTGATGGGATAAAAAGGCCCAATAAAAGTGAAATTGAAATAATGAAAGTGGCCAGGAGAAGTCTTATTGCCACCAGGGATATTAGAGTGGGAGAAATAATAAAAGAATCAGATATAGCAATAAAAAGACCGGGAACAGGAATATTGCCAAAATTTAAAGATATAATTATAGGAATGAAACTTGTAAATGATATCAGGCAAGATGAGCCTTTTAGATGGGAGAATTTTAAATGATTTCCGAAAAATGCAAAAAATTATTAGTAAATCCCAGTCTTTCTTTAAAAGAAGCATTGAAACAAATAGACAAAATTGCTTTGCAAGTATTGATTGTAGTAGATGAGAAAGATAGGATTTTAGGAATTATTACTGATGGAAATATAAGAAGAGCAATCATAAAAGGTCTTGACTTTAAAACCCCTATACAGGATATAATGACTAAAAATCCTATTGTAATATCTTATAAGAGTGATAAAGAGGAAGCCTTACGATTGATGAAAAAATATGAAATAAGACATATTCCAGTAATTGACGAAAAAGATAAAATAATTGATATTTTCCTATGGAAGGATTTTTTAAAAAATGGCGAGATAGCGTGTGCTATAAAGAATGTTCCGGTAATAATTATGGCTGGGGGTAAAGGTAAAAGGCTTGACCCTTTTACTAAAATATTACCCAAACCTTTAATACCTATAGATGAGAAGCCAGTTATAGAAGTAATTATGGATAATTTTAAAAAATATGGGTTTAACAAATTTATAATTGCTTTAAATTATAAAGCCGAAATGATTAAAATGTATTTTGCAGAAAATCCTAATAATTATCAAATTGAATATATTCAAGAAAAAGATTTTTTAGGAACTATCGGGGCACTATCTTTAATTAAAGAAAAATTATGCGGCACATCTATTGTTTCCAATTGTGATGTGGTAATTGATGCAAATTATGATGATCTATTAAATTATCATAAACAAAATAATAATCAGATAACAGTATTGGGAGTAAGTCGTAATATAAATATTCCCTATGGTATTTTAAATATGAAAAATGAGTGCGCGGATTTTGAGGAAATTATCGAAAAACCAGAGTATCATTTTATTGTCAATTCTGGGGTCTACGTTTTAGAGCCAGAAGTCGTTGATTTAATCCCGACAAATCAGCCCATAGATATGCCCGATTTATTAGTATTGGCCAAGAAAAAGGAATTTAAAATACAGGTTTATCCAGTGAATTGTTCTTGGTTTGATATAGGAGAGTGGGGGGAATATAAAAAAGCGATAGAATATATGGATAAACATGGGGATAATATTATATAATGGCTTGAAAATAATGATTGAGAATGTGGCTAAAAAGTATAAGATAAAACTAAAAAGAAATGAGAACGAAAGATGTATAAAGGCAAAAATATTTTAGGGTTAATTCCGGCAAGAGGTGGAAGCAAAGGGCTTCCAAGAAAAAATATAAAACCATTATTAGGTAAACCCTTAATTGCCTGGACAATTGAACAAGCTTTAGCAAGTAAATATCTTGATAGGGTAGTTATAAGTACAGATGATAAAGAAATTGCTGAGATTTCAAAAAAATATGGAGCAGAAGTTCCATTTATGAGACCAAAAGAATTAGCAATGGATAAGTCAAAAGGAATCGATGTTGTTTTACATGCAATAGATTGGGTAAAGGAAAATGATAAGCGAAAGCAATATGATTTATTAATGTTGCTTCAACCCACATCTCCCCTTAGGACAACAGGAGATATTAGTAAAGCAATAGAACTTTTATTTTTAAGAGAAGCAAAAGCAATTGTTTCGGTATGTGAAGTGGATCATCATCCCTTATGGGCAAATACTTTGCCTGAAGACGGATGTATGAAAAATTTTATTAGACAAGAAATTATGAATAAAAATAGGCAAGAACTGCTGAAATTTTATAGATTGAATGGGGCAATATATTTAGCTTATTGTGATTATATAAAAGAACAAGAAAGTTTTTTTGGGGAAAATACTTTTGCCTATATAATACCTAGAGAGAGATCTGTCGATGTTGATGATGAAATTGATTTTGGGTTAGCAGAAATATTGAAAAAGATTTATAATAAATGAATTGTATTAGGATAAAAAAGCCTAGGTTTTCCCGTTCTTTGTTTGTAGTAAAAGACACAAAAGCCGGAGAAATATTTACCGAAGAAAATGTCCGTTCCATAAGACCAGGTTATGGCTTACATCCGAAATATTTAAAGGAAATATTGGGTAAACGAGCTACCCAAAACATCAAAAAAGGCACACCCTTAAAGCAGGAAAATATTATTTAAAAATGTTATATAATCCTAAAAACTGATAATAACAATATGGTATTATTTGCAAAACTAACCAAAAAGATAAACAGCAGGAGAAAATAATTGTGTTTAAAAAACTGAGCAACTTAATAAAAAAAATAAAAATTATCATTACGCCTCAGGAGAAGTGGCCGTTATTAGTCCTTTTTGCAAGCATTTTATTGGCGGCACTTTTTCAAACTCTTGGGGTGGTTTCAATTTTACCCTTTATGAGTATCGTTATGCAGCCGGAAATAATAGAAACTAATAGATGGCTGAACTGGTTGTATAACTCCTTAGGTTTTACCAGCATCAACAGCTTTATTATCTTTATCGGTATTCTCATGCTGCTTATTATAATTATCGGGAATTTAACTTCGGCCCTGGCCACCTGGCTCAAAGTTCGTTTCGTATGTAGGAAGAACCATAATATTTCTACTGCTTTATTAAAAAAATATCTATCATTACCTTATGTCTATTTTTTAACCCAAAATACCGCCGACTTAAGCAAAAATATTCTTAGCGAAGTTGGTGTATTAACTGATGGTTTTATACTTCCATTGATTAACATTATAATCAGCAGCTTTGTCGCCATAGGTATTTTATCTATGCTTTTATTTACAAATATATATATAACTATATTGTCTGCAATTATATTTGGCGGTTCATATGCCCTAATTTATTTTTACTTTCACGATAAATTAAAAACAAATGGTGCTAAAAGATTAGAAGAGAACAAGCAACGTTACAAGACCACCGGAGAAGCCTTAGGCGGTATAAAGGATATTAAAGTGATGGGAAGAGAGGGTTTTTTTTACCACAGATATTTCAGGCATTCTCTTGAGCTTTCCAATTTAGGGGCATGGAGTGTATTGATAGGGGTAATGCCCAGATATTTTTTAGAAACTATAGCCTTTGGAGGGATTGTAACTTTAGTATTATACTTTATTTCAACAGAGGGAAATGCGAATGAAGCAATCCCCATGATAAGTTTTTTTGCCTTTGCCGCATATCGTCTGATGCCAGCCCTACAAGTGGTATTTGCGTCTTCTACTCAGGTTAGATTTTCTCAAATGACGGTAAATAGAATAATAGAGGATTTATCTAAAAAGGGTGGATTTAGTGAACAATTTTTAGTTTATGAAAAAGAACCAGTAAAACCGATGCCTTTTAATACTTCTTTGCAGCTAAAAGAGGTTTCTTTTAATTATCCCAATACCAATGAAGCGGTAATCCATAACATAAGTTTGCCAATAATGCACAATATTTCCGTAGGTCTGGTTGGCCCTACCGGAGCGGGCAAGACCACCCTGGTTGATATTATCTTGGGACTTTTAACTCCTCAAAAAGGGGAGTTTTCTGTGGATGGGATTAAAATTGATGAGAACAATATCTTAAACTGGCAAAAGAACTTAGGTTATGTACCCCAGCATATTTATTTAAGTGATGATACTATAATGAAGAATATTGCCTTTGGTATCCCTGATGAGAAGATTGACCGGAAGGCTGTGGAGCAGGTCGCAAGAATTAGCAATCTTCATAACTTTATCATTTCAGAATTACCCAATGGCTATCAGACCATAGTAGGAGAGCGAGGGATTAGACTAAGCGGGGGAGAACGTCAAAGGGTAGGCATTGCCAGAGCTCTTTATCATGATCCGGAAGTTTTGGTGCTTGACGAGGCTACCAGTTCTCTTGATGGAATTACCGAATCTGCAGTTCTTGAAGCCATAAGTAATGTAGCAAAACTCAAAACGGTGATTATTATTGCCCACCGACTACCCACGGTGAAGGATTGTGATATAATTTATTTGATCGATAAAGGGAAAATTACCGCTCAAGGCACTTATGATGAGTTAATGGGTTCAAGTGCGTCTTTCAGAGCCATGGCGAAGGTGAGTAGGTAATTAGACGGCGTAACGTGAGGTAGAAATCAAACCGAAAAATATGGAGTAATATAGAATGGACAAAATGAAGAAAAATTACAGCGAGCAATCTAAACTAGTCCTTTATACAACAAGGACACATGGTGCCGATTACCTGTTCAATAACATTGAAGCGGCAATTTGGCTGAGTAAGAAATCAGGTTATAGTAAGACCAGGGAAAGCGACGAGCAGTCTATTGAAGTTGTTCTTTTACCAGTTGGCTCCCATCTTTTTTTAGCGCGCCCCCTGCAACCTATAAAGCAGATCGTAAAATCATTACTTCGGCAGTTACCGGAAAAGTGGAAAGAAAAGCTGCCTGCTCGCTTACAGGCCCTCCTACAAAAAAAAAGGATTGGTAAAAGGCTCAATAGCCAGTCTTTATACCATCAAGTCTATTCAGGAAAAACTGTGTGCTTCACGCATGAAAAAATGTCGTTTTCCATAAAGTATTTTCGTGAAAGCGTTTCCAAACATGGTTTGCTTTGGTTGCGGTCGAAAGTGAAGTCTTACATTCTTTGGAGAGAATGCTTTCAAAAAAATACATTTATTCCAAGTTATTTTCTTGGGCTGAGTTATCAGGGTGTCCATATTGGCGACCTTGCCGCTTCACACACACTTAGAGGCCAACCGAAATTAAGTGGTTCCCTGCAGGCTTGCAGAGAGCTATTCAACAAAGTGGCGGATGCAATTTATATCTGTGATCTGGCTAAAACATTGAGTTTTAATACTAAGGCAGAATATTATGTGATGGTAGCCGAACCGACTTATTTGCATGCTGTTTATCAAAGGAGTCTTCATGCACTGGGCGTCCATATCATAACAGGAACATATAACGAAGAATTTTTAGTAATTCCTGCTGGTCAGGTATTTTCTAATCCCTGTTTCGTTTTGCCATCAGAATGTGAGGTTGTCGATACGCAAAAGGTTATCTTTTACATGAATGGCCGGCTTCTCAAACCCCAAAAATATATTTGGTATATGTTCCATGGTGTAAATGATAATGCTTCTGAAATGGTTAACGATATGTATGGGGAAAGCGTTGATATTTCCGAGACTGGATTAACAGTTATTGTTTTTTTACATAGCTTTGACGATGCCCAATATTATTTCGGTTTGGATGGATTTAATGATCTTTATCACTGGACAATTTTTACAATTGATAACTGTCTAATGAATAGATCAATAGATAAGGTGTTGATCAAGTCACATCCTAGTGTTAACATACAGGAATATCCTGGTGAGAAAGCAGCTTTTAACAGGATCTTTCATAGATATAAGGGTAAACCGAGGGTGATATTTTTAGATAAGTCTTGTTCTTTGGTTGCTCTTTCGAAGAAAGGTAAGTTATATGGAATTACTCACCATGGTAGCGTAGCAGAAGAGATGGTTTACTTAAAGCAGCCGGTGATTACTTCTGCCTATGCGCCCTGGGGCGTTAATTATCCGTTTGTAAAAACCTGGCAGACTGTCGAAGAGTATAAAAATATACTTAAATCCATCTCAAGGCAGGGTTGGTCGCCACCCTCAGAGGTGGAAAGGGCATGGCTGTTTCGCTATATACACGAATATCGGTTCAAAGAAATCCCTATAAGCGAAAAGTCCTCTTGGATGAAGTTTGCCGGTTTGCTAACAAGAGAAAAAATTGAAATCACTAGCGAAAACTATTTGAAATATTGCGATCGCATGGCAAATCTTGCTCCGAACACCCGGCTCTTTAATGATTTTCTAAATGTACTTTCACATGACGAATAGATGAATTGCCATTTGTAATACAGCCTGGAGAGTAGGAATGTATTCCTCTTCTCTCTTGCTCTTGAGGGAAGAAGGTGGTGTGAGGGTGAAATATTTTCTTTTATAGCGAGTTTGCTAAAGGCAAGCGTATTGATCCCAATTTTAAACTAACCAATTAATTGATTATTAAAAATAATTTATTTATAAAAGGACAGAGTAAATGAAAATATTGACTATTGTAAATAATTTAGATAAAGGCGGTACTCAAAGAGCAGCTCAAAATTTTTGTGTATTTTAGCTGCAATATTTAAAATCGTTTATTTAATCATTTTTATGTTTATTTTTGTAAAACCAATGGGTAAAAATTTATTCAAGCTTATTAATATTAAAAAAGGGAATAGTAATAATGAAGAAGTATTTTTATAAAAAAACATTTAGGGGTGAGGAGCCGATAACAGTGATAAATTTATTAAAAAATATCTTAAAAAAAACGCCGATTTACCCATTCTTATTCAGATTTAAGAAAGCAAAGATAATTAATAATTGGAAGAAAATGGGCAAACCTATTCCACCTCCACATTTAATAAAACAGGAAACCGTTAAAGAATACGCATATAAATTTTCTACAGAAATTTTTATTGAAACTGGCACTTATCATGGCGCTATGATACTTGGAACAAAAAAAATTTTTAATCAAATTTATTCTATAGAATTAGATAAAGATCTTTATTTAAAAGCTAAAAAATTATTTAGAAAATATGACAATATACATATCTTGCAAGGGGATAGCTCTAAAGTTTTGCCTGAGTTACTTGACAAAATTAAAAAACCATGTTTATTTTGGCTTGATGGACATTATTCTGGAGGTATAACCGCAAAGGGTGATTTAAATACTCCAATAATAATTGAATTAAAATCTATATTTTCTCATAAAATAAAAGATCATGTAATCCTCATAGATGATGCTCGATTATTTATTGGACAAGAAGATTATCCAGCAATTATAACTTTAAAAGAATTTGTTATGAAAAATCAATCAGATTACTTATTTGAAGTTAAAGACGATATTATAAGAATCTATAAATATATTCCCAATAATATATCGAAAGATAAGTTTGGGGAAATGTAACTAAATAATATAAATTTACGTTATAGATAAGTGACATAAAATATGTTTTATAGATAGATGAAAATACTATTTTAAAAATGTTTCAAAGCTTTACAATTCTAATTATTTTACTAGACATGGATATTAGTATTTTAACCGCGGTGTTTAAAATCGTTTACTTGGTCATTTTTATGTTTATTTTTATAAAATCAATTGGTATAATATGATTATCTCCCAAAAACTAACTATTTAATACAACATATTTTACTCAAGCAGCAAATTTCACTCTAGATGTCCTTTGAAAACTAAATAGCGAAAATAAATGGTTATATAAAAGAGTAGAAAGCTCGG
>Ga0268276_1002400_pt1 | contig 16036 bp, 13 predicted proteins | sample saktaG_4_FD_190145 | JGI IMG/M metagenome (GOLD analysis project Ga0268276, IMG submission 190145) | Saline water microbial communities from Sakinaw Lake, British Columbia, Canada - sak_2010_1_5_45m | ecosystem: Environmental > Aquatic > Non-marine Saline and Alkaline > Saline ...
GCGGAGTCCTGCACGGGCGGGCTCCTGGGACACCGTCTGACCGGCGTTCCGGGAAGCTCGGCCTACTTCCTCGAATCGGCCGTCGTCTACAGCAACGCGGCCAAGACGCGGCGGCTGGGTGTGCCGGCGTCGCTCCTCGACAAGCACGGGGCGGTCAGCGCCGTCGCGGCCCGGGCCATGGCCATCGGCGTCCGGAAAACAGCGCGTTCGGACTTCGGTCTGTCCGTGACGGGGATCGCCGGCCCCGCCGGCGGCACGGCCCGCAAGCCCGTCGGGCTCGTCTACATCGCCCTGGCCTATGATCGAGGCGTATCGGTCCGCAGGAACCTTTTCTTTGGCGGCCGCACTCAAGTCAAGTTCCAAGCCTCGCAGAAGGCGCTGGACATTTTAAGAAAATTCCTTAGCCAGGGGACCTAAAAATCCTTATAATAAGCCCAAGGCACTTCCGTGAGGACCTTCATCGCCATCGACCTCGAACCCGGACTGAAGACGGCCCTTCAGGGTCTGATCCGGATTTTGAAAACGACCGGAGCGGACGTCCGTTGGGCCCAGGCGAACGGCTTGCACCTGACCTTGAAGTTTCTTGGAGAGATCGATGAGGAGAAGGCGGTCGTTGTGAAGAGGACTCTCCATGAGGTCGCCGGGCGCCAGGCCTCATTCCCTCTGCGTCTCGAGGGGATGGGCGCATTCCCCGGCGAACACAATCCCCGAATCCTCTGGGCGGGTTTCGCCGCCGAACCGGGGCTTCTCGCCTTCCAGGACGAGCTCGAGCGGGAACTCGAACGGGAGGGCTTTCCCCGTGAGCCACGCGCTTTCCACCCCCACCTGACGCTCGGCCGGGTCAAGGGGCCGGGCCGGGTTCGCGAGGTCATGTTCGAACTCGAGAAACATCGTCTGGACAGTCTGGGGGAGATGCCCGTCCACAGGGTCGCGCTTTTCGAAAGCCGGCTTCGCCCGGAGGGAGCCGAGTACCGCCTCCTGGCGGACTATGAACTCATATGAGGATTCTCATCGCCGTCGCCGCCTATCTCTTCGGCTCCATCCCAACCGGCTATCTCTTTGTCCGGTTGACCGCGCGCAACGATATTCGTCAGTTGGGGAGCCGGAGCATGGGAGCGACGAACGTCCTGAGGGTCAAGGGATGGAAATCCGCCCTGCCGGTTGCCGTGATCGACGTCCTGAAGGGCTTCCTCCCCGCCTTCTTCGCCCTGAAATATTCTGGCGATCTCGTGTTCGCCGCTTGCTGCGCACTTCTCTCGGTCGTCGGCCACTGTTTTCCATTCTCGATCGGCTTCAAGGGGGGAAAGGGTGTCGCGACCTCGCTCGGGGCCTATGCCGTGATCGCCTTGCTCCCCTTGTTGGCTTGCCTCGGCCTCTTCCTGATCGTCGTCGCGGTCGGCCGCTATGTCTCTCTGGGCTCGCTCGTCGGATCCCTCGCGTTTCCATTCATCGTCCTCCTCTCCGGGGGTCCGCAGGGCGTCTTCTTGGTCAGTCTCGCCATAGCGCTTCTGATCGTCTTTCAACACCGAGGCAACATCGGACGCCTGATCAAGGGAACGGAACGAAAACTGGGGGATGAATCCCTATGAACGCGGCGGTCATCGGCGGCGGAAGCTGGGGTTCGGCCTTTGCCAGGTACCTCGGAACGATCGGCATTCCCACGCGCTTGTGGATCCGGGAAGAAGACATCTTTCAGGAGGCCCTGAGGTCCAGGGAGAACATCGTCTTTCTGCCCGGATTTGCCTTTCCGAAGGCGGTCGGGTTTTCCAACGACCTCCGGCAAACGGTGTCTTTCGCCGATGTCGTCTTCATCGCCGTTCCTTCCCAGTTCTGTCGGGCCGTCTACGGCAAGGCCGCGGCCGTCCTGAGGAAGGACCAGATCGTGGTCAGCCTGACCAAGGGATTCGACAAGAAGACCATGATGCGGATGAGCCAGGTCATGGAAGAGGTCTTCCGGCCCCGTGTCCGGCCCCGTCTGGCCGTCCTTTCCGGTCCGAGCTTTGCCCGGGAGGTCGCTGCGGGATTCCCCACGGCCCTCGTCATCGCCTCGCGCGACCCGTCGACCGCCCGGGAGGTCCAGCACCTCATTTCCAGCCTGACCATTCGGGCCTATACATCGAGCGACGTGACCGGGGTCGAAGTCGCCGGCGCCCTGAAGAATGTCATCGCCATCGCGGCCGGGATCGCCGATGCGCTTAAATTCGGCTTGAACTCCCGGGCCGCCCTCATCACGCGCGGGCTCGTCGAGATCACCAACGTGGGGATCTCTCTCGGCGCCAGGAAGGAGACCTTTTCCGGACTGGCCGGGATGGGGGATCTGGTGCTGACCTGCACCGGCGAATTGAGCCGAAATCACCGCGTCGGGCAGGAGCTCGGCAAGGGCCGGACGCTCGACGAGATCCTGGCCGGGATGAAGATGGTGGCCGAGGGTGTCCACACCACGCTGGCCGCCCGCCGGCTCTCCCGGGCCCTGGGAGTGGAGATGCCCATTTCCGAACAGATCTACCAGGTCCTCTACCGTGGAAAGCTGCCGGAGAAGGCGGTGGCGGAGCTGATGTCCCGGGCCCTGAAGGCGGAGTGACTCCCCAAGTTTTTCGGAGAAGGAGAAGAGACCGATGCGAACCAAAGTCATAGCGGTCGTGAGCATTTGCGCCACCCTGGCGTTCTGCGCGTCGGCGCAGTCGAAGATACAGAAGAGCCGCGAGAAGGATCCCAAGTACCAGTACAACCTCGGGCTTTTCCACCTCAACCAGAACAATGTCGACGAAGCCGTGAAGTACTTCGTCAAGGCCCTGTCCCTGGACACCCGATACTATCTCGCATTGAACGGCCTCGGGTTGGCCCATTCCATGAAAGGCCGGCTCGACGAGTCGGTCAGGTCCTACCAAAAATGCCTGGAGATCAATCCCCAGTTCACCGAGGCCCACAACAACCTGGGGACCGTTTACCAGGAGATGAAGGTTCTCGACAAAGCCGAGGCCGAATTCAAGACGGCCCTCCTCGACGCGGGTTACCAGCACCGCGAATTGCCCTACTTCAACCTGGCCCGGCTCTATGTTCTCCAGAATCGTCTTGACGAGGCCCTCGAGAACGCCGATAGATCCATCCAGATCCAGCCCCGCCTGGCCATGGCCCAGCACCTCCGAGGGCTCATTTACGAAAAACGCAACAGCCTGGCCGAGGCCATCGCTTCCTACGAGGTGGCGGTCAAGATCGTCCCCGAAGATGTCCTCTTCAACTACGACTTGGGCGTCGCCTATTTCAAGAACGGGGATTACGCCCGGGCCAAGGAGATCTTCCTCAAGATCTCGAACAGGATCACGGACGCCGAGACCAAGGACACGATCAGCCGCTATTTGAAGATCATCAACGACAAGGGATGATCCGTCCCCGGGCCACGCAGTCCCGGCTCAGGTCCCTTCGCGCCAGTCGGCCAGATATTTTTTCTGGCCGGCGGTAAGCTTGTCGATCGCGGCGCCCATCGAGGCGAGTTTCAAGGCGGCGATCGCTTCGTCGATCTCCTTGGGGACGGGGAAAACCTTCTTATCGAGGCCTTGGCCGTGACCGAGCAGCCAGCGGACGCTCAAAGCCTGGTTGGCGAAGCTCATATCCATGACCATGGCCGGGTGCCCTTCGGCCGCGGCCAGGTTGATCAAGCGCCCTTCCCCGAGGAGGTGGATCCGTTTCCCCTTATGGAGCGTGTATTCGTCCACGAATTCGCGCACGCGCCTTTTTTTCCGGGACAGGGCTTCCAGGGCCGGGATGTCGATCTCGACGTTGAAATGCCCCGCGTTGGCCACGATGGCCCCGTCTTTCATGCGCAGGAAATGCTCCTTGCGAATGACAGACTTATTCCCCGTGACGGTCAGGAAGACATCGCCGATCGCCGCCGCCGCGGCCATGGGCATGACTTCGTAGCCGTCCATGACCGCTTCGATGGCCCGAATGGGATTGACCTCGGTGACGATGACATGCGCGCCGGCACCGCTGGCCCTCATGGCCACGCCCTTGCCGCACATCCCGTATCCGGCCACGACGAACTTGAGGCCGGCGAGAAGGACGTTGGTCGCCCGAAGGATGCCGTCGAGCGTGCTCTGGCCGGTGCCGTACCGGTTGTCGAAGAGGTGCTTCGTCTGGGCATCGTTGACGGCAATGATGGGGTAGCGGAGGACGCCGTTCCGAGCCATGCTTTTCAGCCGGATAACGCCTGTCGTCGTTTCCTCGGTGCCGGCCAGAATGCCCGGGAGGAGGTTCCGACGCTTGGAATGGGTGACCGAAACGAGGTCCGCCCCATCGTCCATGGTGATGGCCGGGCCATGGTCCAGTGCCTGGAGAATATGGCGGTAATATGTCTTGTGGTCCTCCCCTTTGATGGCGAAGACGGGGATCTTATGGTATTTGACCAAAGCGGCCGGAATGTCGTCCTGGGTGCTGAGGGGATTGGACGCGCACAGGCGGACGTCGGCTCCGCCGAGCTTCAGCGCTTCCATGAGATTGGCCGTTTCCGACGTGACGTGGAGACAGGCCGAGATACGCGCACCGCGGAGAGGCTTCTCCTTGGCGAATGTCCGCTTGATCTTAGCCAGCACGGGCATGGAACGAGCCGCCCATTCCATCCGCAAGCGTCCCTTGGGGGCCGCGGTCAGGTCTTTGATGTCATGGTCCATGGGTTCTCCTCCGTATTCCGGGTCAAAATAGCACATTCCATAGGGGTTTTCAACCAGGACACTTTATGTTATTGTAAATGCTTGTACGGTTCCATGGATTCCTCGACAGCTATGACCAAAGTGGCGCGGTCGATATTCCTCATCCTTCTGATCCTGCTCGTTCCCGCGGTTTTCCCGGCAGCCGCGGCCCAGGAATCGACGCCGAACACTCTTGGATTCGAATTCCAGGAGCACCGACTGCGGAACGGACTTCGGGTCATCCTGTCCGTGGACGAGAGGCTCCCCCTGGTGACCGTCGTCGTCGCCTATGGCGCGGGGACTATCCGCGAACGGCCCGGACAGGAAGGATTGGCCTTCCTCCTCGAAAACCTGATGTTCCGGGGTTCTGAAAACGTCAGCCCTCTCCAACATATCGGATTCGTCCAGAAGGTCGGCGGTGACCTCAACGCGCAAACGACCGCGGACAGAACGTTATTCTTTCAGAACCTGCCCTCGAACTCCCTGGCCTTGGCCCTTTGGCTTGAATCGGACCGTATGAAATCCCTGGCCATCACCCCCGCGGCCATCGAGATCACGAGGACCGACCTCATCAGGGAGCACCAGGAACGGCTGGCCTCCGACCCCTATCTCGGGAGTTTCGCGTGGTTTGACGCGCTCCTCTATCCCGACGACTTTTACGGCCACCCCCTGATCAACGCCGGCGACGAGATGAAGAAGCTCACAGAAAAAGAGATCCTGGATTTTCACCAGACCTATTACGTCCCGAATAATGCCGTCCTCTGCATCGTCGGCAACATCGACATCGCCGAAACCAGGGAACTCGTCGCCAGGTATTTCGACAGCATCCCGCCCGGCTACGATATCCCCTCGCCTCCCGTACCCGCCTTCAGCCAGGACGGCGAAGTCATCCGGAACCTGTCCCCCATCCAGGCTTCTTCCTCCGGATTTCACCTGGGGTTCAGGTTCTATCCCCTTCAAACGGGCGACGCGTATTCTCTCAAGATCCTGGAATATCTCCTCCTGAAGGGAGAGACATCCAGGCTGAGAAACCGGCTGCTTCGGCATGACCGGATGGCCCACTATCTCAGCGGAGGGCTTGAAAACCGGGGCGGCGTGCTGGGCTTGCAGATCTTCTGCCTCAACAACAATGCCGACATGGTCAAAAAGTCCGAGAAGGCCATCCTTGCCGAGATCGACAAGCTGAAGACGAACCCCGTCTCTTCGGATGAACTGGCCAAGGCCAGAAAGCTGTTCAAAATGGACTATCTCAGGGGCCAGTCGACGAACCTGGGGCGGGCCCTTTTCCTCGTCGATGCGGCCTTCTCGGGAAAGCCCCTGATCGCTCTGGGCGCGGAATTGGACAAGTATATGAAGGTCAATCCGCCGACTTTGCAAGCCCTCATCGGAAGGCACTTCACCCCCCGGAACAAGGTCATATTGGAGCTCGGAAAAAAATGAAGGGCGGCTCACGCGTTCGCCCCGGCCCGATGCTCTGCCTGCTTGCCCTGGCCGCAGCCGCCGCTTTCCCGATCTGCGCGGGTGCCCAGGAGCGCTTCCGGAGGACGCCACCGCTCCCCGCGGCTAAGCCGCAGGAGCTCAAGCTTCCGCCGATCAGACGCAACTCTTTTCCGAACGGCCTGACAGTGACCACCGCCTACCGGCCCGGCTCGCCCCTTGTCACGCTGCAGCTCATCGTCCGGGCCGGCGAGGTCGATTCGCCGCCTGACCGGCCCGGCGTCGCCGCCCTGACGGCGCGCATGATCGGCAAGGGCACGAAACTGCTGTCGGCCGGGGCCATCGAGGACATGATCGAGTCCATGGGCGCGGATTTTTCCGTAGAGGTCCTCATGGACTACACGGTTTTCACCTTCCATGTCCTCGAGGAATCCCTGGAACGTGCGCTCTTCGTGCTGAGATCCATGGTCCTCGATGCCCAGTTCACGGAACGCGAGATGGCCTCCTTGAAACGAACCACCTACTACGAGCTTGTGGACCGTAAGAAGAATCCGGAGTTCCTGGGCTGGAGGCAGTTTCTGAGGGTGCTTTTCGAGAACCACCCCTACCAGATAGCGACGTATGCCGAGGACGTCATTAAATTCATTTCCACGAAGGACGTCGCCTCCTTTTACGACCGGTTCTACCGGCCCGACAACGCCGTCGTCCTCGTCGCGGGCGCGATCGACGGCGCGACCATCGGAAAGAAGATCGGCCTCTCCTTCGCCCCGTGGGTCCGGCAGTCGGTCGAGCGGGCGGTCCCCGCGCCCCCGCCGCCGAACGCCCGGGACCGGGTCTGTTATATCGAGGACCCCGACGCCGCGGACGCGACGGTTTTCATCGGAAACGTGATCATGGCTGCTTCCGACCCGGACTTCTTCCCTTTTCTCGTCCTCAAGCACGTCCTCGGGGGGACGACGCAGAGCCGCCTGTTCATGAACCTTCGTGAATCCAAGGGTTATGCCTATTTTGCCTTCAGCCAAACGGAGTTCTTCCGATCGTGCGGCGTGTATTGGGCCCGGGCCCGGGTCACGCCGGAATTCATCGTTCCGGCGGTCCGGGAGATCGCCCGGGAGATCACGGCCCTGTCTTCGGAGGGCGCCACCCCGGCCGAGGTCGAGGAAGCTAAATCCTTCCTCATCGGGAATCTACCCGCCCGCTTCGAATCCCTCGAAGGGTTCGCGGAAGAAATGGCCCGCGTCGTGGCCCTTGGCCTCGACGACGGACAGTGGGACAAGGGACCCGAGCGTCTCAAGCTTGTCACCGTCGAAAGAGCCCGCGCGGTGGCCCGGAAATACCTCTCGGGAAAGCCCCTTATCGTCCTCGTCGGCCGGCCGGAGTGGCGCGGCCTTTACATGCGCGAGTTCGATACGATCGAGGTCTACGACACCGACGGGGTGCTCAAGACGGCCCGGCGCAAAGGAGAGCAAAGATGAAGCTCGTCGAGTGCGTGCCCAATTTCAGCGAAGGCCGCGATCCGGAGAAGATCAAGGCCATCGTCCGCGAGATCGAAGCGGTCCCGGGCGTCAAGCTCCTTGACGTCGACCCCGGAGAATCCACGAACAGAACCGTCGTGACCTTCATCGGGACCCCCGAATCCGTCGAGGAGGCCGCCTTCCGGGCCGTCGCCAAAGCGGCGGAAGTCATCGATATGCGCGGACACAAGGGCGCCCACAGCCGCATCGGAGCCACGGACGTCTGCCCCTTCGTGCCGGTCTCGGGAGTGACCATGGAGGACTGCGTCCGGCTGGCCGAAGAGCTCGGCGCCCGCATCGCCGGAGAGCTGGGCATCCCGGTCTATCTCTACGAATCCGCCGCCAGGACGCCGGAGCGGCGGAACCTGGCCACGGTCCGGGCCGGGGAATACGAGGGCCTGTCCGAAAAATTCAAGGACCGCCGCTGGGCGCCCGATTTCGGCGAGCCCGTTTTTAATCCCAAGTCCGGCGCCACGGTCGTCGGCGCCCGCGAGTTTCTGATCGCCTACAACATCAATCTCAACACGCGGGACCGGAAGCTGGCCCACGAGATCGCCTTGAGCCTCAGGGAGAGCGGCCGGGCCAAGCGGGACAAGGACGGGAATGTCGTAAGGGACCGGCGCGGCAACGCGGTCAAGGTGCCGGGCAAATTCAAGGAGGTCAAGTCGGTTGGCTGGTACATCGAGGACTACGGCCTGGCTCAGATCTCGGTCAACTTCACGAACTACAAGGTCACACCCGTCCACGTCGTCTTCGACGAGGCGAGAAAGCTGGCCGGGAAACTCGGCCTCCGGGTAACGGGCAGCGAGCTAGTCGGCCTTATCCCCAAGGAAGCCCTCCTTATGGCCGGCCGCTACTACCTCGGGAAGCAGGGCAAGAGCCCCGGCGTGCCCGAAGATGAACTTGTCCGGACCGCCGTCCGCTCCCTCGGGCTCAACGACGTGTCCCCTTTCGATCCCGAAAAAAAGATCATCGAAAACCAATTCGAGAAAGACAAGCATTCCCTGGTCGGGTTGACCCTCCGGAATTTCATGAACGAGCTGTCCCTGGACTCCCCGGCCCCCGGCGGGGGGAGCGTCGCGGCCCTCTGCGGATCGCTTTCCGCGGCCCTGTCCGCCATGGTCGCCAACCTGACCGTCGGCAAAAAGGGCTATGAGGATGTCTGGGAGGAGATGAGCGCGACGGCCGTCCGGGCCCAGACCCTCAAGGACGGGCTGCTCGAAGCCGTGGACAGGGACACGCGGGCCTTCAATAAGGTCATGGAAGCTTTTCGCCTGCCCAAGATGACGTCCGAGCAGTCCCTCGAAAAGGAGCGGGCCGTCGAGGAAGCTAATAAGGAAGCGACCCTTGTCCCGCTCGAGGTGCTCGAAATGGCGGGCGCGGCGGTCGCCCTGGCCCGGACCGCCGCCGAAAAGGGTAACAAGAACTCCGTGAGCGACGCGGGAGTGGCCGGACTCGCCGGCCAGGCGGCGGGCGAAGGCGCCTACTACAACGTCCTCATCAACCTCTCCGGTATCAAAGACGCCAAGTTCGTCGCCGACGTGCGGCGGCGGGCGGAGCGGCGGATGAAGGCCCTGGACAAGGAAGGGAAAGCCGTTCGGGCGATCCTCGTCAAGTCCCTGAAGGTCCCCGCGCGCTGAATCCAGAGCCGCGGCCGGCGGAGCCCCGGCCTTTTTTTAGCAGCGAAAAGATCCCGAAGGCGAGGAAACAGAAGATCACGATTGCGGCCGACGTGGGGACGTTGAGGGCGAGCGACAGGCCGAGGCCCGCGCCGACGGATAAGACGGCGACGGCGGTCGATGCCCGCACGGCAGTCCTGAAGCTCGCCGCGACCTGGAGGCCGGCCGCCGCCGGGATGACGATCAGCGCGGCCACGAGGAGGATGCCCACGACCTTCATACCCAGGACGATCGTGACCGCCGTGAGAACCATGAGGAGCATGTCCAGCCGGCCGACTTTGATCCCGGCCGCCCGGGCCGATTCGCGGTCGAAGGTCATGTAGAGGAGCTTGGCATAATTCAGTTTCACGGTCAGGAGGACCGCCGCGGCCAGCGCCACGGCCAGTCCAACCTCGAGCGGCTCGATGGCCAGGATATCCCCGAAAAGATAAGACATGAGTTCGACGTTGAACCCCCTGGCCATCGAGGCCAACAGGACGCCGACGGCCAGGCCCAGGCTGCTGAAAATGCCGATGGCCGTGTCGCCGTAGATCCCGGCCCGTTCCTTGAGCTTGATGATGGCGACCGCCGCGGCCACGGCCACGACCAGGGCCGCGGCCAGGGGAAGGACGTTCAGGAAAAGGCCCAGCGCGACGCCGGCGAAAGCGATGTGGGCGAGCCCGTGACCGATCATCGCGTCCTTTCTCAGGATCAGGAAAATGCCCAGGACGGCGCAGGCCACGGCGATGAAAACACCGGCCAGGAAGGCCCGTTGGATGAAGCCGTAGGTGAAGAATGCGGGCATGACGGACCTAGTGTTCGTGCGCGATCAGGTGGTCGCCCCGGCTGACCATATCGCGGAAGACCGCCGACTGGCAGAACTCCTTGTGGCTCCCGTGATAAGCCAGTCTCTGGTTGAGACAGGCCACGCTGGTGACGTGCTTGTTGACGATGCCGATGTCGTGGGTGACCAGGACGATGGTCAATCCCTCCCGCGAATTCAGGCGGTCGAGCATGTCGTAGAAAGACCCCTGGGTTTCGGCGTCGACCCCGGTCGTCGGCTCGTCCAGAAAGAGGATCTTGGGCGAAGTCACGAGCGCCCGGGCGATGAACACGCGCTGCTGTTGCCCGCCGGACAGCCGGCCGATGGCCCATTTCCCGTAATCGGCCATGCCGACCTCATCGAGGGCCCGGAGGATCTCGCCGCGGCCTTCCCGCCCCGATCGGGCCCCGTGCTTGCGGTTGGACATGAGGGCCATGCCCACGACCTCCTCGACCGAGGCCGGGAAGAACGGATCGATGTGGGTGGCTTTCTGGGGGACATAGCCGATCTTCCGCCAGTCCGAAAATTCCCTGATGGGTTTGCCGAAGACCTCGACGCTTCCCGACGAAGGTTCGAGAAGGCCGAGGGCGACCTTGACCAGAGTGGTCTTGCCCGACCCGTTCGGTCCGATGATGGCCAGGAAATCCCCTTCCCGGATGGTGAGATCGATGTCGACCAGCGTGGGCGCTCCGTCGTAACGGAACGAGATGCCGCGAAGGACGATCAGGTCCATGGTCTCACCGGCACTCCAGCCCGTCGCGCAGGCTTTTTAAATTTTCTTCCATGAGCTTGAAAAAGTCCACCCCGCGGTCCTGCTCGTCCCGGGTCAGATTGTGGCCCGCGTGGAGGATGAGGATGCGGCCGCCGATCTCGCGGGCCAACGCCCTCGACAGGTCGGGCGGGACGGAGTTCTCGAAGAAGATCGTTCGGACGCCCTTTCTCCGGCAGAACTCGACGGCATTCATGAGGTCGACAGGGCGGGGCTGGGCGTCCGGGCTGAGGCCGTAGAGGGCCGTTTGGACGAGCCCGTATCTCCGGGCCAGGTAGCCGAAGGCACCGTGGCCGGCGAGGACGATGTCCTTGCCCCGGCAGGCGGCCAGTCCGTTTCGGAATTTCATGTCGAGTTCCCGGAGCCTGGCTTCGAGCCTGTTCGCGTTCTCCGTGAATTCCGGCCGGCCGATCGGGTCGATGCGGGAGAGCTCGTCGGCGATCTTCCGGACGATTTGCACATCGAGCTCGAAATCGAGCCAGACGTGAGGGTCGAGCTGTTCGTGGACATCCTCCCCATGCCCGTGCTCATCGCCGGCCGCGGCTTCGATGAGGCTCAGACCCGACGTCACTTCGAGGCTGCGAAGCGTGTCGCCCGGCAGGGCGCTGAGCAGTCCGGGGAGCCAAGGCTCGAGGTTGGCCCCGATATAAACGAGCAAGTCGCAGGCCGCCAGGCGGCCGATGTCACCCGGCCGGGGCTGCCAGGAGTGGACTCCGGCACCCGGAGGCAGCAGGATTTCCGCCTCCCCCCTGTCACCGACAACGGCCGCGGCGAACTCCTTGAGGGGGAAGACGGTGGCCATGATGTGGACCTTGGCCTCGAGCGGATAGGACCCCGCCAGAACGAGGGCCAGCGTCAAGGCCGGGAGGATGCGGCGAAGCGATTTCACGACTCGGATTATACTCGGGAGGACGGCTTGAATCCATCGCTTTTTTGTGGCATCATGTTAGTTCTGTCATCTCGATCAAAAAGGAGGCGTCTATGGCATCCTCTCTCGGCGAACTCAATCCCCGGCTTCTCTGGAAGCATTTCGCGAAGATCCTGACCGTCCCCCACTGCTCGGGCAGCGAAAAAGCCCTTGGGGATTATGTCCTGTCCGTAGCCAAATCCCTGAACCTGCCTGGCAAGCGCGACAAGGTCGGCAACGTCCTGGTCAGCAAGCCGGCGACGGCCGGACGGGAGAGCGCCGTGGGCGTCATCCTCCAGGGCCATCTCGACATGGTCTGCGAGAAGAACTCGAACAAGGTCCACGATTTTTGTAAGGACCCGATCCTTCCGGACATCAAGGGTGACTGGGTTTATGCCCAGGGGACGACCCTCGGGGCCGACAACGGCATCGGCCTGGCCGCGGCCCTGGCGGTCATGGAGGACAAGACGCTCGTTCATGGCCCCATGGAATTCCTCTTCACCGTCGACGAAGAGACCGGTCTGACCGGAGCCAACCGGATCCAGAAAGGATTCCTGGCCGGGAAGAAGCTCCTCAACCTCGACAGCGAAGACGAGGGGACGTTCACCATCGGTTGTGCCGGCGGGGCGGATTCCGAGCTCGTTTTCCCGGTTGAAAGAAAAAAGACGGCTTCGAAGAACCTCTACCGCCTGCACCTCCACGGCTTTCGGGGCGGCCATTCCGGGCTCGACATCAACCAGGGCCGGGGCAATGCGATCAAGCTCCTAGCCCGGATGCTCGGACAGGCCCAGGCGACCGCGCGCTTCGAGATCGTCAGCATAGAAGGCGGGAGCAAGCATAATGCCATCCCCCGTGAAGCCGTCGCGATCGTCTCCTGTCCTCCCGTCCAGGTCAGGGCCCTGACCGTGGCGCTCAACAAGGCCTTCGAAAAGATCGCCGTCGAATACAAGGCCGTCGAAGCCGAGGCCAAGTATGCGTTTGAACCAGAGGCCGGCAAAGACTTCGCCCTGACCCAGGCGTGCCAGCGCGTCCTTCTCAATTTCCTCCTCGCCGTCCCCCACGGCGTCATATCCATGCACCCGGAGATCGCCGGACTGGTCGAGACGTCGACCAACCTGGCCATCGTCAAGACCGAAAAGAAAGAGATCAAGGTTCTCTGCAGTACGCGCAGTTCCGTCGCCTCGGCCCTTGAAGCGGCGCGCAATATCATCAAATCCGTCTGCGACCTGGCCGGGGTCCGGGCCGAATTCATGAACGGCTACCCCGGCTGGATGCCCAACCTCGCCTCTCCCCTCCTGAAGCATTTAAAAGAGATCTACGCCAAGACCTTCGGGAAGGAGCCCGAGATTGTGGCCGTCCATGCCGGCCTCGAATGCGGCATCATCGGCGAAAAGTTCCCGGGGATGGATATGATCTCGTTCGGCCCGACGATCAAGAACCCCCATTCGCCCGAGGAGCACGTTCATATCGGGTCGGTCGAGAAATTCTGGACGTTCCTGACGACGGCTCTGGCCGAGTTGTCAAAGTAGTCCCGCGCAAAGGCGAAGCGGGAGCGTGAAAAGACGCACGTTTCTTGTTGTGGCGGGGCTCCTGGGAACGTCCGTTTCCAGGGTCTTCGCCGGTATCGGAAGGAGCAAAAGCATGAAAAAGCAGGTTCAAACCGAAAAGGCACCGAAAGCGATCGGCCCTTATTCCCAAGCCATTATCGCCAACGGCTTCGTTTTCTGCTCGGGCCAGATCCCCATCGACCCGGCCACCGGGAACCTCATCAACGGGACGATCGAGGAAGAGACGCGGCAGGTCCTCAAGAACCTGGGGGCCGTGCTCGAGGCCGCCGGTTCTTCTTATGACGATGTGGTCAAGACGACCGTTTTCCTCCAGGACATGAACGATTTCGCTAAAATGAACGCGGTCTACGGCGAGTTCTTCAAGATGCCCTATCCGGGCCGGGCCGCGGTCCAGGTCGCCCGTCTGCCCAGGGACGTCAAGGTCGAGATCGAGGCCGTCGCCCTGGTCAAGTAGCTATCTACGCTGCTATTCCCGCTACTCACTCGGCCGCGCAGGGCTTCCGGGATCGTCTTCGTTCGCTGCGGTGATTCTTAACGCCATCACGGTCCTTATCCATAAGAATGTATTCGGACCGTGATGACTAAATCACCGCTTTATGCTCACTCCGACGACCCCCTCGGCCCTTTTTCCTGCGGCCTCCGTCGGGCATTGTAATTGGACCATTGCTTAAATCACACCTACGAGAAGGCCCTCGTATTCTACCCATATATCTAGACTACCCGAGATGATTCCTGTAGAATAACTGAGCCATGCCGATATACGAATATCAATGTCAGAAATGCGGGCGGCGCTTCGAATGCCTGGTCCAGGGCGGCCGCGACAAGGATGTCATCTGCCCTGACTGCGGGGCCGTGGAACCGAAGAAATTGATCTCGGCCTTCGGTATAGGCGGCGGCTCGAGCCGGATCAAGGCCTCTTCATCGGGTTGTACAACCTGCTCGACCAAGTCGTGCAGCACGTGCCATTGAGACCTGTTCTTCCATCCGGATCGGAGCTGGAGAAATAGCTCCGGTGATCATCCGGTTCAAGTGCGCGACGCCTCTTGACTTATCCCCGTTGTTGACGTTTAAATAGGCCTTCGCTCATGGAACGCCGACAACAGACCGCATCCCTTCGCATCGGCATCGACACCGGCGGCACGTTCACCGACTTCGTCATCTGGAAGGACGGCCGGCTCTTCAACAGGAAGGTCCTCTCGACGCCCCCGGACCCCTCGCTGGCCATTTTTAAAGGCGTCGGAGAATTCCTGCTATCCGGCCCCCCCGTGTTCATCATCCACGGCACGACCGTGGCCACGAACGCCCTCCTGCAGAGAAAGGGCGGGCGCATCGCCCTCATCACCACGGCCGGCTTCGAGGACATCCTGTCCATCGGGCGCCAGACCCGGCGCGAGCTCTACTCCCTTCAACCCGAGGAACGGTTCGAGCTCATACCCGCGGCGCGCAGGTTCGGTATCCGGGAAAGGACGTTGGCCTCGGGCCAGATCGAGAAAACCGTCAGCCGGACCGAGGTCCGTAAAGTCATCGCTAAGATCCGGAAATCCGGCGCCGAAGCCGTCGCCGTCTGCCTGCTTCACGCCTACGTCAGCGCAAAGAACGAGGACGTCGTGGCCGAGGAGCTGGCCCTGGCGGGGATGCTCGCATCGGTCTCGAGCCGTCTCCTCCCCGAACACCGGGAATTTGAACGGATGTCGACCACGGCCATTAACGCCTACCTTATGCCGGTCATGGACCGCTACCTCCGGGAACTCGACCGGCGGCTCGGCCAAGCCGAGCTGAGGATCATGCAGTCGAACGAAGGGTATATTTCCCCGGCCCGGGCCCGCCTGGAACCCATCAAAACGTCTCTTTCGGGGCCGGCGGGAGGCGCCGTCGGCGCCCGCGTCCTGGCCCGGGCGGCCGGGATCCCGAACATCATCAGCTTCGACATGGGCGGGACGTCGACGGACGTCTCTCTCATCGAAGGCCGGATACGGAGGACGCACGAGGCCCGGATCGGGGATTTCCCGATCCGGCTGCCCATCATCGACATCCATTCCGTCGGCGCGGGGGGAGGTTCGATCGCCTATACGGACCGGGGAGGCTCGCTCAGGGTCGGTCCCCAGAGCGCGGGAGCCGACCCCGGTCCCGCCTGCTATGGCAAGGGGGACCTGCCGACCGTGACCGACGCCAACCTTTGCCTTGGGCGCCTGGACCCCGAGTTTTTTCTGGGCGGGAAGATGCGGATCTATCCGGAACGCAGTCGGGCCGCCGTGGGGGCCCTGGCCCGTCGGATCGGGAAATCCGCGACTGAAACCGCCCTGGGCATCGTCGACATCGCCAACGCCAACATGGAGAAAGCCATCCGGGTCATCTCCGTGGAGCGGGGCTTCGATCCGCGCGCCTTCGCCCTTTTCTCGTTCGGCGGGGCGGGCGGCATGCACGCCGTGGAGATGGCCGCCCACCTGGGCATGCCCACCGTCATCGTCCCCCGCAACGCCGGCGTCCTATCGGCCTTCGGCCTGCTTATGTCGGATTCCGTCAAAGACTACACTAAATCGCTGATGAAACCGGATTCCCAGGTCACTCTGGCCGGCCTCGAAGCGGATTTCCGGTCCCTCGAGGAAGCCAGCTTCCGCGATATGAAGGAGGACGGGTTCGCCGCGAAAGACGTCCTCCTCGAACGGTCCCTCGAC
>Ga0268276_1002402_pt1 | contig 16024 bp, 18 predicted proteins | sample saktaG_4_FD_190145 | JGI IMG/M metagenome (GOLD analysis project Ga0268276, IMG submission 190145) | Saline water microbial communities from Sakinaw Lake, British Columbia, Canada - sak_2010_1_5_45m | ecosystem: Environmental > Aquatic > Non-marine Saline and Alkaline > Saline ...
CAGCCATTACTAAGGCAAAAGAAAATAATTGACCAAAAACAAAAAACCACGTAACAAAAGTGAGCAATGCGATTACAATTATTATTGGAACAAATACTGAACTTATCTTGTCGGCAAATCTCTGCACTTCTGCTTTTGACCCTTGAGCCTCTTCAACCAATCTTATTATTTGGGAAAGAACGGTTTTTTCTGCTGTGCCAGTAACCCTAAATTTTACATAACCATTTTTATTTAGTGTTCCTGCATAAACCTTTGATTTCACTTCTTTCTCAACAGGAATGCTTTCTCCAGTTAGCATGGACTCGTCAACAAATGTGTTTCCACTAATTATTATCCCGTCAACAGGAAACTTTTCCCCGGGCTTTACTATTACTACATCTCCAACAACAAGCTCTTTTGCTTCTATTAGTATTTCTTTTCCTTTTCTTTCAACAAGAGCGGTTTTTGGGGCTAAATTAAGCAATTTTTTTATTGCTTCACTTGTTTTTCCTTTTGCTCTCGCCTCTAAGTACTTTCCTAAAAGAACTAATGTTATTAGTACTGCAGAAGTTTCAAAGTATTGCTCCGCAACAAGACCAAGTAAGGCACCAACACTATACAAGTAAGCTGCTGTTGTCCCTATGGCGATTAGAGTATCCATTGTCGCTGATTTATTTTTTAGCGAAACAATTGCCCCTTTGTAAAAGGTCCAACCAACATAAAATTGCACAGGTGTTGCTAACAAAAAAAGAACCCATATTCTGTAAGGAAAACCCATCAAGAACATCCCTATAATGAACGCAGGGATTGCAAGAACTGAGGATAAAATAAGTTTTTGTTTTATTTCGTTTATTTCATTTTCGCGTAACTTTTTTTCCCTCTCCAAATCAACTCCAATATTTGCTTTGTAACCTAAGCTTTCAACTATTTTTTGTATCTTTTCTGTACTTATTTGTTTTTCATCATATTCAACATACGCTTTTCCTGCAGCAAAATTCACATTGGCTTTTTTTATTCCGCTCGTGTGACCAAGTTTTCCGTTTATAAGCGCGGAGCATGATGCGCAATGCATCCCCTCAATTATAAATTGCTCTCTTTTCATATACAAACCTTTTGTGGAAACCTTTTTTATGCAAACCTATATCTTCCTTTTTCCAAGTCAGCATTTTGTATAACTATTTGTTCTCCTTCAAGTGTGTTTGGCAAATACCCGGGCCAGCAACCGCCGCCTCTTTTATTTTCCGTCCCCAAAGAATCTATTGCGTATTTATTTCCGCAATTATTACACACCATTATATTTCCTTCTTGTCTATATCCTTTATGGGCTCCGAAACAAACATCACATGCGTCAAAAGCAGTTCTTATTACCCCGTCACTTCCCTTCACCGCAAAAAATTTTATCGTTACTCCATTTGATTCATATTCATACCATTTTGCTTGAGAAGTAATATCGGATGCAGATAAAACCATTACATCATTTTTTGCTTGCTGGGCACTATTATCTTGCTGCGTGCAACCAAATAACCCCAAAACTAAAACTAATCCTATGAAAACAATTTTCTTCATCAAGTTCCCTCCTTTTAACTTGTTTCAATTTTTCTTAACCAATTATCTCTAAGTTTAAATTAACATGGATTATTCTGAAATTATCTTTGCAGGATAGGTCTTGAATACTTCAAGCGCCATCACTTTATCCTTCACATTAATATTGCTATAAGCTATCTCAAATTTGTTTGGGAGCAAGAACCGCACTCCTGTTACTCCGCCCACTTTTTTTACTTCTCCAGTTATTAGTGATGCGTGCCCCGGGCAAGGAATTTCTACGCTTATTGTAAACTCCCCTAAAACAACCACTCCGTTTGTAGAAGTGCTCGTTGTTTCGCTGGAAAAATTTGTTGACTGTGTTGTTGTATTAAACGACCCTGTGTCTAAATTGGCAAGCATCGGGAACACTAATAGCATTAGTAAAATATTTACCCCTATTGTTACAGAGTACATTACTGCAAGATATCCCTTTTTTCGCCTGATTCCTTCAACACTAAGCATTCCTTGCGAATTTAAATAAAATACAGAAGCTATTGTCGCAAATAAGAAAGAAATTGCGATTAAAATGTGAAAGAAATATGGGTTCATTAGTAGTGGTTTGAATAGTTCAACAAATATTGTCGCCCCTAAAATTGAAGCAATTATAAAACCCATGCAACCAATGTGGGGAATTAAACCGTAAATTATTGCTTGCTTTAAGGGAAGTTTTGCTTTTTTTCCGCCTTTAATTGAATAACCAATATTATTGAGTCCTTTCTCAATTTGTTCTTTTGTTATTTTTTCTGGGTTGAATTTTACTTCAACTGTTTCATTTTGCAAGTTTGCTTGTACTCTTTTTACCCCTTCAATTGTAGAAAGCTTTTGCTCTATCAACTTTGGGCAAGCATTGCAATGCATTCCTTCCACACTAATTTTCCAATTCAATAAACCACCTTTTCTAATCAATTAGGTACTGAAACCATACATATGTTTGAGTGAAACCTTAACTTGAGCAATTTTTTATGCAAGAATACTTGGTTACTTGTTTGCTAACAGAAGCTTTTTATTAATGGCTTTTCTTTTAGTTATTGGTGTCTTGTTGCTCAAAGCTTTTAGTAATCAAAAATATCTTTCCGCAGAAAGAAGAGCTGTTCTTGCCCGAGCAAAAAAATTTGATAAACTTTATTTTGAAATAGGGGGGCACTTACTTTTTGACGGTCATGCATTAAGAGTTTTGCCAGGATACGACCCTAAAAACAAATTAAAACTAATTAAGAGTTTTGGAGAAAAAGTTGCTGTTGTTTATTGTGTAAGCGCAAAGGAACTGGAAAAAAAAGTTACTTGGAGCGATAGTGGTTTAACTTTAGAAAAAGTTGTTTTTGGCGAAGTTAAAAAACTTAGAAGAAAAAGAATTAATGTTGTTGGTTTTGCAGTTAACAGGTTTGAGGGAGAAAAGACCGCACTTTCTTTTATCGAGAAACTCAAAAAATCAAAAGAAAATTTTGTTGTTACTACCGAAATTAAAGGTTACCCGCATAATTTGGAAAATGTTTTTGGAACAAATGGTTTTGAGTCACAACCTTTGCTTGATATTCCCCAAAAGATAGTTGTTGTTACTGGCGCGGGCGCAAATAACGGTAAATTGTTTTTTTGTCTGAGCCAAATTTTTCACTACGATAAACTAGGGGTGAATGCAGGTTATGCAAAACTAGAAACTTTCCCTATTTGGAATCTTCCTTTGAATCATGAAGTGAATATCGCTTATGAAGCCGCTACTGCAGATATTTTAGATAAATTAATGATTGATCCTTTTCACAAAAAAGCATATGGGATAAATTCGGTAAATTATAATCGCGACATTGATAGTTTTCCTATCCTTAAGAGAATTATTTCAAGAGCTGCAAGTAAAAACAATTTTATGCACACCTACAAATCCCCGACTGATATGGGCATTAATTTTGCTAAAACTGGAATACTAACTGATTCTGCTGTAAAAGAGGCCTCAAGAAAGGAAATCTTGAGAAGGTATGAATCCTTTAAAAAGAAGGTTTTCAAGGGCGAAAAAAAATCTACTTTAAAGAGAATGAAGGAAATTATCCTAAAAGTCAATTGGCCCAATTAGTGGCATTAAAATAAGCTACTCTAACAGCGATAGTTCTCTGTTTTTTCGGTCAAAGTTATCGGTTTTTAATGTTTTGTTTGGGGTAATTATTTAGGTGGTTATTTGGGTGGAAAATTAAACTATGATGCTCCAAAAAGGTTCAAATCGGCAAACGAGTCAGTTATCGCTTTAGCTGGAGAGTTTCCTAAATGTAAGGGCCTATACCCTGACTGCCCTGAAGAACCAAGTTTGATGAATTCTATGTGTAGAACTTGCCCAAAAACTGACGGCATGAAGAAACCAAAACTTATTACTGATGAAGAAGAAGATGCTCAAAATAAAAAGGATGAAGCTACACGAGAAAAGACTCAAGCAGATGCAGCGGAGCAAACAAAAACTCAAACCGCTTCCACTGAAAGTGATTCACAAGCTCAACCTGAAGAGCAACCCGCAGGGCATACTGAAAATCAATAAAAAGGGACACCCCCTTTTATTTGTGATTTTTTATGGAACTAAAAGTTGATTTTTCAAATAAAAGAACAATTGCCGGCATAGTTATTCTTATTTGCTTAATTGGAATCATTTTTTATTCTCCAGTTATTTTGGAGCACTTTGCGCCAGAAACATGCGCTATTAATGGGGTTTGCCAACATGAACAACAACTTGAACTAATCTATCATTTAGTTCCCCTTTTCATTTTAGCAGGAATAATTATCGGCGCCCTTGTTTTCTTTTTTATGACCACAAAAATTGACGACAAGAAAAAAGATTTAGAGCAGGCAACAAAAGTCATTATTCAATTTTTGAACGCGGACGAAAAAAAAGTTGTTGAGAGAATAATTAGGGAAAAAGGAAAAGCTCTGCAATCAGAGATAACTCGAATTGAGGGTTTGGGAAAAGTTAAAAGTCACAGAATTTTGCAGAGATTGCTTGACCGCGGAGTAATAGAAATTGAAGGGCACGGAAAAACAAACATTGTGAGATTTTCTAAACCAGTTCAAGACGCTCTAATAAAGTGAAGCCAAAAACGTTTCTTATTTTTTAGATAAGTAATATTCTTTGAATTTGTCAACAGCTTTTCTTCTGTGGCTTATTTTATTTTTCTCACCAGAAGGCATTTCAGCAAATGTTTTAGACTTACCTTCCGGAACAAATATCGGATCCCAACCAAACCCATTATTGCCTTTTGGTTTCACTATTTTTCCTTTTACTGTCCCTTCAAAAAATAATATTTCTCTTCCATTTGAATAACCAATACAGGTTTTTGCTTGCGCGCCGAACAATTTGTATTTTTCCGCTAACTCATATATTCCTTTACTGGTAAGAGCTTTTACAAACAATTTAACCAAAGGGCCGGGTAATTTCCAACCAAGGGCTTCCATAAAAAGAGAGGTGTCTTCAACAATCATCTCTCCTTGTTGGTATTTTGCCGCTTCAATTAATTTGTGTCTTATTACTTCTTGTGCATCAATGCTTTGCACTTCCGCTAATTCAACATCTAGTTGATACACTTTAATTTGCGGAGCGAGTATTTCATTTAGCTCTTCAAGCTTATTTGCATTTCCTGTAATAAAATAAAGTGCCATCAAAAAACCTCAATATTTTTCATAATATTTCTTTATTGATTCTTTTGTTATATCTTCCGGTTTTATTGTTAACTTTGAAAATAAATCTTTTTCCATCTTTTTAACTAATCTGTCAAACTTTCTTGAGTGTTCAATTTTTTCTTGGTCCTCTGCGATTTTGTATCTTTTGTAGTATTCATTCATTCTTTCTTTCATACTAACTACTCCGTGTGGAGAAACGCGCATATCAGCATAAGCGACAATTATCTCATCCAGTTCTTCTGAAGCAAATCTGTTTCCTTCTAAATGAATTGCTTTGTGATTAGTCAATTCAATTACTTTTTGATTTGCCCCGATTTCTTTTGCGATAATTGGATTTGCTCTTTCTGCATTATTCCCGTACTTTTTGTGAAGTTCTTTTTGTAAGGATTTATAAATTTCAAATTTGTTGTGGTCTTCTTTATCTAAAAGCAATTTGTCTTCTTCTTTTTCAAACTGCATTTTTATAATATTCCCCAAATCGTGTATCAAACAAGAAGCAACAATGTCTTCTTTGTATACTTTTTCTTTGCAATTATCGCAAATCATTTCTGCAACAGCAGCCACTTCTCGCATGTGACGCTGAAGATTTAAAGGAATTGAGTACTTTTCATAAATTGACTGAATACCCTCAATTATTTCTTTTGACTGCATAAGTGGATTGAGTTAGAAAGTCTTTAATTGGTTTGTTTGGATCGGGGCGGAAAAGGTCGAATTATTAAGTAGGGTGTTAAAACAATGTATCAAATATTTTTTTTCCATTATTGTTTTCCAAGTAAGTCCATCTGTCATCAACGTATTTTTGTATTTTTTCAACCAAGTCGGGCGTTAAGTGTTTGAATCTTCCTTGTACCATTAAGTATTGTTCTACTGGCTTTTTTTCTGAAGGAATATAATTCATCTTAAGCACTCCGTCTTCTATTTCATATAAAGGATAAACGTGTGTGTCTTGAGCTAATTTTGATATATCAATTGTTGCGCTTGAATCAATTTTCCACCCAGGCATGCATGGAACAAATACTGAAATAAATGAGGGTCCTTCTGTTTTCAGTGCTTTTTGTACTTTGTTTTTTAAGTCAAATACATTTGCTACGCTTGCTGTTGCAACATATTTTGCTCCGTGCGCTGCAATAATAAATGGCAAAGGTTTTTTTGGTTGTTGCTTCCCGTGAATTAGTTTTCCATTCGGGGAGGTTGTTGTTGCCGCGTATGGAAAAGTCGCTCCGCTTCTTTGTATTCCTGTATTATGAACTACTAGCCCATTTGCAACAAAATTATGTTCTCCTTCAACTCTAAGGTCAAGAGTTGATTCATAACCTTTTTTTTCAATAGTTCTTATTTTTTTCATCTCAAAATTTTTGTTTTTAAAAAGGAAATTATCAAATTTATATTGTGAAGGATAATCCGCCTTTCTTCCTTTTCTTTGACTAAAAGCGATTGAATAATATATTGAATCTTTTAACAGCTTTCTATAAACAACAAATTTTCCTTTTTTTACTTTTTGAATTGTTATTTTACCAACTCTTGTTTCAATTGTTTGCAACAGCAATCTTAATGTTCTTATCAATTCTTTACTTGCGGATAAATATCTCCAACTTTTTCCAAACTTGTAACCATCAGACAGCATCATTCCTTCAATGAATTCTTCTTTTTCTTGTGTTGTTAATGTAAAAACCCACGAAGGAATTATTTTATTTTTTGCACCTTTTCCAAAGCCAAGGGATTCAATAAAAGTCACAGCGTTTTTTGAGTATAAATGCACTTCATTTTTTGTTAGTGTTGTTGGTTTAACGCCAAACACTTTTTCTATAAGCGATATAGCCTCTTTTCTTGCTTTGTCTTTTTCAGGAATTGAAAACCCAAGATCTGCTTTGTTAGCTCTTGTCCAGCCGTCACCCACAAACAGCCCTAATAATTTCATTAACTCTAGAGAAGATTGTTTAGGCAAATTGACTTCTCTTATTTTATTTACTTTGTAATCCCCTTTTTTTGAAATACTTATCGGCGAAAAGGCATAGGGCTTCCCTTCAAAAGATTTTTTTAACGTAACAACTTGATCTCCTTTTGTTAGTTCTTCAACGTTTTTCCAAATTAATTTATTTTTATCCCCTCTTCCATTTTTTTGTAAAACCAAAAATGGGTGATTCCCTGTTGCTTTTATTGTTTGCGAATCAGTATTTATCTCAAAAACTCTTTTTACCCCGTTATTAAAAACACCTGTGCATTTTTTTAGAACCAATTCGTTTGTTTTTTGATTTAATGCGTACACTTCATCACCAACTTGTACTTCAGTAATTTTTTTGAGTCCTTGTTTTGTCATTATTAAAGAGTCAAGAGCCAAACAATTTTGGTAAGCTTCATTATCTGTTGCGATGTAAAGTATTTTGTGTCCGCGTTCTATTGCTCCGCTTATTGCGCCAAACCCAATATCAAACATCGCCCCGTCTCCACCAATAGCAATTACATTTGTGTGCGCATTTCCTTTCATATTTAGCGAAGCTTTTACTCCAGAAGCAACCGAAGCGGCATTTTCAAATGCGCAGTGCACCCAAGGAATTTCCCAAGCAGTGTCAGGATAAGGAGTTGATACAACTTCCATGCACCCAGTAGCCATTACCACAATAGTATCAATCCCTGCGGCTTTGAGTATGTGTCTTATCGCAAGTGCTTCTCCGCAACCAGCGCAAGCTCTGTGCCCACTTGCAAAAAATTCTTTTTCCTCCAATCCAAGTATTGCCATAAAAATCACAACTCAACATTCATTTTCAAGATTACTTCAACCATACTCCGTCTTTTCCTTTTTCAATTATTTCAAATGCTTTTCTTATTCTTTCTCTGTCAATATCTCTTCCACCTAGGCCAGCAATAAACCCTGTTACTTTTGTTTTTTGTCCGTTCTTTTGTTCTTTTAGTAAGGCTTTTACATCAGTACATAAAGGCCCTTCGTATCCTAAAGAAACGTGCCTATCAATTACCCCTAAATTTTTCAATTTTTTTGTTGCGGCAATTATTTCTTCTTGAGGGAAAGGTCTTACTGATTTTATTCTAATTATTCCAACTTTTTTCCCTTTTTTTCTTAACTCTTCTACAACCATTCTTGCGGTTCCGCACGTTGCTCCAGCCATTAATAAAGCATATTTTGCGTCCTTCATTTCAATTAATTCTAGTAATCCATCACCGTATTTTCTTCCAAATGTTTTTGCAAATTCTGTATGAACATTTTTTATTTCTTTTAGCGCTTCTTTCATCGCAACTTGTTCAGCTTCTTTAAATTCAAAATAAGTATTTGGTTGAGCAAATGCCCCAAAAGTTTTTGGGTGTTCTGTGTCCAAAATAATTTCTGGTTTGTATTCTGGCAAGAAAGCATCTACTTTTTCTTGGGGTTCAATTATCACTGGTTCGTATACATGTGTTAAAATAAATCCGTCCAAGCAAACCATTACTGGGAGTAAAACATTTTTCTTTTCTGCAATTTTGTAAGCCATAATTATTGTATCAAATGCTTCTTGTGATGTTTCGCAGTATAGTTGTATCCAACCTTGGTCGCGTTCGCTCATAGCATCAGAGTGATCGTTCCAAATATTTAACGGACCTGACAGAGCTCTATTTGCAACAGCCATTACTGCAGGCATTCTTGAAGCAGCAATTATTGGAAGTATTTCATGCATTAGCGCTAACCCTTGTGATGCTGTTGCTGTAAAACTTCTTGAACCTGCAGCATATGCTCCGTATAATGCGCTTGCTGCGCTGTGTTCGCTTTCTACATGAATTAGTTCTGCTTTTATTTCACCATTCGCAACAAATTCAGATAATTTTTCAGGAATAACAGTGCTTGGTGTTATTGGGTACATTGGTAGTACTTGCGGTCGGCATAATCTTGCCGCTTGTGCAACAGCATCTGATCCCGCAATAACTCTTGTGTCAACCATAAAAATCACTCAAATATACTCAACAGTTAATCCTAAAAAATCACTTATTTTTTTAATATTCGCCTGAGAAAAATACCCAAAAACTGGCCCTTCTTCAAATTTGCTCATAAACCCAGAATATAACATCACTTTCAAATCTCGATTTTGAATCATTAATCCATAACTATTCTCAGCCCACATCCTTTTTGCCACTAATTTTGATCCATTACTGTTTAACTCCGATAAACGAGGAATAAAAAAACAACTCTTTTTAACAAAAATTCTAGACCCCCTCTTTTCAACAGTAATCCTTTCAGAAAATACGGAGAATATTAAAAAAGCAATTACTATTGCTATCAAAGAGTGATCAAAACCCCAAATGAAATTTGTCCTAAATAACAAAAATAACTCAAACAAAATAAGTATTACTAAAAACCCAAGGTAAATCTTCTTTGAGCGTCCATAATGAATATTAACTATCTTGGATTCTTTTTCATTAATAAAAGATATATTTTTAGGATTCATTATTTTTCCTCCGCTTTGTATGAAATACATTTCACAGGACATTCTTTAAAACAAATTAAACATCCTTTGCAATAATCATAATTTATTTGGAACTTTCCTTCTTTATCTTTGTATATTGCAGCGTCAGGACAAGTTACCCAACATTTTCCACACTTTATGCATTTTGCTTGGTCAATTTCTGGCTTAAATGTTCTCCAATCCCCTGTTTTATATTTTTTTGAAGAACCTGCTTCAAGGATTGTTGCCCCTAAAGTTAAAGTTATTCCTGTTTTTGCCTGCCCACTCGCACCCATTGGGGTGTTAGTGGTTTTTTCTCCAGAATAGGAAGCTCCTTGCTTTTTTGTGCTCTTTTTCATAAAAATCATTTTTTTAATTATTTTTTCGCTTTTTCATAAACTTCTTTTACTGCAGCCAAGTTTTTTTCTACTACCATTCCTTTTGAGCCCATTTGTTGCTGGAGCGCTTCTTCCAAACTCTTTAGAGTTATTTCTTTTGTTAGTGCTGAAAATGCCCCTAAGGCAGCTATATTCACAAAGGGTTTTCCTATTTTTTGAATCGCAATGGATGTAATGTCAACGCACTTTATTTTTGCCCGTGCCACATTTGAAGTTTTTGTGTCAAACTTTATTTGCTCCGGCTTTTTGTTAGAATTAATTATTACTAATTTGTTTACTTTTTCATGAAGATTACTTACTAGTGTTGGATCCAAAATTATTGCATAATCAGCTTCGTATACATGCTCTCTTAGTGTTATTGGTTTTTCATCAATTCTCGCGTAACTCCTCACAGGAGCCCCTGTTCTTTCTACTCCAAAATTAGGGAATGCTTGTGAATATTTTCCATCTTTAAAGGCAGCAATTGCCAGTACTTGAGCGCTTGTAACAGCCCCCTGTCCTCCTCTCCCTAAAATTATTATCTGTTTCATTTAACCACAAGTCAAGATATAAAAGTAAAGGCAATTATTAATGATTTGGTTTCAAATACCTTTAAAAACCAAAAGCGAGGTGTGAATATTTGGCAATTGGCTTACTACCAAACTTCAATAAACTTGGCACTTTCACCAATTTAATGAATAATAATTATAGTTCTTTCCACACCCAAGTTTAACCAAAACGATGCGTTTCAGAAAAGCCAAGCATTCTATAAATCGAAAGTCCGTTAACAACTTGGGAGGATACTTTTTTTACGCCCGCTTTTTTCATTACACTCATTGCTTCCACTAACATTTGTGTGGCTAATCCTGACTTTTGCAATTTAGGATCAACTTCTTTCCAATTTATTACCGCTTCTGACTCACCACTATATTTATTTATATCAGCCCTTAAATGCCCCACTAATTTTCCTTTTTGAGTTAATTCAATAATCAGGCAATTTCTTTTAGGAAAAAATAAGGTTCTTTGTTTTAGGGACCCTCCTTTTAGACCAAGTAATCGTCTCTCGTAGAAAGGGACAATTGTTTTTTCCTCTGCAGGATATTTGTCTTTCAAAAGCGAGGAACCGTTTCTTTCTTTTTGTCTAATCGACACAGCTAACCTAGAAAATCTTTTGGTCAAAACCGGTAGAGCCATAATTATAATAGTAGCTTGGTGCTTTTTATCTCTTTTCCTTCTAGAACTTTTTCTAAATTTCCTTCTTTTAGCAAGTTAAATATTTCTGCTGGAACCCCGTCAAGTGTTTGAGCTAATTTTTCTAATTTTCCTTTCATTCCGCCAGTAACGTCAACTGATTTTGATTCCCCTGCTTTTTCTAAAACTTCTTCAACATTTTCTTTTGTTATTCTCTCAATCAGCTCTGCTTTTTTATCAATTTTTGGATCTGCAGTAAATATCCCTTCAACATCTGTCCCCATAATTACTTTGTCTGGGCGTAATTGTTTGCATAACTGCGCAACCACAACATCTCCGCTCATAGGGCTCCACTTTAGGATTCTATCTTTTACCATATTTCCTGTTGTTAGAGGTATTTTTCCTTCGCCAAGTGCTTCTTTGTAAGGCTCAACATCAAATGAAACAACTTTTTTGTTATCTTGCCTACAAACTAAGTACCCAGGAACGTGTTCTGTTTTTAGTCCACATTTTTCTAGTGCTTCAATTGTTTTATCTGCAACAAAATCACAATCCTGTATTGTTTTTTGTGTACCTTCTTCTTGTCTTTTTGTTTTTATGCCATTATTCAAATCATATTCTTTTACATTAGTGTGACCAAAAGGACCTACTCCACAAACAAGAGCAATTTTTAGTTTTGGATTTTTTTTCAAAACAGAAGCCAGCTCCACAGCAGATTGCTTGAGTATTTCTTCATTCATCTCGAATTTATTATCAGCTTTTTTTGTTATTGAAGAACCGCCAAGTTTTATTACAATAAGGTTTTGCATGTAATCACAAAAAAATAATCGCATTTCTGGATAAAAAACTTTTCAGAATTCAACTTTTGCATTGTCCCCGTCAACTTTCACTTTTTGCCCGTTTTTTATTTGCGAAATATCTATTTTGTCAACGCAAGGGATTTCTGATATTATTGCTCCTACCGCAACTATTGTTTCGCATTCTTTGTTAACAAGTGCAACTGGCGCTGTTCCTTGTTTTTTCATTCTGTACAAAGCGTAACTTCCTACTGTTGATCCTTTTCCTTGCGGAAAAACAAGTACTTTTCCAGAAATACTTTTTCCTTCAAGTTCGTGTCCTTTTTCTGTAACAATTCCATTTGCTGGGTCAACTCCTCCAAAAAAACTTATTCCTTGAGAAGTTACAAGCGCTTCTCCTTCTGCAGTCCCTTTACAAATTTTTCTTCCGGTTAGTGTAACCATTTTTATCGCCTCTTATTCCTAATAGTTTTTTTCGCTGGTTTTAGTCTATTTAATCTATTTTGTTTTTTCCCTAAATTAATAAAATATCTTCGTGTAAGTTCATAATCCTTTCTACCGACTTCTTTGCTTTCAGGAATGGACAATCCTTCCCACCGCTTTTCCATCATTTCAAGTATTTCTTTAACTGTTTTTCCCTTGTTTAAGTAAAAAGTAATATGCCTTTGAATTCCAACTTTTCCAAACGCGTCTAATTTATCCGCATCATACAAAATTTTTGCATAAACACTTGTCCGAGCCTCATTGGGGGTTGTGTAATCATGTTTTGCAATTGCATCAAGCGCTGGCTCAATTTTGTCTTTTGGAAAATTAAGCCTTTCTAATATCGATCTTGCAAGCTCCGCACTTTTTTCACCATGGATCTCCAAACCGTGGTGTCGCCCCAAATCATGAAGAAATACCGTCGCAACCATTATCTCCAAATCCCCACCCAACTTTTTGCATAACACTTCGCTTGTTTTCCAAACTCTTTGAATGTGATCTGTTTTGTGTATTGGGCTTATGGCTGGGGCAGTTTTCATAAAAGTGGCAAGCTCTTTAGAAAAAACTGAAACCCACTTTGTCATACTTGCCATTTTATTTTCACCTTTACTTGCATGCCTCTTCTACTAATTTTTCTATTGGCATTATTTTTGTTTTTGACTGGTTTTTTGAATATGCGTAGTAACACCCTTTTGCGGAATCAGTTGCTAAGCATTTGAAGCGTCCTTTTATTGGCGCTACAACGCAACACGTGTCTGCAGCAAATTTTGCTCCGGCTTCTTCAATTATTTTTGAGTATCCTGCCATGTCAGCTATTCTTTTTGTTGGGCGCGCAGTTGTTACCCAAAATTCTTTCTTTACCTTTTTTCCTTTTAACAATTCAGCTAATTTTGCTAATTCATTTAAACTCGCATGAGGACAACCCACACTAATAAAATCAACCTCACAATCATCCATCGTCATTTCTTTTATAGCTTTACCAATATCTGCTTGTGTTACAATAATTTCTTCTGAAGGAATAGTTGTTTTGTTTGGTGTTATTCCTTCCATGTGAAATATTGCTGCTCCGCCGTATGTTGCGATGCTTGCTGAAAAAGATTTTAGCTCTTCTATGCTTGCTTCCTTTATTCCAGTAATGTAAGTTGGTTTTGCTTTTACTTTTTCTCCAATTACTTTTCCTAGTGCTCCGAAAATGTGTGTTCCTTTTATTTCTGTTTCTACTTTTATTTTTATTTTTGCTTCTCTGTTTTCATCTAAGTGCATTCCGTACAAAGCGGTTTTTCCTGTTAATGCTGAAGCCAAAGCTGATGGTCCTCCTTCTCTGTTTGTGTATGCGCCTAAAACAGAATTTGCGTAAGCTACTGCGCTACTTTCACTCCAAGCAATGTGTTCTCCAAAATGAGGATTGTTTCCTATCAAATAAGGGGTACAAGTGCATGTTGGTAGTACCCCCATTTTTGTAAATGCTTCTATTACTTTTTTTTGTTTTACCGCAAAATCTTCCGGGATTCCTAAAGCTTTGTAATTTTCCATATCCATTCCCGCAGGATTTAGTGTTGTTAGTACTCTTGTTTTTCCGTCCTTTGCTAGTTCTTCTAAAAATTCTAACCCCGCATCTCCTAAGTTATCATAACTTACTCCTGCTATTTGCACACTTTTTACGTCAATTAATTTTTCTGCGCCATAAATTTCTCCTAGTGCAACTAATATTTCCATTGATTTTTTTATTGCGTTTCCTTGCTTTCCTTCAGCCATTTCTTTTTCTTGAATTGTTAACTTCATTTTATCGCCTCAAAACTCTTCCAACTTTTCTTAGTAACAACTTTCTGGTCTTATTTCTTTTTAAATTAACTATTCCAGCCACTTTTTGTGCTTTTGCTTCTTTTATCTGTTTTAAAGTAGTATATCCTTCTCTTGCGAATAATCCTTTAGCCCCTATTGCCCTAACTGCTTTTACTTCTCCGAGAGCATCATCTAAAAGCATTATTCTCTTAAGCGGGGTTCCTGTTATTCGCGATATTTCTTGCAAATGAGTTGTTTTTTTCCCCCCAAGATCATCTTTTGAGAACACTTTGTCGGGAGAAATTTTTATTCCATAAGCCGCTAAAATTTCAAGTGTTGATTTTTTGTCTCTTCCTGTCGAAACAAAAGTGTTGTATTTTCTCATTAGTTTTCGAACCGCATCAATTGCTCCCGGCATTGGACGATTTGATTTTACCCACGCTGCTTTATCACGAGCCATTGTTTCTTTTCTTGAACCAATATAAAGCTCTCTAAAACCTGTCGCTTGCTGTGCAAATCTTTTTGTGTATTCACTAAATTGTGTTTGGGTAACTCTCGAAAAATCAATTTTTCCAGCTGATTGTTCAATTAATTTAAGTACTGTGAAATAATTTGTCGGATCGCTTCCAATTAATGGTCTTGCCACTTTAAATTTTGCTTCAATTTCTTTTGTCGGTTGAACATTTCCGCCAAGTTTTTGATAAGCATTAACTGCGTGAGGAAAGTTTTCTGCAACGCTGTCAATAATTACCCCATCAACATCTAAAACAACTACACCCAAAGAACGGTTTTTCATTGCGCGGGGAAGTTTTGCCATAAAAACACTTTTTCCTACAAATATTTTTTCACATCAAATTTTGGAAACTCTGTTCGCGTCATTTTTGCTACTTTATCTAAGCTCATTGTTAAATCAAATCCTGCTTTGCAAGTTTCTCTTGTGATTTGATCTGCACTTGCATCAAGAGAAGATCCTTTTTGTTTTGGAAATAAGTAAAGGTTTTTATCTCCTTGGAATCTTGTCGCCATTGCCCATTCAACTTCTAAAGGATCGTAAATGTTTATGTCTTTGTCAACAACAAAAAAATGTTTTCCGCTAGTGTGTCCTTTCATTGCCGCATCAATTGTTTTTTTTCCGTCATCTTCATTTTTCTTATTAATTTTTACTATTACATGGAACCATGAACTTCCACCCGGGTTAACACTAACATCAATAACATCTATTTCCGCTTTTTTTACTTCATCAAATACTGTTGGTTCGCGAGGCATTCCCATCATTATTTTGTGTTCAAATCCGCCAGGCAATAATGCGTGCCATATTGCGTTAGGCCTTGCATAAATTTTTTCTACTGTAAAAACAGGTTCTTCTCTTATTATGTCGCTTGTTCCTGTTAAGTCAACGAAAGGCCCTTCTTTGTGTTTTTCATTTATTGTTAGAGTTCCTTCCATAATAAATTCTGAATCTGCTGGCAACTCTCCGTCAAACAATTTTGCTTTAACAACTTCTATTGGTTGGATTGAATTAGCTATTTCTAATTCGTTAACACCTAATTTTGGTGCCATTGCTGCTGCTAATTGTGTTTCTCCTCCGCAGCCAATACAATAAGCTGCTTTTAAGGTTCCATCATTTTTTTTCAATAATTCCATTGTGTTTCGTTCTAATATTCTAAAAGCCATCTTGTTCTTTGCTATAACCATCCCTCTGTGATAGCAAACATTTTGTCCAACAGCGGGATCTTTTACTATTACTAGTCCGCTT
>Ga0268276_1002403_pt1 | contig 16021 bp, 14 predicted proteins | sample saktaG_4_FD_190145 | JGI IMG/M metagenome (GOLD analysis project Ga0268276, IMG submission 190145) | Saline water microbial communities from Sakinaw Lake, British Columbia, Canada - sak_2010_1_5_45m | ecosystem: Environmental > Aquatic > Non-marine Saline and Alkaline > Saline ...
ATGAATGTTTATCATATTACAAACGCACATGCAAGCACAAAAAAAATAAAAAATCATGCCTTTCGCAAAATTCTTCCTCTCCCCCTCGCTCTTAACCTGCCGCCACCCCTGTCGCTAACCGATTACTATTGTCCTTGCTAAAGATCATGGTACCGTGGTATCTTCTTAACTGTCAACAGAGGTGTTGATTCTTAGCAGGTGTGAACGCGGGTTATCTCCCTGCTAATTTTGATCCTCAATTGAACGGGGCGAGCAGAAGGCGTAGAGTAAAAACACTATGATAACCACAATCGAGATCGAGCGGATGTCCCGGGTGGAAAAGCTCCAGACCATGGAGGCGCTTTGGACGGACCTGTCGAAGGTGGAAGGCGAGGTAGAGTCCCCCGCATGGCACGAAGACGTTCTTAGGGAAACCGATGCCAGAGTCGCCGCCGGTCAGGAACGGATCGCTGACTGGGAGACGGCTAAGCGGGAACTCAGGAAGCGGTTTGAATGAGGATCAAGATCCTCTCTTCGGCTGTGGATGATCTGCATGCCGGCCGCCTGTTCTACGAGAAGCAAGGCGGATGGCTCGGCGAATACTTCTTCGACTCCCTGTTTTCCGACATCGACTCCCTCGTGCTCTATGCAGGTATCCATCAGAAAGTCTTCGGCTACCACCGTCTCTTGTCCAAGCGATTTCCCTATGCCGTGTACTATATGCTTGAGGAGGACTTGGCGGTCGTCTGGAGAGTTCTCGACCTCCGGCGCCACCCGGACAAGATTCGCCAAGCGCTCGATCATCGGCGAACAAGCCGCTGAACGGAATGGCGTACCGCCGCCCGTTAAGCCAATGAAAAAGAGAATTGTCATAACGGCAATTGAATAGAGGCTTAACAAGGCAATGCATGTTATTGCCGCATAGCGCGGCAAAACATGATTGCAACCGTGTGTGCCGGGCATGGCACGTAACGTGTGGGGTGCAAGTTCCCACGCCAGATGAAAGGGAAGACCGCAGGAAATCGTGATCCGTTCTCGTCGGCCGTTATCGTCCACCGGAAGGGGAAGAGTCGGTAGACGATAGCGGGCGACGAGAACGGTGGACGATTGGGCAGGCTCAGACCAGGTGCCGCCCTTCCGCCGGAAGCGTGGACCGGAAGCGTGGATCGGAAGCATAAAGACTGACGGGGCGATGAACAAGAACCGGATACACGGTGTGGTACACGCGGGGCGAGCGGGCATCCGCCTTCGCCGATGGCTTCGACGCGACAGGTTGTGACCGCGACGCCCTCCATTCTCCACTCGGGTGTGCTTTATAAATCCGGCGTTTGCGTCCGGAAGGTACCGTGTCTTTCCCCGGGAGACCTGTCGGTCTGTGCGATGAGCACTGGGCACCGGGGTCGAAATGGGCCTACCCGTGTTGCACAGGTTGGCGATTTCGCCGGCGCACATTCGCGACGAATCAACATCCAACACAGACTCGTGTATGAAGTGCTAGATTCGATCAAGACCGTTAAAGTGCTGCGAATGTGGATCCACTATGAATAGGGCGGCGAATCAGGCGATGCACCAGCGGCAGTTGAAAGGTGCGAGGGTGCAGGCCGCTGGTGATCGCTGTTGTTGGGCCTTGGACGAGCTTTGAGCGACGAAATCATCTGTTAGAACGTGTAGGATACGCCCAGTTTCCCGACGACCTTCACATCGTAATTCGGCAGCACGTCGTCATTCACCTCGGTCACAGTGCTGACCGATGCGGTTAGAATCATGTAGGACGCCGATGCCGTCAACACCAGCGGCCCGAACCCGGACGCGTCGGATCCCGGGACGATCTGGTAACCCAGTGTGCCACCAAGCGTGAGTGTCACGGGGTCCAGATCGAAGGCGTGCTTCAGACCGCCCTCGATATACGTGTTATCCTGCAACGCGCCGTCCAACCCGTAATTGAACGTCAGCGACGGCGAGAGAAACGTGTCAACCGTGAAACCCAGATTCACTTCACGATCATGTGCCGCACCGCCGGGATACATGTACTCAATGTAACCAACCGACCAGCCCAGCTTGTCAATCACCTTCGGCAATGCATAGGACGCCGTGAAGTCGACCTCCGAAAATTCACCCGCATCCAGCGCACCCGAGTAGTTGCCGATGTCCATGTTGGCCCACACACCCAGAGTCAGTGGCAGCGTGATTACCTCGCTTAGTTTGAAGTTACCGAGGGACAACGCCGGCTGCACCACGGGACCGTCGTTCAACGTGTTGCCGCGGAAAACGTAGGCCGACATGACGTCCATCCCAACCGTCGCGTCAACTGCATGCGCCGCGCGGGGAAAGGTCATTCCAACCAAAACCGAGGCCACACCCACACCCCAAGCCACATCCATGAAGCGCTCTGCCCTTTTCATTATGCTCTCCTTTTCTGTCCACCTGTGGCGGACGTTATGTTGACTGTTCTCGCTTCTTCCGGGCGCTGCCGGATGCCCACTCCATACGCAAACGATATGCCAACGTTATTTGAAGCGTGTTTATAGTGATGTAAAGTACTTATTATAAATATGTTATGATATCAATAGTCGTGTTTTTGGATATAACTATTATGCGACATTTGTGTTCTAAATATATATAAAAATACATTTATGTTTGATGTGGGCCGCCAAGGGACAACGACGTTGATCTGCGTATTTTACTATTTGGATCGGCCAGGGATCGGTCAGGGATGGGGCTTCCATCCACCTCTCCATAATCCTGCGGCGCGGCGCGGCGGGACGCCGCCGCCCTACCCAGACGCTTCGCGCCTTTCCAGAAACCTGAAACCTGCTCTTTCCTATTCGCTGTGTTCCTGTGCCTCTGTGAGGCGCTTGCAAAAACCTTGGCGCTTCCGGGTTTAGCGGGGGATTTTATATTGAGAAATGCGAGGTCATGTCCGAGAGCCATGAGGGAGCGAGTAAGCAGGTGGAGTACGTGTGCCGTTTAAGATAGGGTTTACGTGTAGGTGTAAGTGTATGGGATGGCCTACACGTAATCGCATCCTGTCTCGCCATCTTAAACGGCTTCCCTTAAACCACCCGCTTCATCGAGGGCCGACGATATGGCTGCGATGCGAGTCAATGAGAAATCCCCCCACAAACCCGGAAGCTCCAAACTCTTTGAAGCGCCGCACCAAACGGGGTATTAAGTCTGTCCCTTAGCACGTTTCCGCTTGCGGTTCAGGACGTCCTGCCCGCCGGGTCCGGCGCAGTGGATGCGTCGGGCGCATCAGGGCTTGGCTTCAGAAGCGGGGTGCTGGTCTGGCATGACGTGTTCGATGTAGCGGAAGAAGTCTGAATCGGAACGCAGCATCAGGGTGGTGTTGGAGCCGAGGGTGCGGTACTGCTCGAGCGTCCTGAAGAAGGCGTAAAACTCGGGATCTTGCCCGAATGCCTTGCCGTAGATCCGGGTTGCCTCGGCATCGGCTTCCCCTCGAATCTCTTCGGCCCCGCGCTGGGCCTCGGAACTGATCCGGAGCAGTTCGCGTTCCATGTTGCCCAGAATCTCCTGGCTGCGTCCCTGCCCCTCGGCCCGGAACCGCTCGGCGATCGACTGGCGTTCGGCGATCATGCGGTTTTCGACCTGACGGCGAACGGAATCGATGTAGGTGACCCGTTTGATCCGCACATCGTTGAGCTCGATGCCCAGCTCGGGCATGAGACGGCGCGCGCGTTGGAGGATTTCCTGCTCCAGCAGTTCGCGGCCCAGCTTGGGGCGATGCTTCAGTTCGCTGACGTTGATTCCAGAAGCCTCATCCTGATCGAGCTTCTCGATGTCGACACTCCAATCGCGCGAACGGATGATCTCCTCGAGTTCGGTCGAAGAGACCATGTCGCGCACGACCGAATCAATGATGTCGTCGAGCCGGGTGCGCGCCCCGCGCTCATCGCGGACACTGCGGAGGAATTGGAGCGGGTCGGCAATGCGCCATCGCGCGGTCGTGTCCACCAGAATGAATTCGCGCCCCAGCGTCGGGATTTGGGTCACGTCTCCGTCCCAGACCAACAGCCGCTTGTCGAAGCGGCGGACCTCCTGGTAGGGGAGTTTAAGTTTAAGGCCGGGGGTGACGATCACCCCGCCCCGCGGTTCACCAAATTGAATCAGAATGGCCTGTTCGGCTTCGTCGAGCACAAAGAAGAAGCTTCGCGAGGCCACTAACGCCACGAGTGCGACTGCGATCCAGATGCCGCGCTTCATGGCGTCACCTCCTTTGCGTCGTTGAGATTCAAGAGCGGCAGGGGCCCGAGCTGGCCGTCCTGCACCACCACGATTCGTCCCACCTTCGGCAGCACATCCCGCATCGCTTCGAGATGCAGACGGGTGCGCGTCACCTGCGGGGCCTCCCGGTATTCGGTCAGCACGGCGTTGAATCGCGCGCTTTCGCCCTCGGCGAGGTTGACGCGCTCCGTGGCGTAACCCTTGGCCTCGGCCGTTATACGCAGCGCGGCGCCCTCGGCCCGCGGAATCTCCTGGTTGACCCGCTTCTGCGCTTCGTTAATGGTGCGCTCGCGCTCCTGCCGGGCTTCGTTGACCTCGTTAAAAGCCGGTTGTACGCGGGGCGGCGGTATGACGTCCTGCAATTCGACGGTGATCACATGAATGCCGGTCTCGTAGCGATCCATCACCGCCTGTATTTCCGAGCACCCCTGCCGCTGCATGTCGACCCGCGCCACAGTGAGCACCTCGGCCCCCAACCGATTGCCCACCACGCGGCGCATGACCGATTCGGAAATGTCCCGCAACGTCCGCTCGGGCTCGCGCACGCAGTAGAGGAAATTGGTTGCATTGGAAATGCGGTACTGCACCACCCATTCGAGATCAATCACGTTCAGATCGCCGGTCAGCATCAGCGATTCATCCTCAAAAGGTTTGTCGGAAAACCGGGTTCGCCCGTCGCGCACGCCCGCGGTCCGAAATCCGAACTCCTGCTTGAGCACCCGCTCGGTCGCCACCGTCTGGGCCTGGTCAATCCCAAAGGGAAACTTCATGTGCAACCCGGGATCGGTGATGCCAATGACGGCGCCAAACCGTTTGACCACGGCGCGTTCCTCCGGTTCGACCTGGTAGACCGACGTCATCACGCCGACGATCAGCACCACAACCACCACGATTCCGGTGAGCGCCGGTACGATGCGCGCATTTGAAAACGGGAACGGCGGCATCGCGGCGCCCCGGCCAAATCCTTGATTCATGGTGTGCCCTTTCCGTCTGGCCTCTGTCGAATAGGATAGAGAGGATCGGTTGGTTTTAAGGTCTTACAGACAGAGGCAGTATGCCCCTCCACCCGCGAGACGTCAAGGCCGCAATTTGCAATAGACTTGCTTAATGGTGCCAAGGTGCTAATATACTCACGTTTTCTGCTTGACGGTCGGACGGGCGGTTATGCCTGTTTGTCCGGGCAGTTTGTTTCGTCAACATGGAGTAACGGTATGGCCAAAATTGATTTTGGCGGCGTCGTCGAGACTGTCGTCACACGCAAAGAGTATTCCCTGAAGAAGGCGCAGAAGGTCCTCAAGAACGAGGTCATCGCCGTGATCGGCTATGGCGTTCAGGGCCCGGCGCAGTCGCTGAACATGCGGGACAACGGTGTCCCGGTGATCATCGGCCAGGACAAGCGCTTCGCGGGCGACTGGAAGCGCGCCATGAAGGATGGGTGGAAACCCGGCACGACGCTCTTCGACATCGAGGAGGCGTGCGAGAAGGCGACGATCATCATGAGTCTCGTGAACGACGCGGCCATCAAGCAGGTGTGGCCTCGCATGAAGCCCTTCATGACCGCGGGCAAGGCGCTCTATTTCTCCCACGGCTTTGGCTTTGTGTACAACGAACTCACCGGCGTGAAGCCGAACAAGGACGTTGACGTGATCCTCGTCGCGCCAAAGGGGTCGGGCACCTCGGTCCGCCGTAATTTCCTCGCGGGCGTCGGCATCAACTCCAGCTTTGCGGTGGGGCAGGACGCCACCGGCCGGGCGCTCGATCGCGCGCTCGCCGTCGGCATCGCCGTGGGATCGGGTTATCTCTTCCCCACGACGTTCGAGCATGAAGTGACCTCCGACCTGGTCGGTGAACGCGGGGTGCTCATGGGCGCGCTGGCAGGCATCATGGAGGCGCAGTACGAGGTGCTGCGCAAGAACGGTCACTCGCCCTCCGAGGCGTTCAACGAGACGGTTGAGGAACTGACGCAGAGCCTGATCCGCCTGGTGGATGAGAACGGCATGGACTGGATGTACGCGAACTGCTCCGCCACCGCCCAGCGCGGCGCGCTGGACTGGAAACCGAAGTTCAAGAAGGCCACCCTGCCGGTCTTCAAGGATCTCTACGCCGCCGTGAAGTCGCAGAAGGAAGCCCGTCACGTGATCAAGTCCTGCGGTGGCGCCGACTACAAGACCAAGTTGCAGAAGGAACTGGGCGTCATCCACGACTCCGAGATGTGGCGCGCCGGTGCGGCTGTTCGCAGCCTGCGCCCCCATGAGAAGGCACGCGCCAACGCCTCCACGGCGGCGGGTGTCAAAGGCCGCGGCAGCAACTGAGTCTGCCGATTTGGAATTCCGAAAAAAGGGGCCGCACAGTCGTGCGGCCTCTTTTTTTGTGAGCGGAAGAGCGGGGCTCACGCCCGGGTGGCGGGTGCTGCCGGGATGGGGTGAGGCTGGAGCCATGTCAGCGCCCAGCGGTATTCGCGCGCGATCGATTCGGCCAGATCCCCGGTGGCCAGTTCCGCAGGCAGGACGCCGTAGGTGTAGGTTTCGATTTCCACGTGCTCGGTGGCGCCTGCCGTAATCAGACGGGCGACGCGCGGGGTGAGCAGGGATTGGGTGGAGCACAGGTCGCCCAGACCCTCGAAGAAAAGCGGCACGTGAAAATGGACACGCCACTGTTCATCCGGTGCGGCCGGCGACGCGAGCGCGGCGGGCAGATCGTGAAAGGCGAGCTCCGTTCCGTCCGGCGCGCGTCGGCGGGTCTGATGCAAATAGACGTCCTCGCACCAGTTCCGCAAGGCCGTGCGCGGTTCCGCTCCGTCGCGCACGCCGAGCGCCGCACTGAGATGAATCTTGCACACGGGCACACCGGCCGCGCGTAACTGCGCGAGGCTGTCGGCGATGTCCTCGAATGCCACAGCCATGTGCGCGGTGTCGAAGCACAGGCCGACATGACGCGCCAGGGTTGCTTCGGCGTCGGTCGCGCTCATGCCGTGTTGCGTCCGCAGGCGGGCCGTGCCGAAAGCCCGCAAGGGCCCCTGAAAGAACGTGATCGCCTCGCGAGTGTTTTCAATCAGGCAATCCGGTTCGGGTTCGAGTGCGATGGCGATAGATTTTCCTGTTCGCGCCTGCGTGGCGGCGGCGTGGGCGGCCGCGTCGGCGATGTTTTCCGTCAGGACGCGAACATCGGCGTCGCTGGTGATCCACTGTTTGTACGAGCCGGGCACGGTGGAAATGCTGCCGTTGACGCCCTCGGGCAGCAGTGCCGCCAGGATGTCCGTCAGCAGGTTCGTATACTCCAGACGTTCGTGCCGACGCCAGTCCGGTTGGTAGACGGCGGCTTTGACGGGTCCGCCATGGAAGCGGCCGTAGGGGAAGCCGTTGAGGGTAAAGACGTACACGTCGTGGGCCGCGCAGAAGGCGCGGAACGCCTGGAGCGGACCGGGTTCGGAAAGCGTTTGCGCGGCGGCCCGGCTCAGTCTGAGCCCCAGCCCGAACGGTCCGGGCCGGCCCACGAGCTGCTTGACCCGCAATGCGTGGTCACGCACGGCGGCGGCGTTCTCTTCCCAGGTCTCGCCGGGATGGACGTTCATGCAGTAGGTCAGGTGGAGCGGCGGATGGACCTGCACGTTCATCGTAATTCCTTTAAAGTCTGGATGGCGTTTTCGATGTGTCCAGCGTCCAGGGAATGCACCTCGCATGTGGCGCCCACGCCGTCGGGAAGCGTCACGGTTAACACGCCGCCCAGATGTTCCCGAAAGCGTTCCAGCCCGGCCAGCAGCGCCCGGTCTCCGTGTTCGGTGCGCGTTTCGAGGCAGGCATCCCACACCGGCAAGCCCCCGTCGGTGAGGCCGGTGACGAGCCGGTCGAAATCCCGGCGGGTCACCCGCCCGGTCTGCATGGCGATGTGGGCATCGAGCGCGAGGCCGATGGCGACCGCCTGACCATGGCCGATGCGGAAGTCGTTCATGCATTCGATCTGGTGTGCGGACCAGTGTCCGAAATCGAGCGGGCGGGATGATCCGGTCTCGAACGGGTCGCCGCCCTGCCGGATATGATCCAGGTGAAGCGCGGCGCACCGCTGAATGACCGTTTCCAGCGCCGCCACGTCGCGCGCGGCGATCGCGCCGGCGTGCTCACAGAGAAAGTCGAAGAACGGCGCATCCCGGATCATCGCCACCTTGAAGGCTTCGGCGAGGCCGCCGACCCAGTCGCGCGGCGAGAGGGTCTTGAGAAACTCGAAATCCACGACGACCGCGAATGGCGGCGCGAAGGTGCCGGCGAAGTTTTTGGTGCCGCCGTCGTCAATGCCGTTTTTCACGCCGACTGCGGCGTCGCATTGCGCCAGCGTCGTGGTGGGGATGCGCACATGCCGCAGGCCGCGATGGGCCAGCGAGGCCGCCAGTCCCAGCATGTCGAGCATGGACCCGCCCCCCACGCCGACCACGCAACTCTGACGATCCAGACGGAGCCGCCCCATCCGCTCAAGCGCCTCGTGGACCCGGCTCCAGCCGTTCTTCGCCGCCTCGCCGCCGGGGAGCACCACGGGCGGTTCCACCAGCGTCAGCCGGTCGGCATGGCCGCGAAAATACGCCTCGATGGCGCCCGCAAGCGTTGGCCAGGCCGTGGCGAGACCGCTGTCAATACAGACCAGAATCTTGTGGATACGATCGGTTTCCCGGCGGCTGATTGTCCGCGCCAGCGTTTCGTTTCCGGGCGCAAAAACGCCGTGGGTGAAATGCACGGGATAGTCGAATGCCACCGTGAAGCGTTGATGGTAGACCGTGTCGGTCTTGTTACAGTAAATGTCGTTCATCCTGTTTTCCGTTTGCGTGCGATTCGAACGCATCACAGGCATTCCGCCGAGGCGCGGATCATGCCGATTCAAGCCAGCGTTGCACCCGGCGCGCGAGATCGACAATGCCGTCCGCGCACGCCAGCCTTTCGAGTGTGGAGGCGATGGCGATCGCGCGGCCGTCACCCACCCGCCCGTGCGTGCCGTGGACGCGTCGTGTATCGCGGCCGCAGCCGAAAGGAAAGGCCGAAAAGAACAATTCGCAGGGGTCGAACCCCGGTTTGTTGTGGATGTCCACATGGCCGGCGTAGTCCGGCGCCTGCCGCGTCCCGGTCCACCAGGGATAAGCGAACCACCGGCCGGGGCATGCCACCGCGACCCCTTCGCCGCTGTTTTCATGACGCAGGCCGACCCCGGCCTGCGCCGCCGCGTCCAACACCAGGTCCACGCCATCAGCGGCGAGCAGGATGTCCCGCACGCGTGCGACATCCGCCGGGTCCGCCACGTGGATGTGTGCCACTTCGTGGTCTACCAGGGCCAATGCGCGCGAGGCGTGAAAATCGGCGTAGAGCCGGCCATGCACAGTGCGCGTTTTCAGCAGGCCGTGCTCGAAGAGGATGCGGTTGGGGAGGATCGCGACGCCGGAACAGTCGACGATCGCGTAATCGCCGAAGATCACGGCCTCGTATCCGTTCGTGTGCGCGGCGGCCAGCAGGACGCGTAATTGAGACTGCAGGGACTCGAGGGCCCTACGGCTTTGTGGCTGATGCGGACCATAGCGCTGAAAATCGTAGTCCAGCGACGGCAGGTAGGTCAGGCAGAGGTCAGGCGACAGATCCGGATCCGCGAGGATCGCGGCCGTGGCGGCGGCGATCCAATCGCCCGCCTTGGCTGAGGCGAGCGGCCCCCAGTAGTGGTGCAGGCGGAAGGGACGGCCGAGGGTGCGGCAGAGCTGGTGATACAGCCCCTCGGGGCGGCAGTAGCAGTCTTCAATCATACCGCCATGGCTCTTGTGGATCGGCGCGGGCGTGAGCACGATGTCCGTATCCCCGCCCATGCTCTGCTGCCAGAAGAGCTGAGCCACGGTGCCGCCTGCGCGACGGAAATCCCGCCAGATGCTGGGACCGGTCACCAGGGCGGACGACTGCTCCCAGAATAGGGCTCTGCGGAGCGTGCGGTCGTAGCGGCCGTTGGCGACCATGCCGTGTTCTGCAGGGACGGAAGCCGTGCGGAAACTCGCTTGCGCCGTGCAGGTCACGGCGGGAAAGACGCTTTGCCCGGCATGAAAGTCGAGGCCGAGATCCAACCCGCGCGCAACGTCATGCGAGAGCGCCGCCGCTTGAATAACCAACAGTTTTTTTTTGACCGGTGACATGCCGACACTCCGGGTGGATCGTTTCCGCAAGCTGCCGCGGATGACGCGTTCAGGTGCAATAATAGCGTCGGGCGAGACGGACATGACAGGCCCATAATGCCAGACAAACCGCGCCCGGAACCGTCAGGCTTCCCCATCCGATGCTGGCGAGACAGAATTGCATGACGAGCAAGCCGCGCAGCCAGTGGCCGATGCTCGCCTGAACCTGTTGGGGCGCGGGTTGACCCGCCAGGCGATGGCCGATCCACCCCGCCCAGGCGGCCGTCGGGATGCCCAGCACGAGGGCGAATCCCCACGTGGCGATGCCCGCCGCGTGCGACGCCCATCCCACGCCGCCAAAGCCGATGGCGAGGACCCCGGCGGGCAGCCAGCGGCGGAAGCCCAGGGTCGTGGCGCGGGTTTCGTTTTGCGCGACGGCGGTGACGGCGGCTACGTAGAGTCCCAGCAATCCGATGGCGACGAGCGTGGGCGCAGATCCTTCGCCCCGCCAGCCGGCCGCGACGGCACCCATCGCCAGACCCAGCGCCCGGCAGGCACCCATGAACAGCGGTCCGAGGATCCGGAAGCGCTTCATGACGCCGTTGTAAAGCAACACGGTGGCTGTCAGCAGCAGAGCTGTCCCGAAGCTGGCCGAGCCGTTCAGCCACGACAGGGCAATGCCGGCCGCAGCCGTCAGCAGGCAGAGCGTGGTCGCCGCGCGAGGCGTAATCAGGCCGGCGGGGAGCGGGCGTTCGGGCCGCTCGCGTTGATCCTCTTTCCGATCGAACAGATCGTTTCCGATCAACCCATGCAGGTAAATAAGCAGGGCGGCCGCCACCGCCACCCCGGCCCGTGCCCACGCGGGGTCGAGGATCCCCGGCAGGGCGAAGGCGGCGCCGGTCGGCGCTGCCGAAAGTCCCGCCGCCGAAGCCGCCGCCGAGGCCAGCAAAAAGCCAGCCAGCGGGTCGCCGGGTACCGTCAACAGGTTGGGCGGGCGAAGCAAGGTCCACCATCCCCGCCGCAGGGGGCGCTGTGCCGGTGACGCTGGGGTGGGGTGTCTCATACCGTTCATCGCTGAAACTCACGGGGATCGACCGGCGCCAGATCGAACTGCGGCCGCCAGGCCGCACTCTGGGAGTAGAACGCCATCGCATTGCCGAAGACCAGACGTTGGATGGTCTCGGCGTCGTGTCCGTCCGTCTTCATGAAATCAACCACCTTGATCAGGCTCAGGGGATCGGAAACGCCCCAGTCCGCCGAACCGCTGACGATGAGGCGCGTGCTGCCGACACGCCGCACGATCGCGCTGACGCGCGCGGGGTTGAGCTTTGAAAAGGGATAGACCGTCAAGCCGCAGAAGCACCCGCTCTCGTTGAGGGCGATGTCGATGGTTTCCTCCGTGTTGTGATCCAGGTAGACCTTTCGTTCATCCATGCCGGTTTTGCGCAGGCACGCCAGGGTCCGTTCGATCCCCGCCGGCTTGTTGAGATGAGGCAGGTGGATGATGACGGGCATGTCCCGCGTGCGTGCGATATCGAGCTGCCGCAGGAGCGCATACTCCTCGTTGTCGGTGATGCGGTTGAAGCCGATTTCACCGAGTGCGACACACCGTTCGTGGTCGAGGTATTCACCCATCCCGGCCAGCACCTCGTCGACCAATTTCGTGTTTTCGGCCTCCTTGGGGTTGTACCCGATGGCGGCAAAGTGATCCACGCCGAACCGCCGGGCGCGGACGGTTTCGAAGTCGAGCACGAGGCGGAAGTAATCGAAGAAAGTACCGGCGTAGCGCCGGTCGCTTCCGAGCCAGAACGAGGGCTCGACACACACGCGTATCCCGGCCCCGTACATGGCCTGATAGTCGTCCGTGGTCCGGGAATACATGTGGATATGGGGTTCGATAATCACGGTCGATCCTCCGTTCACGCGTTCGCCTTGCAGCCGGTGATGACGCGGTAAGGAATCCCTTCGGCGGCCGACACGGCGATGTGTTGCAGGCCGACGTCCCGCAGCATGGCCTCCACCGCGTCTGTCGAATGGACACCACCCGCCGGACTCGTGAGCATCATCGTCAGCGCGAAGAGTGCGGCGAAGGCGGGAGCGGGCGTGTCGCCATCCAGCATCAGATCGGCCACGATCAGGCGTCCGCCGGGACGGAGCGACTGCAGGATGCGATTCAACACGCGCCGCGCCTCGTCCGGAGATTCCTGGTGAATGGCACCGCAGAAGAGAGCGGCGTCGAAAGGGCCGCCCATGTCGTTTTGGTGATAGTCGCCGGGCTGGAATCGGATGCGGTCTGCAGCCGGACTCTCAGCGGTCAGGGAACGCGCCACATCGAGCACCGCGGGCAGATCCATTTGCGTCACCTCCAACTCCGGACATTTTTCAGCCAGCATCCGGCTGAACGTGCCCGGCCCCGATGCCACGTCCAGCACACGGCCCGCCTCAGGGATCGGCAGCGCGGGCAGCAACTGGGGTGCCAGGCCCAGGGCGCGGCTGTGCATGCCCATCACGAAGCGACGGGTGCGCGCCGCATCCATGCCCAGATGCGCACCGGGCGGGATCGCCGGACGTCCCGAGCGAACGGTGTCTGCCAGCCGCCCCCACAGCGTGTAAAGGTCGGCGTTGAATCGCAGCGAATCCAGCAGGCACATCTCACCCGAAGGCGAGAGAAACGGCGCCGTTCCGGGATCCAGCGAGAACCGGCCTTGATTGACCTGCAACAGCTTCATGGCGGCCAGTGCCGTCAAGAGCGCCGCCACATGCCGTTCCGAGGCGCCCAGCCGTGTTGCGACGTCGTGCGCGGTTGCGCCCTCGGTGCCCAGCGCCGTGAAGAGATCCAGGTCCACCGCCGCCATCAGCGCGCCGGCACGCCAATAGCCGGTGGCCAAATCCATCAACCCTTCCATGGTCCAATTGTTCATTTCGTCTCCTCCAAACGATGCATTTCAGGGGCTCGCCGGTTTGCCACGAGCCCGCGCACGCAAAAAGCCGTAACATTAAACGCTTCACTGGCCGCCACGGTTCATGCGAAAACTGCCAGAACGGACAGTCCCACCGCAGAAACCGGCCCATTACGAGCGCACGCCAAAAATCGCGCCAAGAACCCAGGGCGAACGCATCTAAAATTCTTCCCCTGCTGCTAAAAAAGGAACACTTTTCGCAAAAACCGCAAAATATGAGCGACTGATTCGTCCGCCTCACCCGTGGATACACGGACGGCGGAACGAACATTCGCTCAAAACCGAGTTGATTATCGACATTTAGCGGTTTCACCGGTATGCCGTCCGTGTATTCACGGGTGAGGCATTCGAGTGAAACCGCAAAGTGGCGGCTTTTGTGGTAAAATTAAGATGCGTTTGCCCTAGCCAAGAACGCTTGACCGCTTTCACGGGCGGTGATAAGTTGGGGACAATTTACAGGAGAATTATGGGAAAACCAAGCACAATGCTGCAGCGTGGGCTGATCCGGCTGAACAACCGGGTGGTACGCTGGCGTCGGGTAAGGGCGGAGCCCCGGCGTGTGCTGCTGCTACTCTCCCATTGTCTGCAAAGCAGCGCGTGCGGTCGGAACCTCACGCGCGAGGGGGGCACGGGTTGCGCCCGTTGCGGGAAATGCCCAATTAACGCCCTGCTGACGGTGCAGGACCGGACGGGCGTGCAGTTCCATGTGGCTGGAGGGGGGCGTCAGGCGCTGGCGCGCGTCAAAGCCGCCGATGTCGACATCGTGGTGGCCGTGGCATGCGAGCGGGAGCTGGTCGAGGGGATTACAGGCGCGTTCCCCAAGCCGGTTCTTGCCATTTGCATTACCCGTCCGCAGGGCGATTGCCACGACACGCAGACGGATATTGAAGGGGTTGAAGCCGCCGTGCGGACCGTGCTGCGCGAGCCCCGTCCGGTGTAAGTTCAGGCGATCACGGCAGCGCGTGGCCGGGATGCGAGCAGGTGGGCGGTTGGCCGATCACGCCGAGTGTGTAATGGCCGCCCTGCGGGCAGACCGGCATGGCGGCTCCCTTGATGTATTGCAGGACTTCCGGGACGACGGGTTCCGCGCCTTCGTTCTTGGCTTCTGCCATTGCCCATTGCTCCTTGGCGGAATCGAACATGCGCAGGTTGTTGATGCACGAGTAATTGACTGCGGTTCTGCGGGCGCGCATCATGCTAGGGATGGCGACGGCACTGCCAATCGTGGCGGTCATCGGGATGATCGCCATGCACCGCAGCGTTTGCAGCGCGCTGTCCGAGGTGGTGCCGCTGATGGCGATTCCGTCTTTCTCGTTGACGATCACGAGCAGGTGCGACCCGGAGTCCGTGCCCAACAATGGGACGCCCATCGCGCCGAAGTTTCCCCTGCCTCCCACCGACTGCAAGAGCGCGGTCTTGACCTTCGCAAAGGACTCCGTGAAACGGCGGTCTATGAATGAAAGTCCGTTGTGAGTGGCGGGGAAGCGGGCGAAATCCCGTTTGAAAGCCGGCGTGTTGCGCAGGCCGTCGAGCGCGACGGCCGCGGAGATCGCGGATTTGACCACGTCGGGCGTCGTGCCGAAGAGGAACATCCCCTTATGAACGGCGAAGGTGGGGTTCAGCGGGTAAGGTGCGGCATCGGGGATGGGGACGCTGATCAGCGTCACGCCGTCGACCTGGGACGTCACGCACGGGGCCTGCGTTCCGGCAACCAGACGCCGCACCGTGTCGAGCAGCGTGGCATCGCGCACGGCCGTGCCGATCAGCAGGGAGGGGAGGGGGATGGTCAGCGGTTCGGCATTCTCCGCTTGCCGCCCGCCCGGCAGGGGGATCGACAGGGACTCGGTGGTGGACAACTGAATGGAGAGAAACGCGTCCGAGCCCAGAGACGCGATCAGGGCTTTGGCGCTTGTGCCGAGGGCCTTGTCCGCCTGGGTTAACGCCTTCTCCCATTCTTCGGAAGCATCAGCTCCGCCAACCTGCTGCACCGCGTCGGCCACGAGTTTGAAAAGCTGGTCGGGCTCTCCGCCGCACAGGCGCGCCAGCACGGTGTCGGCCGGGAGATAGTTCAGGGAGGTCAGCGCCCGCGGGGCGCCGCCGACCATCGCCCGCCAGAGGGGCAGTTCGGCGGCGGCGGGATCGCGACGCACAAAGATTTTGAGGGTGTTCACCCCGTCGCCGACGGGCAACAGGCTCATGCCGAAGCCATCCACGGCATAGAAGCCGCTGCTGGTAATGAAGGCGGGAAGCTGGTCAAAAACCTTCCGGGCGTTCTCGTCGAATGCCCCGCGGGGAAGCATTTCGGTCCAGGCGCGCAGCCCGGCGGCGATGTTTTCGACCACGCCGTCGGTGTTGGCCGCAATGATCAGATCGCCGCCGGTATCGAGATGTGCGACGACCGATTCATAATTCGCGCGCGACTTGACGGGGTCCGACGGCATGCGCTCGGCAGAGGGGGACGACAGTCCCAGAAACAGGAATAAAAGCATGAGGGGTGCTGTAGACATAACGAACGATCCTTTCATCCCAAGGGTCTTTGTCGCGTGGGTGTCCAAATCATACATCCATCACGGCGGGAAGGCAAGCGGTTATCAGGGTCAGACCTAGAATCTAGATTCCGCTGAAAAACCCTCCTCCTTGGCGGGCATTCTCCGTACCGCCACGTCGTCGTCATTTCTTCGGCGATTTTGTCGTCTTCGCTGACTTCGCGCCG
>Ga0268276_1002404_pt1 | contig 16018 bp, 21 predicted proteins | sample saktaG_4_FD_190145 | JGI IMG/M metagenome (GOLD analysis project Ga0268276, IMG submission 190145) | Saline water microbial communities from Sakinaw Lake, British Columbia, Canada - sak_2010_1_5_45m | ecosystem: Environmental > Aquatic > Non-marine Saline and Alkaline > Saline ...
CACATTCAGCACAGGCGCAACTTCCGCCAACAATGTGGGCGGTGCGGCCTCAATGTGCCAGAACTCGTCCTCCAGCCCGGGCATGATAAACTTCAATACATTCGGCTTTGAGTACATAGAGTACATTGACGGGCAGCAAATCACGAAAAGGCAGATTGGTGTAAAGCCGCTGATTGCCAAATGCAACATACCGTATTAGGGGATTACATGAAAGCCCAAGGTGCAACAGAGTATCTTGTCTTGCTAGCCGTCGTGCTGATTGTCGCCCTCGTCTCAGTTGCACTCCTCGGCTTCTTTCCGGGGATGGCGTCAGATGCGCAGCTCACGCAGTCGCAGGTGTACTGGCAGTCTGCAAGCCCGATTGCAATTGTAGAGTTCAGGGCAGCGGACCATCAGTATACAGATGTTGCGATGATAACGGCAATGAGGCTCAGGAACACTGGCGCATATGCAATTAGGGTGAAAAAGCTGATTTCTGAGGGCACTTGGACAAACACGACAACAAATGGCCCGTCGACCATTGAAGTACCCATGAGCCTTTACCTCGCGCCAGGCGAAGAGAAATTCCTTATTAAGTACAATGGAGGGGCATATGACACGAATTCGTGGTGGCTAGGCTTGTACACTTATGCTGTTGGGAGCGGATACCGCCTCCACTACATACGCGCAGCCCAGCCTTGCGCGCCTGGGGAAATTGGCAAAGAGGGTTCTATTTTGATACTCAAAGATTTTGCGTTTGAGTATGATGAATATGTTGAGGGGCAGACTATAACAAAACAGGAGATTGGCGCACAGCCGCTTATGAGCAGATGCTTGGGAGAATACAACATATCCTAACTCATTATCTCGTGCGCGATTTTTTCAGGCTCGAATGGCACCAAGTCGGTGTAAGCCTGCCCGATGCCAAGGTAAAGCACCGGGATGCCTGTTGACTTGGTGAGCGAAAGGGCGGTGCCGCCCTTTGCATCGCAGTCTATTTTCGTGAGTATTGCCCCGTCTATGCCTATTGCCTTGTCGAATGCATGCACCTGGTCAATGAGTGCGTTTCCGCCAATGGACTCGCCTATGTAGATTTTGACGTCTGGCTTTGCCACCCTGCTTATTTTCTTCAGCTCGTCCAATAAATTGGCGTTCGTGTCCTGCCTGCCTGCAGAGTCTATGAGAACTACGTCGATATTGTGCGTGCGCGCGAAATTCACTGCGTCAAATGCCACGGATGCAGGGTCTGCGCCATACTTGCTTTTCACCACCCTCACGCCAAGCCTGCCTGCATGCACTTCTGTCTGCTCTATTGCCGCCGCGCGGAAGGTGTCGGATGCTGAAAACACGGCTGTGAAGCCATTGTCAAGGAGCATGCGCGCTATTTTTGCCATTGTGGTGGTTTTCCCTGCGCCATTGGGGCCCACGAAAAGGATTTTTGCAGGCTTTTCAAGCGCGCGCACGCGCTCCACCAGGTCGAACTTTCTGTCGCTTGACATCACTGTCGTAAGCACGCCCTCTATTGCCTCGCGCGTCTTTTCCTCAACCTTTCCCTTTGGCACCTTCATGCCCACAAGCCGTCCGCGCAGCTGCGAGGTGACGTCAAGAGAAACATCGTATGCGACATCGGCTTCAAGAAGCGAAAGCTCAAGCTCTGAGAGAAGGTCGGAAACTTCAGCCTCGCCTATTGTGATTTCGTTTGAGAAGAATGACTTGATGGCGGTGCCAATGCCGATTTTTGGCGCCGTTTCCTTTTTGCCAGACGCCGCCCTTTTCTCAAGCCGCGACATGTCTCGCTCAGGCTGCTTTTCCTCAGGGGCTGACGCCTTTTCCTGCGGAACCGGCTTTGGCACAGGTTTCTTGAAAATGGCGTCGATGATGGACTTCTTCCCTTCTTTTTTCTGAGGAGCTTCACCTGGAATGACAATGGGCTCAAGTTTTGGAGCAACTTCTGGCTTTTTTGGCTCTGGTTTTTTCTCTTCAGTCATCTTGGCTTCCACGGGCTTTGCTTCAACTGGAACTGGCTTGGGTGTGGGTTCCGGCTCTTTCTCAGCAGGCTTTGGAGCAGGTTTTGCCTTGATTTCGGGCTTGGGCTCTTCTTTTTTCAGCTCCGGTCGTGGCTCATCTATCTTTTCCCCAACTATTTCCGGCTTTTTCCCTTCCGGCGGCTCTGCTGGTGCTTGGGAATCCTTGCTTTCCTCTTTGCCGGCCAGCCCCTTGATAAAACTAGCGAGCTTGTTCTTTAGAAGGCCGAACATTCTTTTCCTCCTCTGCCCCGATGGCACTTGCGCGCCTCGTGAGGTCCTCGATTGCACCTATGACCTGCGTCATGTCCTCCTGCGCTGCCTTCATGGCGTCGGTTATCTTTTTTTGCCTGTCAAGCAAAATGCCTAGCGCCTCTTCTGGCTTTTTCTGCACCATCACGCCTGCGCCGATGTTCATCACAACATGGTCAAAGTCGGGCTTTGGGCAGGAAAAATAAACTCCTGCGCCGATTGGCACCAGCGTGTCGCCCTTCACCTTCTTGGTGTTCTGGAGCGCCTCTATTGCGGTTGCAATCTCAAGGGATGAGGACTGCATGGATTGTATCTGCTGGCGGATGGCCCCGCCGCGCGACTGCTGCATCTGAAGCTCGCCTTCTATCTTGCCAAGCTCTTCCTCGTTTCCCATAAGAGCACCCCGCTGCAAATTAGATTTTCTCGACTGTTTCTATCTTGATGGCTGACCTTTTAAGCCCTGCGTTGCTGCCGAAAAGCGAGTACGTGGTCTCGCGCGCAAGCTTCTCGGATATTGCCTCGACCTGCTTTTCAAAAGGCTGCTGCTTGCCGCCAGTGCTTATTGTCCCATTCACCAAAAACTTTGCCATGTTATCACCGTTTAAACGTTATACGAGCGCAAGCCCTTCCAATGCGCGGCCCATCTCAAAGCCAGTGCAGGCCTCGCCGAAGACGGCCGCACGGGAGTTTGCCACAATGCCAAGCCCCACGGACGCCACACCTGTGTTGAGCGTGCCGTTAATGCCTTGCACACGGAGTATGCGCCCAAGCTCTTTTAACTCTTCCTCGGAGCACCGGTTGTGCGCGAAAAAACCCTTGTTAGTGGCAACCACTGCACTCCCCACAGTGAGGTAGCCTGCCACGCGCCTGCCCACTGCCTCCACGCCAAGGCAGTCAGATATCCTTTTTGCGACCGTTTTGGGGATTTGTGGGTTGATTACCGCGCCAAAGTCGTTTGCCGCAATGTTGTTGCCTGCTGCGCAGAATTCCCCTGGGAGCGAAATCACGTTCAGCCCGTGCGAGCGCAAGAGCGCAATCTCGTGCTTTTCGCAGAAAGACGGCACCACTGCGCCGCTTGAGTTCATTGCAAGGTAGATGCCCGCCAGGCCGCTGCCGCCGAACGATGCCTTTACCACAGGCACGCCAAGCGATTCAATGGCAGAAAAAAGCTTTGGCGCGGCAGTAACGTCAACGGCGACCAGACTGTCCGACGCGCGCGCAAACAGCCCGATGTGCGGGTTGCCATGATTGCTGGTTTTTTGGAATTGCATAAGAGCACCGGATGGGAACTGGGAATAAAAATGAAAAACTGGGGGAAAAGAAGCTACTTGGGCTTTTCAGCCTGAGCCGCAGATACCGGAGCGGCCGTTTTCGCGGCTGGCGCAGGCGATGCTGGCTTGGCTGCTTGAGCCGGAGCAGCAGGCTTTGCCGCCGCTTTCTTTGCTTCCTCGGCTTTCTTTTCTTCTGCTTTCTTGGCGTCCGCGGCTTTCTTCGCCTCGTCCGTTTTCTTCTTTTTCTCATCTTCCGCTTTCTTCTTGGTGTCGGCGGCTGCCTTGATTTTCTCCTCTTCGCCGATCAGCCACACGCGCACGAGCGCGTCCTCGCCTTTCACCATGCGCACCTTTATCCTGCGCGGGGGCTTCTGGATGCCGTCGCGGAGTATGAGGCTGTTAACTCCCTCGGAGATGCGCACGTCCTCCGCCTTCATGTGCCTAAGCGCGAACGCCTGCACGAGCTTGACTGCGCGCTTTCCGCGCTTCTGGCGGGGGTGCTCGTATGCGTCTTTGAGCGGGATTGTGTATATCCTTTCAAGATTGGCCATGAATATCACCTTAATTGAGCCTGTGGCGCTTCTGCGAGCGCATCTTCAGCTTGTGGGTGCGCCAGGAGCGCACCTCCCTGTTCTGCGTGACTTTGCGGTTTGTCTTTGCAATGACGAAAAGCGGTATGCGCCTGTTCCTCTTTATCATCTTGCCAAGCGTGGCTTTTTTCCTTGACGACTTTATTTTGCTCATGATTTCACCTTCAAACATCAGCCGATGTAACTTTGCTGCGCGAGCTTTTCCTTCATTTCCTTGTTCTCGCGCTTGCTCTTTCTCTCGTGCACTTCACGGTACTCCGCCCACATTTTGGCTGCCTGGCGGCCGCGCAGCACCTTTACCACCACGTTTCTTGGCACTGGCACCGACATACCTGCCTCGGGCCTGTAGTCGCAAAGCACTATGTCGCCCTCATGCACCTTCTTTGCTATCTTGGGCGCCACCAGCATGGTGAGAACGTTCTCATCCCACATGCGAAGCGTCGCCTGCACTGACAGGTCCGATGAAACTACTCCCTTGTCAGACGGGGACAGCACTGCAACTACTTTTCCAGGATGATACATAACAACCACTTCACTTGGGGCGAAACTCTATTGAGGTTTCGCGCCGTTCAGTCATTTTCGCAAGCAGCTCATAAAGCTGCTTATCGGAGATCTTCGCAATTTTCTTCCCTGACTGCGCCAGGTAAGCAAGCGACCTTATCACCTTGTCATAAAGCTCAGGGCTTGACATGCGCACGTTTGCCATGCGCTCATACGCTTCAGGCGAGAGCATTCCGCGGAGGAGCTCCTTTTTTTGCATCTCAAGCTGCAGCGCCTGCAGCCTCTTTTGATAGAGCTGCTGCGTCTCCTGCTGCTCGTTTTCCCGCTCGTCTGGCAAATGCACCGCCTCAGGCAGCCTCCTTTGCTGCCGCGTCCATAAGCTTCTTGCCTGCCGCCGTGATTTCCCTGCCTTTCTTCCTCTTTATGAGCAATCCTGCCTTCTCCAATGCCTGTATGCCTTTTCTTATGATTGCCCCGCCTGCCCTCCTCTTTTTCTCAGGCCTTACCCCGCGGATCTTCTTGCCGCCAAAGTGAGTGCGAAGGCTGGAAACGCCAATTGTGCCGTTGACATAGGCATTGCGCAGTATTGCTGCAAGGCGGATGTACCAGAAGTTCTTCTGCTGGGGCAGCCTCTCGCAGTGCGAGCCTGACTTCACCGTCCCCACCCATGCCGGGGCGGCGATGCCCATGCCTTCAAGCTTTGCAGCAACCTTTGCCACCAGCTTGTTTGGAGTCACGTCGTAAACAGTCACCATTCGAACACCTCATCTAGGAACATAACGCTTGCTTCCAGCCCGCGCGGGCTTTTCTTTGCCTGCATCCGGAATGCCAGGGAAAAGCTTCGCAAAGCTTTGCCCGCAGTGGAATATGGAAATTCCACTGCAAGAAAAAGGCGAAACCCAGCCTCTCAGTGATCCGGAATTGCCGTCTTATACGGCGGGATGGGTATATAAAACCATATTATGGCACGGGCTTTGCACATTGGGCCTTTCTAAGCTGCTTTGAGCCTTGAACGATAGTGTTTTGCTTTTTTCCGTACAGAATGTGGTAGGTGATCATAATAGCAGCCCGCCCGTGCAGGGCGGGACTGCTTTGCCACTTGCATTCACACTGCAAGAGGCGGTAAGATGAAAGAAGAAAAAGAGGATAAGCCTTCCGTTGGCTCACACATGCTTGCAGTCTTGCTATCACTGCTTGATCTTGAGTTTTTGAGGCAGAACCTGGAGAAGTTCTACGCCGAAAAATGGAGATGGAAGAAGTTTGACTGCGTAGCCATGCTGAAGCTTGACATTTTCAGGATATTCAAGAGGAAGAATTTCACAAGTGTCATCAAATACCTGAAAGCAAATCAGGAGGAGGCAAGCCTGCTTGGATTTTCCGATCTCCCTTCAGACAAGACAGTCTGGCATTGGGAAAATGTCAGGATTGGCGGGGTTGGGCTGAAGTGCCTGTTCCTCGTCTGCGTCAGGAAAATCAGGTTCCTGCTTGTTCCCTTCGGGATAGATGTGGGGAAGCACTTGGGGCAGGATTCTACCCCTATAGCTTCCACAAGGGAAGACCCGGACGCAAGATATAACCCCCACTATGAGATAAGAATGCACAAATGCCACATTCTCCTTGATGTCGAGCTTGGGCTGCCGCTGAATTTTGACAACTTTGATGGAGTTGCCTATGACGGCAACTATCTCCTCTCGCTTGTGGAAGAATCAGAAAAAAATCTGGAAACAATCGGCGAGGACTGTGTTGCTGATGGCAATTATGGAAGCTTTGAAAACCATGCAAACATGAACATGAGGGGAATGCCTCTTTTCATCAATCCTGCCGCCGCTGATGTTTACCATCCTGAGGCAAATGAAGATGGCATGAGACGAGAATATCAAAAATTCAGAGGGGAGGACGGCTGGCTGCCGCTTGACTTCATAAGCTTCAGGCAAATAATAGAATTCCTATATCTTCATGGAAAACTTGAACTTGTCGGGATGTTTTTCAGGAACCTGATAATGGACATCAAGGATACTATTGAGTTTTTGACAAAGTACCATCGGCGTAGTGTGAACGAGGGTTTTCACGGAGTGGTGAAAGACAACACTGGATTTGGGAAGATGAGGGTCAGCGGCAGCAGGAACCTGATGGTGCACAATGGCATCCATCTCCTGGCTTTTCTTGCAGTCGGCCCTCTGTTCAAGATTCAGCATGGGGTGGCAACAGAACTCATGAGCTTGGGGCATTTGATTGTTTGAATGATGGCGCAGACCTTTCTGCGCCTATTTCAGCTTAGAAAGGCCCTTTCAGCTTCTTTCCCATCAACTATATATTTATATATACTTCCCCACATCAAACATTCGGTGATTTTTTGTCAATACTCACATTCAGGCAGGCGAAGCGCGTTTCAAAGCTTGCTGCCCAAAACACCGAAGCTTCGAAGAGGACAGAGAGAAAAGCCGAAAAGGCAATCCGCAGCATCTTCTGGAATAGCAAGGGAGAGTTCGATAACGTTACTATGGATAAGATGCAGTTGGCGATTTCAGGAACTGTCCGCCGCTTCGAGGAGGGGGGCGTAGTGTTTCTCGACGTCCCGAAAAGCTATTTTGGCATTGTGAAAGGCGGAAAGGTAGCCAAGCGCGAGCACATAAAGCAAGTAGAGCGGGCAGTGGTGCAAACAATCCACAAGTCAATCAAAGAGATTGATAAACAGGCTTTTGCGCAATGAAGTCAGTTGCTCCTTTCCAGCACCATCTTATTCACGGAAGCAGCAGCTTCAGGTAGAAAAACAGCGACTCGGCCTTCTTTTTCTCCTCCTCCGAGTTTACCATGCCAATCAGCATCTCGCGCACAGACGGCTTGTCAGATGCCTTGCCGATGAACAAATTCAGCAGGAAGCGGTAGCGGCTCATCCTCTGCAGCTTGTAGTATTCCTCCATCTCAGGCCGGATGTAATCGTCAAGCATCTTGCCGTACGCAGAAATCGAAGATTCTGGAAGCGGCGCATTGCCAGGATTATCAGCAATCGCCTTGACTATTGCCTGCGCGGCATACTTGCCAGAGCACAAGGCATTGCCCACTCCCTCCCCTGAAAACGGGTTGACAAGCGAGGCAGCATCGCCTACAAGCGCCCAGCCGCTGCCAAACGCTTTTTTCATGTGCGAGCCCAAAGGAATCGCCCAGCTTCCCACCCGTCCATCAAGCTTTGCGTTCTTGAAGCGGCTGGCAATTGCCGGATGGCTTGCAACCGCATCCATAAGGATGGTTGTTGGGTGCCTGCCTGGCTTGACATCAGATGACAGTATCCCTAGTCCTACATTCGCCCTGCTGCCCCCCATAGGAAATATCCAAAGATAGCCTGGCAGCACGCCGTCAATGAAGAAAAGCTCAATATCTTCTGTCAGCCCGTCCACGCCTTCCCAATAGCCTCTCACTGCCGAGTAAACGTGCTCCATTGGCGCGTTTGGCATGCCAAGCAGCCGCGCAACTGACGAAGCAGCGCCGTCAGCGCCCACAACTACCCTTGCGCAAAACTCCATGCTTTTCTTTTCCGCGCCAGCGGTGCCTGCCACTCCCCTCACAGCGCCATTCTCGCTCTTCAAAAGCCCTGTAACTGCAAAGTCCCCAATCACCTTGATTTTCGGGTTCGCGGAGGCTGCCTTGTAGAATATATCGTCAGTGTCAATTCTTGCAACCGTATAGCCTGCAAAATCCATGCCGTCAGCGTTCGGGAAAGGCACCGACACCTTCTTCCCGTTCGGCGCAACAAGGGCGAGCCCCCTCACAATGCCGTGCGGCTTTTTCGGCAATTCCTCAAGCACGCCAAGCTCCCGCGCCACGCCAATCGACTTTCCTGAAAATGCGTCGCCGCACACCTTTTCGCGGGGAAAAGCAGGGGCTTTGTCAACCAGAAGGACATTCTTGCCAGCATTGGCCAGGAAAAGGGCGCAGGAGCAGCCCGACGGGCCTGCGCCAACCACAATCGCGTCATAAATATGCTCTTCACTTTCCATAAAATCTGCCTTCCTATCGTCTGAAATATAAACCATTCCATTTAAAATCCTCCCATGGCGCACCCAAGCCGCGATGAGGCAATCAAAAACATCTGGCAGCCGCCGCAGGAGTGGAAGACTCCTGGCGCATGGCTGTGGTGGTTCTGGATCTTTTTCATCCACGATGAAAACACAAGGAAAACAGGCAAATGCCGCCAGCTCATGATACTCTGGTCCATCAAGAAAGACCCGTCCATACGCTGCAACTCCCTCGGCATACATGTTCCAAAGCAGATAGAGTCGCGCGTGGACGGCACTTTCCGCCTCAATGGGGCTGCAGCCGCATGGTATTATGACGGGGAGAGGATGCACGAGGACTTTGTGCTTGAGACTTCCCACATGGAGCTAGACCCCTCCCGCAGTTCGCTTGCAGCGCCAGGCAAAACGCCTTCCTCCTTTTCCCTGAACGGCAACGACTTTATCACGAAGATAAAGTCAGGCAGCCTTGAATTTGAGTTCATTGCGCGCCAGGAAGACCTGCGCGGGCCCGTGGGGCCAGTCCACGGCAGCACAAAGCTTCCAGCCGGCATGAAGATAGAAGGCACGCGCATAGAGCGCCTCGGCCTCTCAGGCACGGAGATGCACAACGGCACCAAGCGAGCAATTTCCGGCACAGCCTACTTCCAGAAGATACTGCTCGCCGCCCCGCCCCCCCAATGGTACTGGGGGCTTTACCATTTTTCCGACGGCAGCTTCTTCACCTACATGCTTCCCTACGCAGGCAGGGCAGCGCTTGCCGGCAATGCTTGGAAAGGGGCAGGGCTCAAAAAGCCCACATTCCCATTGCAGCAGGACATTTTGCTCTTCCACGCGCCCACAGGGCGCGTCTACGAAGGCAGCCAGCTCACAGTTGCGCCGCGCAAAATCGCAGGCACCCAGAACTGGCTGCACGAAATAAAGGGCGGCGGCAAGGATTTCACCATCCGCGCCACAGCGCGCGCATACTCCCACGCCTGCTGGGCTTTCGAGAAAAAAATAGGCGCGCTCCCCGCGCGCTCGCGCTTCTTTTACAACGAGTACCCGTCAGTGCTTGAGCGGCTTGAGCTTCGCGAAAGCAGCGGGCAGACGCTTCTTCTGGAAAACGGCTGGGGGAATATGGAAAATTCCTGGGGCTTCATAATATAGGAATTTTCCAGGCGCCCGCGCTAAACTATCCTGCTTATCCCGCTTCTCCTTGCCACCGAATTTTTCCTGCTCCTCCTGTAAAGCACCACGCCAAGCTCGCCTGATTTCTCAAGCACCGCCTCCTTCACTTCCTTGACCGTGCCCACTCCCTTTTCCCTCAAAAGCTCCATGAGCTCATCCTCAGTCAGGTCCTCGACTTCCAGATTGTGGTGCACGATGTGCCCTCTCCTTATCATTTCAGTTCCCCTGCCGTGCACAATGAAAGACAGCCACTTGCTCCTTTCGGTGAGCTTGCTTACAAGGATTTGAAGAACGACGACCGTGAAAACAACCGTTATGCCGCTCACAAGGGGTATGGTGTCCTCGCCGTAAACCATCACGTCGCCAACAGCAGAGCCAAGCGCGATTATGATGAGTATGTCAAAGGCGGACAGGTGCGCAATCCTCCGCTTGCCCGCAAGCCGCAGCATGATGATTGTGAAGACGTAAATTGCAATAATCCTTACAAGCTGATGCTCCAAAAGCGCGCCCATTTCCATTGTGCCACCCCGATGCACCCCTTTCGCGCGGATGGTTTATAACTGCTGTTGCCTTGGAGAATAAGAAACAAAAAGAGAACGCCAAGTTGCTCTTGCAACTTGACGAACATGTAGCACTTCGTGCTACAATTCGCCTTTTTCCGATGCGCGAAAAAAGACGACGCCGACGAGGAGAGCGACAGCTACGCTGTCGCGATTTCGTGCGAAGCACGAAACCGAGAAGGCGAAACGAAGTTTCGCCGACGAGGAGATTTGAACTCCTAAGCCCCGAAGGGCACTAGATTGCTTTCCCGCGCGATGCACAGGCTTCAAGTCTAGCGCGATACCAGGTTCTGCCACGTCGGCAATTTTCTGACGTGGCAGGCATTCGACCATCAGGGCGAATCCAACTGCCACGTCGGCATGTTCAAATCCTGCAGGATTTGGACAGCTGGTCGGGCGCAAGCCCGACCGGACCGCCACTGCAAGCAGTGGCGCGTTCTACTTGGCAAAGAAGGGTTTAAAACGGTTCAGAAAAGGGAAGCCGTTACCAATCCTTTTTGTCTATGTATCTGCCGGTTTCTGCATCTACGAACCACACGTCTCCCCTGCCCCAGGCATAAGACGACCTTGTCGAGCCGGATTGGTAAAGATGGATGAAAATCGGGGGGTCTGTGTCTGCCACAAATATCAGCGTTCCCATCTTTGGGCAGTAAGCAAGGGCATAGCCAACCCCGAGCCTTCCAAGGACTGACTTTACCCGATGAAATCTCCCATAGTCATACCAAAGATCGGTGGTCTTCCATAAATTCGGGGCGCCAGCATCAAAACTAATAGTGGAATAGCCGACCAGATGCTTCTTTATTATGGCGGCTTCTTTGAGAAGCCCCTCGTCAACGAAGGAAAGCGAGTAGGTCACGCTGGCCACCAGGATTTTTTTATTGCCATACCCAACGCCTTTCTGGTCGCCGGAAAAATATATGTTGGGTGGCGTATTGCCACTTCCAAAAATCAGGTCTGCCGCGTTTTTTACCTCTCCGGGAATGGTTGCTTCTATTTCCCTAAGCGTTTTCCTCTCCACTGTGCCGCTCTGCCTGCTGGCCTCAACTGCACCAGCCACTCCACTGACAACCAGTCCGACAATCGCCGCGTCCATTGCGCCGCCGAAGGCCCCTACCGCGAAGAGGAATAGCGGAACCCCTGGCACGGCATCTGCAGCAGACTCGGAATAGATTTTCAGGTTCCGCTTGAGCTTGGAGGGCCCTGCCATCCTGAAAAAGATGTTTTCCTTAAGCCCGTTTTCATGATCCCTTTTAAGTAGGCGAGACGAGTCTTTTCCGACAGTTCCAACGCTCGGCACCAATATAACGACATCTGAGGGCAGGAAAAAACAGAGGAACCCCATACTGATGGAGCCTATTTTTGGCTGTTTATTTCCAAATAGAATGCTCGGATCGCTATATTCGTCACGGCCATCAAAGTAACAGGTATTGTACAGCAATTGGTAGCGGATGCCCTGGCTTTCAAGGGCATTGACTATGCAGTCAAAGCCATTTGCGTTAAAATAGCGTCCATCATATTCCAAAAAGGGCCTATCACCGTTGCTTCTGCGCGCCATTCTCCCCATGCTCACCCTTTCAAACCCCTTTTCATCGTTGAGGCACTGCTCTGCAGTGATTCCTGGGGTGGAAAGAATCAGCCCGTATGGCGAATGGTAGCCTACGAATGGGCCTTTTTGGCAAGGCATCAGCTCGCGGCATTTCATTGCGTGTGCAACCCTTGAAAGGACCCCTGATGGCGAATACTCCCAGGAAAGAGAAAAGATGTCCTTGGCTTTGGCAGCAGATACTTTCTCCCAATGCTCCCCGCCCTTCTTTGAGCAGGAAGTCATCATTGGCGCCGTGAGCGGAATAAGAAGCGCGAACGCAGTCACAGCCGCAACTCTCCCAAAAGCTTTTATCCCCTTGCGGAAGAGGCGGCGTTGGCGAATCTCCTGGCTTGGCTTAGAATAAGAATATGAAACGCTGGAAAAAGCAACCTCCATATGCCTCCCGCAGTGTTCTGCACGCTAGGGGTATAAAAAACAGGCTGAAAAACAGCAAAAATATACATTACTCCAGGCTGATTTTCACCTGGACATTCTCAGGCACGCGGACGCGCATGATTTGCCTCAGGGTGCGCTCGTCGCCCGCAACGTCAATCACGCGCTTGTGAATCCTCATTTCCCAGTGCTCGTACGTGTCCGAGCCGTCCCCGCAGGGCGTGCGGCGCGTGGTCACATAAAGGCGCCTGGTGGGCAAGGGAACAGGCCCCTTTATTTCGACCCCTGTGGCTTTTGCGATTTCCACAATCTGCTTGCAGACCTCCTCAAGCTCCTCAGGGGTCTTTCCTATAAGTTTAATCCTTGCCTTGCCCATCAATTCACCAACATTTCAATTCTGTTCCGATTCCTGTCGACCGGATACTTCGGCCCTATTCATAAAAATTAAAAAAACCAAAAAATCATGCCTTCTTAGGCACGACTTCAAGCACCACGCCTGCAGCCACTGTCTGGCCCATGTCGCGGATTGCAAACCTTCCAAGCGGCGGGAAGTCAGCGAACTTCTCAACCACAACAGGCTTGAGAGGCTTGATCCTCACGATTGCCACGTCGCCAGACTTGAGGAAGTCCGGGTTCTTTTGCATGGTCGCGCCGGTCTTGGGGTCCTTCTTCTCAATCAACTCTACGAACGTGCATGCAATCTGCGCGGTGTGCAAGTGGAACACAGGCGTGTAGCCCTTGCCAATCGCGGTCGGGTGCTCAAGCACCACAATCTGGGCAGTGAACTCTGCCGCCACTGTGGGCGGGTTGTTCACAGGCCCCACGACCTCGCCGCGCCTGACATCCTTCTTGTCCACGTTCTTCACGTTGAAGCCGACATTGTCGCCAGGCACTGCCTGCTGCAGCTCCTGGTGGTGCATCTCGATCTTCTTCACCTCTCCCTTTGCTCCGGAGGGCATGAAGACCACTGTTTCGTTGAGCTTCATGACGCCCGTTTCAACACGGCCGACCGGCACTGTGCCGTGGCCTGTGATTGTGAACACGTCCTGAATGGGTAGGCGAAGTGCCTTGTCCATCGGCTTGACGGGCGCAGTGAGCTTGTCAAAGCACTCGAGAAGCGTCGGGCCTGCGTACCACGGCATCTTGTCGGACTTGACCTTTATGTTGTCTCCCTGCCAGCCCGAAATCGGGACGAACGGGACGTTTTCCACCTTGTAGCCGATGTTCTTCAAGAGCGTGGAGAGGGCAAACTTGGTCTCGTCGTATTTCAAGTGGTCGTAGTCGACAGCGTCCATCTTGTTGACTGCCACGATGAGCTGGTTGATGCCAAGCACTTTCGCAAGGAACGCGTGCTCCTTGGTCTGTGCCTGCACTCCGTCCTTGGCAGAGCACACGAGCACTGCGGCGTCAGCCTGCGATGCCCCTGTAATCATGTTCTTCACAAAGTCCCTGTGCCCGGGCGCGTCGATGATGGTGAAGTAGTACTTGTTCGTCGTGAACTCCTTGTGGGAAAGATCGATTGTCACGCCCCTCTCGCGCTCCTCCTTGAGGGTGTCCATGGTGAAGGCAAACTCGAAAGTCGCCTTTCCGACCTTCTCAGCCTCCTCCTTGAGCTTGCGCAGCTGCTGCTCTGTGAGTGCGCCGGTCTCGTACAAGATGCGCCCCACCGACGTGGATTTCCCATGGTCCACGTGACCGATGAAAATCAGGTTTATGTGTTCTTTTTCTGCCATTTGCATACACCTCCTACTAACATGAACTTTGACCTCGTGCAAACATTAGCCAGTCTGCGGCAAGTCGAAAGCAGGATTATTTTAGAGGATTAGTTTAAAAACATTCCTTTGGCGGCTTCTCTCTATTTCTTCTTCTTAGTTGGGCGTGCCGCCCAACTTCAGAAAAAAGCCTACTGCTTCTTTTTCTTCCCGAAGTTCCCGCGCGGCTTTGACACCTTTATCTCCGGGAACGTCTTTGACAGGGTCTCAAGGTCAAGGTTTGTCTTGAAGCCAAGCTTGTCCAGAAGGCACTTCACAAGGTAATTCTCGGCAATCGGCAAGTGCGCAGGCGTTGGGCACGCCGGAAGCAGCTGAGCCTTCAGCTCGGTTGGCTTGAGTGAGGAGAGTGCCTCTGACAGGGAAACAAACGACTTTCTCTTGCCCGCCGCAAGCTTTTCAGCCATTGCATCGATTTCCTCGCGGTTTATGCCTGTGAAATCATAGGACTTGCGCGAAATGGTCGCCTCAATGCTGGCCAGCGTGGCCGCCACTTCCTGCGGCGTGGTCTTCTCGTTGATGGACAGTTTCTTTATCACCATCCAGTCACGGTAGCGCGCAGTGAAGACTACTTCCCCTTCTTCCATAAGCACACCTAGCACTGCTCACTTCTTGACGCGTATGTCCTTCTTCTTTGCGCGCATGTAAATAGAGCCGCACTTGCGGCACTTCTTCGCGTTCCTCTTGTTCCTTGTCTTGCACTTGCGGCAAACGAATATGTCTGATAGCAAGGCGTCGGCTTCAGCAAATTTACCCATAAATTCCACCCTCTGTAAATGTGATTGCGCATCCTCGTTCTTCTGATGAAAGTTTAAATTAGTATGCATAAACTAATAACTCGCCATTTTCGCGCGCGAAAATGACAATACGGTTGTCCTTCGGGCAACCTATTGCCAAAAGCTCCCGATTCGCCTGCGGGCGAATGGGCGCAATTTTGCAAAGCAAAATTGCCGTCGCTTTATGGCAATGCCCCTGTAGCTCATCGGTAGAGCGGTTGTCTTGTAAGAAACCCTTTTTCGGCGCTCCGAAAAAGCGTTTCATCGGAAAAGCAAGAGAACAACAGGCACCGAGTTCAATTCTCGGCGGGGGCTTCTGGCACCAGTCAGCATTCCCCGCCCAAAAAAGGGCTTTTTTCGTAGCCCTGCATGGGAAGGCGCGTCTTTTCCGGCTCAAGAAGCATCAGCTTGGCATGGCATGATAATGTAGCATGATGCACCAAGCATAAAGAAGTGGTTTCGTCAGAGGTATTCAGCATGGAACCATTCGATATACACCACCTGAAGCGGACGCTAGAGGCAAAGCTCCTTTGGCTTGAAAAGACGAAAGACGTCTCGCCAAACGACAAAAAGCTCATTCTTGGCTTTTACAAGGATGGCGTGGCAAGGGGGTTGTCAACCGCCAGGAATATCAAATATCTTATTCTGCTTTCGCACCTATCGAAAATGCTCACAACCGGCCTCAAGAGCGCCAAAAAGGAAAAAATAAAGGACGTTGTCGTGAAGATTGAGCAAAGCAAGTATTCCGAATGGACTAAAAAGGATTTCAAAGTCGCAATAAAGTGCTTTTACAGATGGCTTGGTGGCGGCGAGGATTACCCTGAAAGCGTGAAATGGATAAGGGCGAATGTCCGCAACGCCAAGCACAAGCTGCCGGAAGAACTTCTCACCGAAGAGGAGGTAAAGGCGCTTTCAGAGCAGGCGGAGCACCCTCGCGACAAGGCTTTTGTGCAAATCCTCTACGAAAGCGGCTGCCGGATAGCAGAACTCCTTACCCTCCGCATAAGGAATGTATCCTTTGACGATTACGGCGCAATCCTTAGTTGCCTAGGCGCGGGAAACCCAATGCCTTCAGGCATTGGATGAAAGCGCCATCATTCTTCTTATCCTTAAAAGCAGAAATGTAACCAGCGGCGGC
>Ga0268276_1002405_pt1 | contig 16014 bp, 19 predicted proteins | sample saktaG_4_FD_190145 | JGI IMG/M metagenome (GOLD analysis project Ga0268276, IMG submission 190145) | Saline water microbial communities from Sakinaw Lake, British Columbia, Canada - sak_2010_1_5_45m | ecosystem: Environmental > Aquatic > Non-marine Saline and Alkaline > Saline ...
ACCATCATGTGGGTGTGCTCAGGCATTATCCTTAGAATACGAATGTGGATATTATGTTTATGCGCAACCCTTCGTATACAAGCTTCAATAAGGCTTTTATACTTGAACTTGCCAAACATCTTATAGCGATATTTGGTTGTAAATTCCATATGCCAAAAATTTATTCCAACTTTATGGTTGGAATGAGTCAGTTTTATGTTCACAAATTCCATTTTCGTTGCCTCCGTGCAACGAAAATTTTTACAGCTCACGCTAATTGAAATGCAAAAAAATGAGTGCGTACGCCAATTTTCGTTGCGCACTCATTTTATAATCAAAATGGTAGAAAAACTTTACGGAGGAAAGCAAGGTTCGTGTTACGCAATTCCCCTACACACAAATGTGGGTAGTATCCTTGCTCAATTAGAATGATTAATCTGATCTATTACTATTTAAACCTTACGAAAATCGAAGATTTTCTAAGGTCTTAGAAAACTAAAAGTTTTCTAAAACCTTCCTAAAAAGAAAAAAAGAATTTAACCATACATCTGCCGCAATCCTGTGATGTCTGGCTGTTCAAGGGTTCTTTTGCCTATATCATTATAGTCAGAGTAACCGTACATTGTCACATAAGAGCATGCGGTGGTGTAAATATCGTTCATCCCAACTGCATGGCCTAATTCATGTGTTGCTATGTTCTGCACGTCCATCACGCCAGAAGATAGTGCAGCATCTCCCCAGGCATAGTCTGTATTAAGCCTTATGTCAAACTCTACTATCTGTTTTCCTTTTCTTGTGTACCATACTGAGGTTATTCCAATAATTCCTGAACCAAGATCGCCAAAATCAATTGCATTCTTATAATTCTGTATTCCGTAAGAAGCGGTGTAATCTACAATAGCTGCGCCAAAAAGATTGCTAGCAGTTTCAACATCCCATGCTTCTGATGAAGCTGACACAGCATTAACCACAAAGCCTTCGCTTAAACCATAGGAGTTAGAGGGGTTAATAACATATTCTACTGGCAAAGAGCTCCATTTTATGCCCATTAGTTTATAGCAGCTATCTGTTCCCGGCTTAGGCTTTCCAGGATTTCCGCCTTTTGCATAGTGTATAAAATCTACTCTTTCAAGATCCCAATTTTCTCCTATAACAGGAGACTTCTCAGGAGCCTTTGCATTTTCTTTTGCATTATCATTTGCCGGAATCATCATAGAAGCTGTTGTTGTAACAGAAAACACCAACATAACCAATACCGAATAAAAGATTAGTTTCATTTTTATCACCTATTACATAAAGAATGAAATCAATTATTTAAACCTTACGAAAATCGAAGATTTTCTAAGGTCTTAGAAAACTAAAAGTTTTCTAAAACCTTCCTAAAAGATAGCATATCAACAAACCCTTCACCGCTCTGAAGTTGCAAAAGCTAATAAGCTGGAGTGCATTCTCTATAGTGATGATAGAGGGGGGAACTAAAATGAGAATATGTACAACAGAAGAGTTGATATCAATGAGCATTGAAGAAGCAGAAACATATTATAAGAAATTACACGCAGAAAACAGTAAAATCCTTTAAGTAGGGCATTAAAGTTGAGTTCTAACTGATTGCAATCTAGATAACATTTTTATATACCTGCTGGTTTTATGTCTTTATGGAATACAAAGGATTGGTATTAGACAAATTCCAGGAAGATGCGATCAACTCAATAGACAACAACCATTCTGTTGTTGTATCAGCGCCAACTGGTTCAGGCAAGACATTAATAGCTGACTATATCATAAACAAATATCTAAAAAAAGGAATAAAAGTTATCTACACAGCTCCGATAAAAGCGCTTTCTAACCAAAAATATAAGGAATTTACTGCAGATTATGGAAAAGAGAATATTGGCCTTCTTACAGGAGATGTTGTGATAAACCCTTCTGCCCCGATACGCATCATGACAACAGAGATTTACAGGAACATGGCCCTGATAGATGACGAAACAACAAAGGCAGTATCCTATGTCATCTTTGATGAGATCCATTACATAAACGATATTGAAAGAGGTTATGTATGGGAAGAGTCAATCATCTTTTCTAAGCCTCATGTAAGATTCTTATGTTTATCAGCAACAATCCCTAATGCAAAAGAATTCTCTGCATGGATAAACAATATAAAGAAACATCAGGTTGACACCATAATCCATGATAAAAGGCCCGTACCTCTCCATAAGCATTTTTATGATGCTGAGCTGGGCATAACTAATTTAGAAGATATAAAAGAGGTTAAAGATATCCCTGATTACAGATATATAAGCGGCAGGTCCAGAAGAAGAAGCCCAAGAACCCCCCCTCCAAATCATATTGAGCTGATCAAAGAGATAAAAGGCAAATTGCCCTGTTTTTTCTTCAACTTCTCCAGGCAGGGCTGCCAGGATCTCGCGCTTGAGCTTTCCAAAGCAAAGCTATTCAGCCTAAACCCTGAGATAAGCCCATTTGTAAGAAAAAAATTAGAAGGCTCAGTTCCTGAAATAAGAAACCTTAAGTCAACCAGAGATCTAAGGCAGACATTGCCTTATGGCATTGCATTCCATCACGCAGGCCTTATACCCATAGTAAAAGAGATTGTAGAAGAGCTTTTCTCAAAAGGCATGATAAAAGTGCTGTATACGACAGAAACATTCGCAGTAGGGATAAATATGCCTGCAAAAACAGTATGCTTTAAGTCTTTAAGGAAATTTGATGGAGCCAATTTTAGATTTTTGAATTCAAAGGAATACTTCCAGATTGCAGGCAGAGCAGGTAGAAGAGGCATTGATAAAGAAGGGTTTGTTTATGCGATGGTTGACAGGAGGGACTTTGATTACAGGCTGCTGAAGGAGATTACAGGCAAGGATGTAGACCCGATCAGGTCTCAATTCAGATTATCAGTAAACACTGTCCTAAATCTTATAAAACAGCATACAAAAGAAGAAATTGAAAAGATACTCAGGATGAGTTTCTACACATACCAGCAGGAGAATAAGACAAGGATAAAAAATGAATTTGACAACATCAGCAAGAAGCTCACAAAATTAAATTACATAAAAGAAGGTATTTTGACGGAAAAAGGAGAGTTCTCATCAAAGATATATGCTGATGAGATAATTATAGGGGAGATATTTGCAACTGATTTTTACACTGAACTTAACGAGTATCATTTCATGATGTTAATTGCTGCCTTATGCTATGAGCCCAGGGAAAAAACAGAGTTCTATAAGAAGTACCCATCCAAGTTCCTGAATGAGCTTAAGAAAAAGATATATAGCCGCGAATATATCGGGAAAGAGAAGAGATTCCATTATCTTGATAAGCTGACTGCTTTGATAGATCCCTGCTATCATGGAAAAACTATATTTGATATTATGAAAAATACCAGTTTCCTTGAAGGAGACATCATAAGGTTTTTTAGGCAGATGATGGACAGGTTTTCCCAGATAAAGAAAGGAACAAAAGATATTAGGCTTCAGCAGATGGTAAGGAGCTGCCAAGAGCTGATTATCAGCTCGCTTGCTGATATTGATGCGCTCTAACCTAATCCCTCATATGATTGTACCATTCCCTAAAGAAATGAACAAAAACATTAATCATCTGTTCAGAAACTTCTTTTCCATTTGAATTTAAAAAAAATGCCCTTGCCCAAAGAATGAACTTGGGCCTGTTAATAAATCTGGATAGGTCATAAAAAGATTTCTTTACTAAAAGGATAAACTCTGGCCTGTTTACAAATTCAAGATCACTGAATTGGTGAAGCCCAGCAAAAGCCTCATCCTTAAACCCAAGATAAACTCTGACTTCAATCCTATTAAAAACATCTATTACCCATCTCCTGATAAATTTTTGAATATTGAATCCCTTATCCCTTTTATCCAGATCGACTTGATGGCCAACCATCCTTCCGCTCATGCTTGCGAAAGCTTGGGTAAAGTCTTTCTGCATTACCAGGACAAGTTCCCTCTCTTCCGAGTCCATTTTGTGGATGATATGCTCCTTATTCACCAAATCAGTTAATCCTATGGAAAAACCATCAATTTCCCTCATTTTCTCAATTATTGCCTTTTCAACAACAATCTCAGAACTAAAGCGGCTGATCAATTTTCTGAATTTTTTTAAATCCTTAACATCTATCAGCTTTTTCAGCAAGCGAGCTTCTGACTTTAAAACAGAATAAAGGTGGTGTAATAGTTCATATACATATCTATGCCCTAATTCGCCATAGTTCAAACCATCCTCTAACCGTTTTATCCTCTTTATCTTTTTAGAATGCTCTAAAGACTGAAAATTAAGAACCAGATCATCCTCATCCTTCTCTGCAGTAAATACATCTGCAAGTTCTAAGCTTAATAATTGTTTCAATCTTTTTAGGGGAGCAGCCTTTCCACCAAATTGGTAAGGTAATTGTTTTATAATCTTCTCTTTCTCAGGAATTGTTTTGGTGTATTTTTGTAAAATGAGCAGAATCGTATCTTCATCTTGTTTTGCATCTATAGCAACTGACTCTTCTGAACCAAAAAGGCGGTTTAATGTTCCCACATATTGTAAAATATAGTGTAAATTAATAAATATTTGTATTTCATTTCAAAAAATGATTACCGAAAACAATATAAACAATGCAGAAATGATATTTTTATGATAGGATTCAATCCAGACGGAAGCATTAAACTGCCTGAGCAGTTTGCACAGAAGAAAGAAAAGTTAAGCAGCCAAAGGTGTATAAAAATAAAAAGGGAAATAGTAAATGATAGTGCTCCAAAGAAATGTGTTCTTCACATAACCCTTTCTGATGTCATTCCCGATAACAGGTTTATAGAGAATATTTATGGTTATTTTAAGAATAGGGCTACTGTTCCCAATAGCATTAAGAAGATTAACGAAAAGGAATTTGATGTTGAGATAGGAACTGATTTCAGAAGGTGCAGTGACTGCAGTTCATTAATAAACGAGTATAGGGAATTCTTAGAGGGCAATATAATAGAGGAAAAAGGAAGCTGCACTTTTGAGGGAATGAAAAAAAACTTTTGTTATGAAGATTATTTCGGTGATTAACATGAAATGCTCTAAATGCGGAGTATGCTGCAGATTATTTTATATAAACCTTAACAAAGAAGAATACAAATCCAGGAAGTACAAGACTCAATTTGACGAGTTTAAATTTGTTGAGGATTTTGAGGAAGCAGAGCTTTGTGGAGCAAATATAATTACTCAAAAAGAGGATGGAAGCTGCACCTATCTAAAAGATGGCAAATGTTCGATCCATGGCACAAGGCCAATAGCTTGCAGAAATTTCTTTTGCGCAGATCCTGACTTTAAAAGTATGAACAAAAGAATAAAAGACTATAAAATCTCTGTTGGGATGCTTTTTAACCCCCAAGCATGATTTTTTGAATAGGTTTATAAACAAACTTACACTCTTAGAAGGTTATACAAACGAGGTAAATATGGAAAAATTTAATCGAAATAGTGGACATAAATCCAGCAGAAGGCGTTCAGATAGATTCAATAGAAGAGATTCTAGAAGGCCAAGTTTTGAAAAGCGAGAAATGCATGAAGTAGTCTGCGATAAATGCGGAAAAAGCTGCGAAGTTCCTTTCAAACCGACTGAGGGCAAGCCTGTTTACTGCAGGGATTGTTTCAAAAAGGAAGAAAGCCCAAGGCAGGAATCCCGATCAGGTTCTAGGGGAGAATTTAGGCCAAGGCAGGAATCTGGCAAAAACGAAGCAGAGTTTCAGCAGATTAATGCAAAACTTGATAAGATTTTAGAAATATTAAACAGCGATTAATTTGTGAAAATATTTTTTTCTCCATCTTAAACCTTCCATTTATACACCCCATCATGATGATCATAATGTTCAAAAATAACATTTTTCTTATCTTCATCAACTGAAAACACAAGAACAAAGCTCTTGTCTATATGCACTCTTTTGAAATGCTGCAAAGGTGATTTCAAATTCTTATAATGATGCGGGTTTTTAATCACTTCAGCAATTTTCTTGTAAATGATCTCAAACTGTTTTGGATTCTTTTTGCTTATTTTAGTGAATGCCTTATCCAGCTCTTCCCTAACATCAAAAGAGTACATCTTACTTTATACCATACCTATTTTTGAAATTATCCAGAGTGCCAATCTTTATTGCTTTTTGTTTCTGTATTCGCTTCATCTTTTCAATGAATTCAGGCCTTAGTTCAGGCTCTTTTTCCTCTTCAATATACTTGCTGACAACAAGCTGGATAGCCTCTCCTTTATCTTTAAGCTCGTATTTTGCCTTTACAACATTCAACACCCTGTTGGTATTTTCATCAATCTGTACTAGTGCTTGTACCATATTAGTTCACCTTAGTTAAGCTAAGTTAAGCTTATTTATAAATTTTTCTGTTTCTAAGAATTTCCATTTTTGTTGCTTTAAGGAATTGAATTAGTTAATGCCTAAAAAGAGATTTACGCCACCGCTCGGATTTGAACCGAGATACCCTTTCGGGAATCAGCTCTCAAGGCTAACGCAGTACCAGATTGTGCCACGGTGGCAGTCAAGGTACTAAAGAAATTTCTTGTTTATTTAAATTTAACTAATAAAAAATGGATTTTTCACTCTGATAATATTCCTATAAAAACCAACAACAAGGGTGAAAACACACCTGAAGAGGAAAAATCAGTTACAAAGTTCTGATTTTTCCTTTGTTTATAAATTACGAAGTAATTTTAAACTAGGAAAAAACGGAGTTTTTTCCGTGTGGTGTAGGGCTTACGCAGTAAGTCCGTGTTTGAACCCAACGTTGTTGGTTTTATCTTTCCATATTGCAAAAAAATAAACAAAAACCTTTAAAAATCTTTTTTTTTCAAACAAACCGACTAAAAACACCAAAAGCTTTATATATTACCTATCGTTACCATTTATAAACTTTGTTATGCTTACTGCAACAAAAGACTAATGGGGTGGTCTTTAAACTAAAAGGTGAGAATATGGCAAGAAGAGATATGATCAAAAAATGCCCTGAATGTGGCGGCATTAACTTATTCTGGAACAAGGAAAAAGGAGAAGTTGTTTGTAAAGATTGCGGTCTAGTTATAGAAGATAAAATGGTCGATTTCGGCCAGGAATGGAGAGAATTTGACGGTGACCAGGCCCAAAGCAAGAGAAGAACAGGCGCTCCAATGACCTATACCCAATTTGACCAGGGCTTAGGTACGGAAGTAGGTCAAAAAGGCGATTTGGCTAAATTAGGAGACAAAAGCAGAAGCAAGTTCTTCAGATTAAGAAAATGGCAGTATAGAATCTCAACTGCTATTGAAAGAAACCTTAAATTGGCTCTAGCAGAGCTAAAAAGAGTTGGCTCATACTTAAAATTACCAAAATCAGTAGAAGAAGAAGCAGCCAGGATATATACTTTAGCTGTCCAAAGAGGCTTAGTGAGAGGAAGATCAATGGAATCTGTAGTTGCTGGCGCATTATACGCTGCTTGCAGAAGACATGATGTTCCTAGAACCCTTGATGAATTATCAGAAGCTTCGGGCATAGAAAAGAAAGAGATTGGAAGAACCTATAGGTTTGTAACAAGAGAACTAGGAATTACAATCTTGCCAAGTAACCCGGCTGATTACATCGCAAGGTTCGCTTCAGCTTTAAAATTATCAGCAGAAACACAAAGCAAATCTATTGAAATACTAGAACAAGCGCAAAAAGCAGAATTAACATCTGGAAGAGGCCCAACAGGCATAGCTGCAGCAGCCTTATACGTAGCAGCTTTGATGCATGGCGAAAAAAGAACCCAGAGAGAAGTTGCAGACGTAGCGGGCGTTACTGAAGTTACAATCAGGAACAGGTACAAAGAGCTATTAGAAGAGCTAAACCTGGAAAAAGAGATCAAGAAAACCAAGAAGAAAAAGAAATAATTCTTTTTTTGTTTATATTTTTAAAAAAGAGGATATTATAGGTGGGAATAATGGGAAGAATAGCCGTAATATCTGATATACATTCGAATCTTGAAGCCTTGGAAGCAGTTCTTGCAGATATTCAAAAACAAGGAATTTCTGAAATATGGTGTTTAGGCGATATAGTAGGTTATGGTCCTGATCCAGTAGCATGTCTGGACATAGTGATTGGATTAAAAGAAAAAGGAACTCTTACAGCTATAGTGCAAGGTAATCATGATTGGGCTGTTGTAAATGAACCGCTGGGATTTAATTCTCATTCAGCTTCTCCTATCCACTGGACAAAAAAAGAATTGATTAAAGCTGCAGGCCAGCCAAAAGAAAATAAGTACTATCAGTTCCTGAAGCAGCTCCCATCAGAATTAGATCAAGATGGTTTTATCCTTGTACATGGTTCACCATCTGACCCACTTTGTGAATATATTGAAAGAAAAGATTTCTTTGAAAAGAGGGGTGTTGTTGAAGTAACACCTAATGTAGAAAGGATATTTGATTGTTTTGATTATGTGTTATTATGCGGCCATACCCATTATCCAATTATTGCAAAAAGAAGAGAAGATGGAACATATGCGCTGTTTTGCAATTCCAAACTAGAAGATGAACCAGCTCTAGAACCAAAAACAATAGTAAACGCAGGGTCAGTAGGCCAACCAAGAGATGGAAATTCAAAAGCTGGTTATGTAATTCTGGATACAGGTGATATGTCAGTTAATTATCGTCGTGTTGAATACTCTCCATTGGTAACACACCAAAAAATGATGAAAAGAATGGGCTCAATTGATCCTGAAACACTTGAATTCCTATCAGATAGATTACTTGAAGGAAGATAGATTAAATATTCATTTTATCAAGTTTACTATCTTATCTAAATTAACTTTACTCATCTTTTTCTTGTAAGCCTTAGCAGCTTTTATCATCTTTTCTTTATTAACCTTAATCCCTTTATCCTTCAAAAGATTAACCATAAAGTCAGATATCATATAAGTGGAAAACTGGGTAACGTTCTTAGGCTCTATTGACTTATGGCATCTTTCAAAATCTACCATTATGGGTTTTTTGTTCTTATCAATTATAATATGCTTATAGGGATGATGCATCTCTTCCTTATTAACTTTAATCTTATCCATTCTAAAGCATTGCACAAAAACATTCTTTATTATTTTCTTAATTAAGCTCTTATTTTTCTTTGTAGCATGCTCTAGCCATATTGGAAAGAACTCGCCATCAATATATTCATAGACAAAATAAGTAAGTTTCTTATCATAAAAATATAGTTTAGGCCCTATTCCCTTTGCATTTAATATCTTAAGGTAATTGATTTCATTCTCTATCCTTCCAATCGCATCAGAATCCTTCCTTTCAGTTTTAATAACAACTTTCTTCTTTTTATAATCCCCAATGTAAAGAATTCCCCTATGGCCTTTGGTGAAGTAAGTTATGTTCTGCACTTCTTTTAATCTATCCTTCATTTTCAATCAGATAAGCAAACAAATCCTCAAAGGAAATGTGTTGTTTCTCCAGCTCTTTAAACTTCCAAAAATTCTCCAATAAAAACTTGTCTAACATCTCCTTTCCAGTCAATGACGAAAATACTATTAATATCTTTCCTTTTGGCCTAAGAAATCTCTTGCATTCATGCAGGAACTTGCATATCAGCTCATAGCCCTTTTTGCCTCCATCCAAAGCAACATCCTTATTTTTAGGATCTGTAGGCAAATACGGAGGATTGAATATTATTGTATCAAACTTTACGCTCATATACCTTTTGTCTCTCTTAAAAAGCCTAAACATATTAGACATTGCATACGTTATCTTCTTGCTTTTTTGGTGCCTTATGCAGTATATTATCCCATCTTCATTAATATCAACACCAAATACCTTAACTACCCTTTTAGATTTAGCAGCTTCTTCAGCCAATATCCCTGTACCTGTGCCAATATCTAAAACAACACCCCTTGCATTCTTCAAAATATGTTTTTGCAAAAGAAATGAATCTTCTCTTGGCTCATAGATTTCCATTTTCAAGCTCAATAACCTTCTTTAAAGCAGCTATCCCAACTTCTAATTGTTTCTTGCTAGGCTCCTTTGTAGTTATCTTCTGAACCCACAACCCTGGTAACGTCAAAGTCCTAAAAACAGGATTGCCTTGGTGCTTTGCTCCAAACTTCAATAGTTCGTAAGAAAAACCTGCCACAATTGGCAATAATAATATCCTCATAGTAAACAATATTGCTCTTTTCAAAACCCAATTAACATTATCAATAGCAGGATAAACATTCTTCACAATAAGAGGTATAAATGAAAACAAGAAAATGCTGACAATTATTACTATTATCAAAAAAGCAGTTCCGCATCTTGGATGCTTGGTACTATACTTCTTAGCATTCTCCACTGTAAGCTTTTTGCCATCTTCATAACAGAAAACAGCTTTGTGCTCTGCTCCGTGATACTTAAATACTGCCCTTATGTCTTTCATCAGGGATATCAGATACATATACAAGACCAATATTCCCACTTTTATTATCCCATCAACAACATTAAACCATACAGGATTGGATGTTTCCTTTACCCCAACTAGATAAGTCAAAGCATATGGCAATAAAACAAATAAGCCAATTGCAAAAATAAAAGCAATCACAAGCGTCAAAATAACTGCCCAACTGCTTAGCTCTTCCTCTTCGCCAGTAGCCTGAGAGGCGCTCCAATTTAATGTTTTTATTCCTAAAACCAGCATCTCAATAAGATTAACAATACCCCTGATAAAAAACAGCTGCTGAAACTCGGATTTCTTCTTCAGCTTATCTTTCTTATAGATGATCTTGCCGTTCTTCCTAACAGCTGTAACTACATTAAGCTTAGACCTCATCATTACTCCTTCTATTACTGCCTGTCCTCCAACATCTAGTTTTTTAGTTCCTGAAGGGAAATTTGAAAAATCTTTTTTTTTCATATTCATCTTAGAATTATTTCCTGCTCCTTAACCATATTCTCTTAAAAAATGGTAATGATAGTGTAGACAACATAAAAGCAATTGCAGGAACTAAAGCATTTAACCATGGGTTAGGTATTTTTATTATCCACAAGAACAAAACTATCATCAAATAAGTCATTAAAGCAACGATAATCCTTCTGGCAAAGCTTGTTTCCCAGGCTTTATCTGATTCTACTCGCTTATTTCTTTCTACTATTTTTTTTACTTCTTTTTCTATGCCCATAGCATTAACAAAAATTAAAGGTTATAAAAGGTTTTCTATTTGAATCTAAGAAAAGATTTATTAATAACTTGTGCGTAGCTCTTTGCTATGCATGAAAAAAAGAGGCTAAACCCTGTATTTTTCTCGATTATGGCTTTGTTTGTATTAGTTATAGCCTCAGACATAGTGCTTTACAATAAGCTGACAACTGATTATAACAATAAGATTCTTGCTATGAACCAAATGATTGTTGGAGCAAAAAATGAGCTTATAGATGAAATAAGTAAAGAGAAGGAGTTTAGCGCAAGGCAGAGAGAGTTATTAGAAAATAAAACATTAGCTAATTTTGTTAAGCTGCAGGATTATTTCAGCTCAGAGACCTCAAAACTAAAGCTTGATCTGCAGACAGTAAAGACAGAAACAGAGTCTGGGCTGGAGGATATAACCCAAAAGGTAGGGGGCTTAGAGGAGAAAAGCCTGGAATTAGAGGAGATGATATCTGACATTGATGTAAGAAGCTCTGATTTTTCTGCTATTGTTGAGGATGTTGTTAAAGCTGTTGTAAGCATTAAAACGAATAAAGGCCAGGCCAGCGGTGTAATATTCAATAAAAACGGATATATAATGACAAACAAGCATGTTATTGACGGTGCAGCAAGCGTATATGCTGTTGATTACAATTCGCAAAGCTATAATGTTCAGCTTGTCGGAACTGCTTCAAATGTTGATTTAGCAGTCCTTAAGATACAATCTGACAAAACATTTAGTTATCTTAATTTTGCTGACTCATCAGATATTAAGGTAGGTGAAAGAGTGATAGCTATTGGAAATCCCCTAGGGTTATCTTTTAGCGTTACTGAAGGAATAATAAGCGCGGTAAACAGGGTTATAGACAGCACAAATATTCCTTATGTCCAGACAGATGTCCCAATTAATGCCGGAAACTCCGGCGGGCCTTTGGTTAATTCTAGGAAAGAGATTGTAGGAATCAATACATTCAAGATAGTGGATACAGAAGGGATTGGATTTGCTATACCTTCAAACATTGCTGAGGATATTGCAGAGCAGGCTGTCGGATAATTATTTGTTTTCTATAAACTTATCAAAAGCTAACTCAACAGGCTTACAACTGCCATGTATTAGCTCAGAAGGATACTGCCTGCATATCTTAGGCCTAACACCATGTATCTTACAAGAACTCTTTTTCCCCCTAACTAAAAACATACACCACCTATTCTTATCTTTAAGATAATTATTACCCAAATTATCTGTATATATAAAACCTTCATAGCCAGCCTTCTCTATTCTGGAAATATCTTGCTTACTCAACCTAGGAGAATGACAACACTGCCCACATCGCTTGCATTTAAAGTTTTTCATTAGATTTAATTTCTCATCCAAAGAATATAAAGTTTTTGATTATATAGGGGGAACTACTTGAGGTTGTTTTATAATTTTAGGATTTAAATTTTTTCGAATATATGTTGTTATGTTCTATAAGCTTGCTGGCCTAATCTTCACGGACTTGGAGAACTTTGTTACTTTGCCAAAAATCTTCAACAGAATTAGGATCCCACCAACTTTCTAAATGAGGGACAAGAATTAAGTCGGGTAAATGGAACTGAACCCTCCCTGGGCTTAGAACTTGACCCCAATATGATTTATTACTTCTTATCTGGACTAGTTGGTCCCCTTCAAATTTGTAACCTCTCCTTAGCATTACTCTTCTTATAGCAATATCTTGTAGATGGGTTGCATTTCCGCTTTGTAGTAGATAGTCTAAGCCAGATTCAACATCTGATTCTTGAATGTCATATACATTTCTTGCCACTGAAGCTAATTCCTTCCATAATGATTCTCTTCTAAAAGAGTCAGCATAATAACCATCTTCGTATAGTTGACATGCAGTGATATGAGGAAGAAACTCTCCGTTCCACTGCCAGATTACTCTCCAGTTATCCTTACCAAATCTTTCATCATACTGTCTATAAAGAGTATCTCGATTTTTCCCAAAAGTTCCTGGTCTTTCAATTGTTGTCCATTTCATGTTATTTAGAGTCTGGATATTTCTGAGCAAGTCTTTCTCCTAGAGAGAGAATATAATCTCTACCAAAGGGATGATTTGTAAGACTCCTAAAAAAAGATGGTGGCAGTTCGCTAACATCGTGTCTAATCAAATTAGCTCCAAGTGAAATCGCTGCAGTACAATCAGTATACCCACCAAGCAAAACAGTTTCTTTTAGTACGTCTAAAGGATTGTCAAAACGTGACAATATATAAATAACTGCTCCGACCGCCCTTATTCCATCCATAGGAACACCCACCTTGACATTTTCTTCTCCAAAGAGAATAATCGGATCTTCACCCTGCATCTCATGAACTGCTTTCAAATGTGCTGTCAATTCTGGGCAGATATCTCTCACATGTGGTTCTACATAGTCAAACAAAGATATCCCACTTAAATATTTAAAATGATAATGTGACATTAAGGCTACTGCAATTGACGAGGCAATCCCCTGAGGAGTATTATGTGAAGTTTGGGCATTTATTGTAGCATATTGAACAACCGCGTCAATGTTGGGGAGAATTCCCAATGGAACTGCACGCATGGCTGCTCCATTGCTTATTTTATTCCTGTCAGCGTTTTGCAGAAAATCATTTCCAGAATCAGAGGTTTTCAATGAGTTTTCAGTACTGGAAGAATACGCTCTTTCAAGAGGGTCTCTTTTGTAGCAACGCACAAAGAAATCAGCAAGATTCTCCTGATTAAATTCCTTATCGCTGAGCATCAACTCTACCAATGCAATGGACATCTGTGTTTCGTCAGTATACATACCCGCTGGTCGTCTTATCACCCTTTTTTTCATACGGGGGCTAAACCCACTTAAATCTATGCGATCTTTTAAGCTCTCCCTATCCTCAGGGAGCCCATAAGTCATTCCAAATGCATCACCTATTGCAATTCCAAGTAACATATTTTGTATTTTGTTCAATTTCATTTTAAGCCTCTCACCAATGTTTGAGTAGATTCATTATCTGCGCAAACTATAACCTTTCTTAATTGAGTTCCATACCTTCTGATTACATCTAATGCTATTTGATAACTTTTTTCAGGAGTAAGTCCATAAGCTTTAATTTTATCTCCCCTATTTTCAACTCTAGCGCACATTATAGGTAATGCTACTGATCGAATGCTATATTGCTTTAATAATCCAAATGAATTTACCAAGGCATCTGTAACTGATTTTTCTGTAGCTTCAATAGTAGGCCTTGGATTTTTTTGTCCAGTTTCAGGATTTATAGGATATTCAGGCCATTCATACCCCATACCTACAACATGAATAATATATTTTGGCTTAGAAGGATCTTTTGCAAAATCACCACTAGATGTTATTACAGCATCGCCTATTTTAAGAGGTTCTCCATTATTGTCTCTTATTTTTCTTAGGCATTCTAATTGAACATAGGTCGGACCAACAGGAATAGGGTTTCCTTCCTCTGCATATCGTTTAGCATCTGATTCTAGCCATCTCCAACAGAATCTTCCGAGAGGACCAATATCATCGCAGATTTGTTTAAATTCATCCATCTCAGGACTCGGATCTTGAAGAACACCAGTAATATCCCTTATTCTTCCTGCACCGCTTCTTCCTAAAAGCAACCCATTATTTGCAGAGTTAATTATAGCTTCTACATTCTTGTCAATAACAAATCCTTCTTCAAATATAACTTCAATTCCATTAATCATTTTTCTTGCGATTTTATTAAACCCCTAATTTTTGTCTGACATTTTGAAATAAGTAATCCTTTTGCAGCATTTGCTTCAGGTCATGATTAGCTATATCTTCAAATTTAATGCTATCATCAGGGAAAGAATGATTATATTGAAGCATATTATTTCCGGCAAAAACTAATGTTTGCCTTACAAGAACGATAGAATTTTGGGTATTATCGTTACATCCTCCCTTAAGTTCTTCTACAGTGATAGAAACTAAATTTTTACCCTCATAACCTTTTCTAAGAAACTCAATAAATCTTAAATTTTCATAAGGTATATGGTTACCAACAGCGATTAATATTGGCCAGTAAATAGATTGCTGCAACTCTGTAAGAACTATCTCTTTTTTTGTTTCGCCATTATGGCAATGTGCTCCATGTGCAGCTTCTACTAACTCATCTCTTTCTTCAATCATTTTTGTAACACACCCTAAGATTGCATTGGGGTCCCCTGATTCGATTCTCTTAAGCAAGGAGTAACTACTTGAAGGAACAGGAGTTTTAAGATCTCTAAGATATTCATAAGCACTATAACCGATTCTAAAAAGCGTATCAGCATCTAGATGCTCTAATCTATCCCTTATTCTACGAATGTCTTCTACGGATGCCTCAATTCCATCAAGATTTGATATAGTCATTTTTTTTACCTAATATTTTTCAACCAATCTCCAAAAGAGTTCCATACATAACGACTTTTACTTCGCACATAAATTGCCTTGTATTGCTTATATATAAATCTTTCTATTTTTAACTACTAATAAGTTACAATAATAAACCAAATTCCTTTAAATTCTTTATTTTCAACACCTAAATTATATACATTTCACTATAGAAATCTTTATATACGACCTATCCTTAAGAACGTCCCATATATAGTAAGTTTTATTCCATCTAACACTATATATAGCGTAAAAAAACAAAACGTTTATATATAACCTATGCTACTACATATAGTGTGTAGGTAAGACAAAAAACACTAAATCTAGTAAAATGACCTCCTCTGTGGACTAAAGTCCACAGTATCCAGCTAAGGTCGGAAGGTTCGACCTAGCAAGCAACAGCGTGATGCTCTGCTTGTTTTAAGATGTACATTATAGTGTCGCTAAGTTGATT
>Ga0268276_1002406_pt1 | contig 16010 bp, 16 predicted proteins | sample saktaG_4_FD_190145 | JGI IMG/M metagenome (GOLD analysis project Ga0268276, IMG submission 190145) | Saline water microbial communities from Sakinaw Lake, British Columbia, Canada - sak_2010_1_5_45m | ecosystem: Environmental > Aquatic > Non-marine Saline and Alkaline > Saline ...
GGTCGTAATTTGGTGTAAAGACCTCCACTGGGAAAATGCCTTGGCGGCCGCCAATCCACGAAGCGAAGCGGTTATACGAGGAGCGATACGCAGGAAGAGACTTAGTCATCTCCTTTACGATCAAGGTACAGATATTGATATCTAGATCATTCAAGTTCTTCTTCGTCAGCCCCAGCACTGCGGTATTACCGCGGCGATTGGTAAGTGTACGTAACTCGGTTAATACATCTTCAACAGTGGGGTCCGCGCCATCAGGCTGCTTGCACTCTGCGCAAAGTGAATCCCAAGCTTTCTTGAACGCTGAAGTGCCTCCAGAAGCCGTGTCATAGGCCTCCAGTCCTACAGCGACCCGTTTAGTCAGTTCTACAACCGCAGGTATCAAAACGATACTTTTTTCACCCATTGCATCGTATATACCAAGCGGACAACCAGCACCGAGAAAGCAACCGATTCGCAGTTTGTTGTCTTCGAGAATCTGGCGGAGGTATCCTGCCTGTTGAGCAGCATCATGGATTGCGTTCAAGGGTGGATTTGGTGGAGAGATTACCGGTGTAGTGGGAATAATTACATCTGTGGACGCTGGTACATCTTTAACTGGTTTTGTTGTCACGGACATCAACCTCCTCTGAAAATAAAATCCAGTGTATTTTGCCTTTTAGCAGGATCGCTAAAAAAACTACAGCATTTATTTCTCCTTGAAATTAAGCATTTTCTTCAAGGAAAATTAGGGACACTTCCCTGTTTTTATAGGAAAGGTAGGATGGCCAAGAAAGAAATAGGGCAGTGCCCCTAGCTCAATAGGGCCATCTACCCTTTTATAAAAACCCTCTTACCTTTTGTCGGGAACTATTTCAAGCCAGTACCCATCGGGATCTGCAATAAAATATATCCCCATTCCCTTGTTTTCATAACAGATACAGCCCATCTTCTGATTAATCCTTAGGCTGTGGGCCGATCTTCTATTTCTACCCTATTTTTACCGATAATTTTCGTATCCCATCCAAAAGCACTCTCGTCGCGACACAATCATCTTCGTTGTAGTCGAGGATTCTCTGTCTGATTTCAGGATCACCGCTTTCCGTCCATCGATGATACCACTCTATAGAGGCAGCCCCCGATGGATTAGAATCGCGCCACGAAAAACCAAGATACGATGCAAGCGTCTTTATCGAGAAATCACGCGTCGGCCATTCTGTTTTTGGTCGGACAACGTGGTGATAAAGATCAACGGCGTAAGCCGGATCGAATAAACCCTCAAGTTCTTCCACGGTCATAACATGGGGGTACTTTTTCTGGAGCTTACGCCATATGGTTCTTTCGTAGGCTGAATAATAATAGATCGCACAGGGCTGACTGTTTTGAATATACGCCCACGCCTCAGCAAAAGCCTTTTCTTCTTCTTTGTCCGATGGCTCCTCTGCAAGAAAAGCAACATATCTTTCAGTTCGATTGTCTCCATTGCGTCTTTCAGTAAACCCATGTAAATAACAAATATCTCTCATGGGATCGGTCTCGACATCAAAGAAAAGCTCCGTATTAGATTCCGGCAGATCCACCTTCTCTTTTAAGTATGGCTGTGCCCCTGGTTGTTTTTGAAGTTTCGCCCGATTTTGGAATTTTCTGAGCGTATCCGGCCCCACTCCGGGGAAGGCGGTTTTCTTCCCTAGGATGAGCGCTTCCAGATCGGCATTCACCAAATCCCTGATAGTGCCGATGTGATTCATCATGGTGTTTCTTTTAGCTCTGCCTAACTCCGGAATGAGTGTTAGGTCATCGGCTTCCTCTAGTTTTCTACTACACGCCGTATACCAATGGCAGAGTTTACACTTGCCAGCATATGCCGGGAGGGTACTGTCTGTTTGATCAAGCAAACAACGAACCATTTCTACTGCCGCCTGGTATTCATCCCACAAACTTCTGGTATTTCTTGGACCTTGGGGAGCATCTAAGTCATACGCGACTTCTTGCCCGTGAACGTCCCAGACAAACGGTGCTCGCTCTCCCGCAAATCCCAATTTCTCAATTATGTCTGTGTAGAGGGCAAGCTGAACGGCGTAATGTTTTTTCGGTTTTCCATCCTCGTCTTCGCTTCCACCTTCTTCCCCAGCCCCGCTTTTTATATCACCCGGAACATAGCCAGCACCCTGTTTTCTCAAGATATCAGGCTCACCAACCAAGTCTCCAATAGTTATTCGTCCGCTGTATATAAGTTCATCACCCCGAGTTATCGCATCTAAAGTACGACGTTCCTTTTCCTCTCCATAATAACCGTGTAGATCGGTAAAAGGCATACCGAGGCCATCCATGACTTCTTGTTCAAACGAATTCCCTTTCTCCCAGAGCAATTGCACGAAGGGATTAACAGGATCTTTTAAGGCAGGATCTTCGAATAAATCCATCGTGACACGGTGGGGACATTGAATGAGATTATAAAGCATGGAAGCGGTTATTTTTTCTTTCATCTGGCTTAGTCCTCCTGAACCTTGAGAAATGTGTGGAATGGAGGGTATGAAGATCGTGGGGAATAGTTCTTTTCACTTTACCCTACGGCGTTGTGCAAAGCGAGACTTCGTAACATCAGAAGAGCTACGGGTATAATTATACGTAATTGTTAGTACTTCAACATAGGTCTGTCAAGAGATTTTTCTAATACACTATGGGCCGGTATCTGATATGGTTAAATAAGTACAGTGCTCTTTTATTTCTTTTTCATCTTACCGATTTGCGGAATGTTTTTTAAAATACTCAGTATTGGCAAGGGTTTGAGCCCTCTTGACAACCGTTACCGGCGACATTATTTTATAATTAAACGAATTGTTCAATGCTGGACTGGGTCACCTCTTTTTCTAAAGAAAGAGGGGAATGTACCGATAAGAGTATTGAAGAATCGAGACACTGCGATGCTCGTCATGAGTCATCTGACCGGAGCTAAATGAAAAGATCCACCACAGGGTCTTCGTGGTGATTGCCACCCGGATTAAGACCAAGAACATGGATGAGTGACTCCTGCGTACGAGACGAAACGGCATCAGCGGTTCTCGTTAGCCCCTCGTGAGAAGAAATCTTCCGCGAGGGGCTTTTTTGTGTATAAATCAGGAGCAGCGCCCTGTATTCACCCCCCCCTTACCTTCTGTCGGGGACTATTTCAAGCCAGTACCCATCTGGATCCGCAATGAAGTATATCCCCATTTTCTTGATGGAAACGCCCGGCTTCATGTGTTACTGAAGAGGGGAGTGTCCCTGATTAAAAATTAGGGTCCGAAATCGCATTTATTTAGCTGCCAGGCGACAGAGTGTTTTCTTTCTTGTACGGGGGTAGAATCAATGAGTCCAGTGCTTTTTCTAATTCCTGTGTTGGTTGTCACCGTTGCCCTTTTGATCCGAGCAGAGATCGTTGGAAAGCAACGGCAGATATACATCTTCAAGCCGATTTCTACCTTGCTGGTAATCGCTGTCGTGTTGTTATCGCTCCTGGAGCCTGGTCAGAACCTCACGTACACGGTCGGCGTGACTATCGGGTTGCTTTTATCGTTGGGCGGAGATATTGCGCTGATGCTTCCGGAAAACCGCAAGGCCTTCATAATCGGCTTAGGGCTGTTCTTGCTGGCCCACATTGCCTATACGGTTGTTTTCACGCTGCTGGGGGTGTTTTCGGCCTGGGATCTTCTTTCAGCAGGAATACTGTTGGGAGTTGGAATGGGCTTCTACCTTCTGATTCGTCCTCATTTGGGAACGTTGCAAGGGCCTGTTATTGTATACATTGTGGTGATTTCGGTGATGGTCAACCGAGCTGGGGCAACGTTGGAGAGCCCGGTGTTTGGGGGAACCCAGGCTTTGATGATTTTGATTGGAGCACTACTGTTCTACATCTCGGATGTGATGCTGGCGGCGAACCGCTTCTGGAAACCATGGGAATACAGTCGCATCAGTCTGGCATTCTATTACAGCGGACAACTCCTTATTGCCTTAGCTGCCAGTTCTTTCGTGTGAGTGTAATTGGGGACGGTTCTATTTATTTTACTTTTCCGGCAAGTCTTTCTTCGGCCGCCCCCGTTTTTTGATCACGGCATCAAGCTTGTATCTCTCACGGACTCGCTGGATAAATTCACTTCCTCCGTATATCGTCCGTCGATCCATCTCTCCACGCATTGAATCATGCTTCCGTTGCATCTGCTGAACAAATGAGCGGTATTCTTTCCTGACTGTTTCATCCGTCGAAAGCTTGGCATAAATAATATGTCTGTCGATTAAATTGTCTTCTCCCCCATAGGCATTGGCCTTATAGCTGCTCCAAGGGTAATCCCTCGGGTCTTTTACCATGCCCGCCCGAACAGGGTTTAGTTCCACATAACTGCCACAGGCCAGCAGATACTCATCCTTGGAAATGATGATGCTTTTGAACCTGTCCTGCCAAAAGTGGCCTGTATATTTATATTTTTTCTTAAAATACTGGGCATAAGACAGGTTGATCCCCTTCATGATCTGCGATAGTTCTCCCCCGTCTTCCGTGGGTTCAATGACCAGATGAACATGATTGGTCATTAAAACGTAATGGTACAGCTTATACCTGTATTTTGCTTTGTACTTCCGGAGGACGTCGACATATTCCTTAAAATCTTCATTGTCCTTAAAAATAGTCTGCTTGTTATTCCCCCGCGTCAAAACATGGAAAACAACCGCTTTAGGAGCTATTCTTGCTATTCTCGGCATGACACTCTCATATCAAGACCCGAATGCCCAGTCAATAAATAGAACCGTCCCCATTTACCATATCTAATATAATTAAACTTATCTTACTGAGAAGAGATGGTTAAACTTCAAAGATTTGATGAAGAAATCATGATATAATCCTGACAGAAATATAAGGAGGAGGGAAGATGAAAACAATATCAATATTTAAACAACTTGTTTTAGTGGTTATGTTTGCAGCCATCCTCTTGATCGCCTATCCGTTTTTTAACTCTCCCATGTATGCCGGTGACAGTGAGACGATCATTGATCTCTGGGACACGGCAAAGGCGCCCCTGCCGGTGGAACTCAAAGCCGTTAAACTTGACTCGAAGGAAACGGCATTTCTGATTCTGGATATAGAGGAACGGACCTGTAATCCGGAACGAAGGCCACGGTGCATTTCCTCCGTTCCCAAAATTAAGGGCTTTTTGGATCGGGCAAGGAGCAACGGCGTTTTCGTCGTGTACAGCATGACAAGCAGGGGAGAAATAGAGACGATTCTGCCCGGCGTGACCCCTCAGGGAAAGGAGCCGGTTGTCAAATCGAGTGTCGATAAATTCTACAATACTGAATTGGAAAAAATCCTGCGCGAAAAGGGGATTAAAACAGTGATTATAGTCGGGACAACGGCTGAAGGCGCTGTCTTGCACACGGCAACCGGCGCCTCCATGCGCGGCTTCCGGGTTATCGTTCCCGTTGATGGAATGTCAGCCGGTGAGCTTTATGCCGAACAATATACCGCATGGCATCTCCTGAACGCGCCGGGAACGAGGCGGAACACAACCCTGACAAAATTCGACATGATAGGGTTTTAAAATATCAGGCAAAAAATAGCGAAGTTCGAGAGCTTCTTTTCTACAAGGTATTGATAGGGCAGTATCCCCTCAATAGTGACAATTTGATGTCAAGCTTTTAAGGTGATTGTAACTGCAAATCCTTTGGGTTTAAGGTTACGGGCAGAGACAGTTCCGTTGCACGTTTCTATGCAGGTTTTCACTATTGCCAGTCCAAGTCCGACACCGCCGGAATCTCGATCCCGGGAGGGTTCAGGGCGGAAGAAGGGTTCGAAAAGTTGATCAAGGAGGTTCTCTGAAACACCAGGGCCGGTGTCCCGAACCTCTATTGCGACCTCATCTTTTCTTTTTTCGGCGGAAACATAAATCGGGCCGGCTTCTCCGGCATATTTGACGGCATTTCTTAGCAGGTTGGCGAGGGCGCGGGTTAAAAGTGCTGAAGATGCGATAACAAAGGCCCCCGGATCTATTTGAACGATAATATTCGTTTCCGGTGGAACCTCCCGCTTGACCGCCGCTTCGACAACAGGAAGCAAGACCGTTGGTTCCAGCTTGACTGCCGTTGCTTGTATTTCGGCCCGCGAAAAAGTGAGTAGTTCATTAACCAGTTTGGACATCTGCTCGACGTCTTCTATTATGTCAGTCACCCGATTCTTGGTTTCCCCCTGGGTACGCTGTTCCAAGGCACCGAGGCCAAATTGAATTCGGGCGATGGGGGAACCCAGTTCATGGGCCACATCCCCCAGAAATCGTTTTTGACCCTTTACAAAAGCTAACAAACGTGAGGTCATGTGGTTTATTGCCCTCGCCAGGCGTCCGATCTCATCGGCCCTTGGTTCATGGATGGATACATCAAATTTTCCTTTGGCAATTTCCTCAGTTGCAAGGGTCATGCGGGAAAGCGGCCGGGTGATGTTTCTGACCATAGGAATCCACAACAACGACGAAATCAGTATCACTAATGCTGAAACAACCATCCAGGGAAGCGGGTCGAAAAAAAAGCCGTTGCCCGTTACGGAATCCGACACTGCAAAAAACAGGGCGGGTACCGGGGGGTGCGTCGGTTCCAGGAACAATGGGATTCGAATTCCAGACCAGTAGCGGGTCGGATACTGCGTCCGCATCATTACATGCGGCTTTTTGTAATACACATCGGGGCGTATGTTCGAAGGACCTCCGATGACTCGATTTTTTGGCAAGCCAACGTTATCATCAACAGTGTGGTTTTTCAGGTCCCTTTGAAGGTTGCTGGGGGCATAAAGGGGTGGAGTAAGCCGGTCTGGGGGAAATTCCTGCCGTAAAGTGTGCCTGACTCTTTCTTTAATCGCATCAGGCAGATCCATGTCCTTTGAGGAGAAGCAAGATTCGTCTTCAAGCACAAGCACAAAATCCACCTGATGGATCTCTGCATGTCTGGCAAGTACATCGGACCAGTTAGCCCGAGTCGTTTGATTCAGGTCATGGGAAATCAACATCCCGGCGGTTCGTAATCGGGTAGATCCCTGGTCCCCGAAAATAGCATGCAGATTTACCTGGGGCTGGAAGGCGAAGAAAACCGCCAAGGCTGCTGCCACTATGATCAGGTTCAGAAAGAACCAGGACAGGATCTTTGCAAATAAAGAGGATAGCGGTTTCATCATTGCCGATCACCCGGGCTTTTGAACATATATCCTGCCGTTCGAACCGTTTGAATGAGTCTGGGGTTACGGGGATCTTCCCCGAGCTTGCGCCGTAGCGAAGAGATATGGACATCGATGGAGCGGTCGAAAACCTCATAACTCCGGCTGGCAACGGCATCTAAGAGCTGGTCGCGTGTCAGAACCCGTCCGGCAGATCTGGCCAAGCTTGTCAATAGATCGTATTCGATAGGGGTCAGGTTCAGCGTTTTTGCACCCAGACAAACCGTTCGGGAGCTTTGATTGATTTGCAGGTCTCCGAATATCAAGACCTTATCCATAGCTGCGGATGAAGCCTTGCTTTCGGATACGACATATCGGCGAGTAACGGCGCGGAGGCGCGCCAAAAGCTCACGCGTGGAGAAGGTCTTGGGCAGGTAATCATCGGCCCCAATCTCAAGGCCCACAATTCTGTCGGTTTCTTCACCCCTTGCGGTGAGCATCAAGACCGGTATGTCGGATTCCTTGCGCAGGCGTTTCAACACCTCAAACCCGTCCATACCCGGCATCATGACGTCCAGGATCACCGCGTGGTAGTTACCGTGCAAGATCATTTCCAGTCCCCGGGTTCCGTTATAGGCGGCTTCAACATCATACCCCATAGGTTCAAGGTAGTCCGCTACAAGCCGACACAACTTCCTGTCATCATCAACAATTAAAATTTTCATTTTAGGAGACACTATTTCTTGGTGTGTCATCGTGACACCCAGCCCTTTAATGCAGTTTCATTGCCCTATTGTTTATACCATCCATAATAACGGGACAACGCATTTTACACAATCTTTACAATTTTGTCGTTGAATAACATAAATCCTTTACATCATTCCTGTATATTCAGCTCAAAACCGAGGGGAAATCCCTTGGAAAAATGACACAACTTAAAGGAGATACACTATGAATTCGAAATGGAGTAAAAAATTTACCACCGGTGTTATTGTTCTTCTCATCATGGTCTGTTTTGTTCCGGCACTCGCACTGGCAGGGGCACCGGGTGATCAACGGCAGGGCAAAGGCTTTGACATGAAAGGTCCCCACGGCCCGATCCTTGGTATCTGGCGGAACCCGCAAATGGTTCAAAACCTGGAACTTACCGAAAATCAGATTAAGCAAATTAAGGATGTGGATTTTACCTTCCGTGAAAAGTGTTTGGCTTTAAAAGCACAGACCGACAGTCTTCGTCTGCAAATGGATAAGGCATTATCCGATGACATCTTTGACAATACGGCAGTCCTTTCAACGGCGAAAAAGATTTCAGATATGCAAGGTAAAATGTTTGTCCAGGAAATTGAATCACGCCTGGCCCTTGGAAAAATTCTTAATGCGGATCAAATCAAAAAAATAAATCTATATGATATGCATCTCCAGAGGCAAGGTTCAAGGCATGACGAAAAGCCAGTCTCCAGACCTCAAAGTATGGAAAGACTTGACAATAAAAAGCCTTTGGAAAATTGAAACGGATAATATCAAGCCAGCTATCCGGTATGGCGCCCTTTTTGCGAATCGGGCGGGGTTCCTGATAAGCAGATTCGGGTAGAATCATTTGTAACCAGATAATAGGAGGTTAATCGATGAAATCTTTAATTAAAGTGTCAATTATTTTTATCTTGCTGATGATGTGTACGTTCACCAATGCATTTGGGCAAGGACCTTCCAAGGGACAAGGTCACCAAGATCCGCCACCGGAGGCTTTTACTGCCTGCGAAGGCAAAAGTGCCGGAGATACAGCGGAATTTGTCAGCCCGCGGGGTGATACAGTGTGCGGCACCTGTGAGCAGGATGGTGATCGATTGGTCCTTCGGCCCGATAATCCGAAGCCGCGTTCCGGCGGCAAGACGGGGGAGTCCCAAAGAGGGAACCAGGAATAAGGACACGTTGAATGATTACTAACTTTGAGGATTTCTGGAGGGACTCAAGAAATTCAGGTTTATTATCCGGGGGTGGCCCCGTCCGATGGTTTCGTCTATGTTTTGGCGGGCTATTGGGATTGTTCATGCTATCTAATATGTTCGGATGTGCAGCCGTGGGCCCCAATTATGTGCCGGTGGAAATCAAAGCAGCGGGAACCTGGTACAGCGACCTTGACGGAGGACTAACCAATAAAAAGGCATCTCCAACAAACCTGGCCATCTGGTGGGAGACGCTCAATGACCCTGTTTTATCCAGCCTGATGGATCGCGCCGTCGCCAACAATCTGGACCTCAAAGAAGCCCGGGCACGCGTCCGTGAATCACGGGCACGCAGAGGCATCAGCCGGGCCGATCTGTTTCCGGCCATCGACGCCACAGGGTCGGTCACGAAATCCCGCAGCAGTGAAAACAAAGGTGGCGGCGACGAAACCAATCTGTATGCCGCGGATTTCGATGCGGGCTGGGAACTGGACGTTTTCGGCGGTCTGCGGCGATCTATCGAGGCTTCAGACGCCGATTTGCAGGCCAGCGCTGAAGATCTCAACAACGTTCTGGTATCACTATTGGCCGAAGTGGCCCTGAACTATGTCGATACCCGGACGTACCAGACCCGGCTGGCAGTAGCTCAGGCAAATCTTGGCACCCAGCAGGAAACCTTTGGATTGATACAATCGCGGGTTCAGGCCGGACTAATTGACGAACTGGCCCTGCAGCAGGCCCGCTACAATCTGGAAGATACCCGTTCGCAAATACCCGCCTTGCGTACCGGACTGGAAGAAGCCCAGAATCGCCTGGCCGTGTTGTTGGGGCAAACGCCCGGTGCGGTTCATGCGGAGCTGAAAGAACATAAACCCATACCGGTAACTCCACTGGAAGTTGCCGTGGGCGTACCAGCCGACACCTTGCGACACCGGCCCGATATCCGCATGGCCGAACGTGAGCTGGCGGCCCAGACTGCACGGGTGGGAGTTGCCACGGCAGATCTTTACCCCAAATTCACATTAATCGGTTCGATCGGGCTTGAATCCCTGTCCAGCGGTGATTTCCTGACCGCCGCCAGCCACATCTGGCGTATCGGTCCCAGCTTTTCCTGGAACATTTTTGATGCAGGTGCCATCCGGCAGAACATCAAGGTACAATCGGTCCTGCAGGAACAAGCCCTGATCCAATATGAATCTACAGTTCTCGATGCCCTGGAGGAAGTGGAAAATGCACTGATCGCTTATGCCCAGGAACAGCAGCGCCGCAAGACCCTCAAAGCCGGGCAAGATGCGGCGCAGCAGGCAACCCAACTGACACGGGATCAGTACCAGGCCGGCCTCGTGGATTTCAGTAATGTTTTAGATGCGCAGCGCTCGCTGCTGTCCTTTGAAGACAACCTGGCGCAAAGTGACGGAGCGGTCACATCCAATCTGGTACGACTGTACAAAGCCCTTGGCGGCGGCTGGACCACTGTAACGTCTTTACCGGAAGATAACGCACCCCACAACAAAGGATAGACCTATGACAAACGAAAACACGAATCAAGATCCGGATATCACAGAGGTTCTGGGTCTCACCTCTTCTTCAGGCCCGAAACGACACCTGAAACGGTGGTTCGGATGGGGGACTACGGTACTGCTAATCGTCTTGGCCATTATATATTGGACCGGCAATAAGAACGCCAGTTCGTTACAGTTCAAGACGCAAGCCGTTGAGCAAGGCGACCTTACCGTTACGGTTACCGCAACCGGAACGCTGGAACCGACCAATCAGGTGGATGTCGGCAGCGAGCTGTCGGGCATCATCGAAACGGTCGAGGTGGATTACAATGACCTGGTTGGCGTCGGCCAGGTGCTGGCGAGGCTGGATACCTCAAAACTCGAAGCTGAGGTCATGAAATCCCAAGCCGCTCTGGATGCTGCCGGAGGAAATGTTTTGCAGGTAAAGAGTACTGTAACGGAAACGCGCACTGCCCTGACGCGGATAAAATATGCCCGCGAGCTGACGCACAACAAGGCCCCTTCCCAGGATACGCTGGATGCTGCAGAAGCCTCATTTCAAAGGGCTCAGGCTGATCTTATCTGCGCGAAAGCCCAGGTTACCGAAGCTCAGGCAACCCTGGAGTACAATCAGACAGATTTGTCAAAAGCGATCATTCGATCACCCATCAACGGCATTGTTCTCTCCCGCGATGTGGACCCCGGACAGACCGTGGCAGCTTCCTTTTCGGCGCCGGTACTTTTCACACTTGCCGAGGACCTCACCCAGATGGAACTCCATGTGGATGTGGACGAGGCCGATGTCAGCCAAGTAAAGGAAGATCAGCACGCCTCGTTTACTGTTGACGCCTACCCGGATCGGACATTTCCGGCAACCCTCCGTCAGGTTCGTTACGGCGCCCAGACCACCGACGGTGTGGTTACCTATGAGACTGTATTGAGTGTGGACAACACGGATCTTCTGTTGCGGCCGGGCATGACGGCAACAGCGGATATCACTGTCAAAAAAATCGAACAGGCGATTCTGGTACCGAATACTGCCCTGCGTTTTACCCCACCGGCAACAGAGATCAAATCAGAGAAAAGTACCTCCGGCATTGGCGGTTTTGTCAGTAAACTCATGCCCCCCAAACCCGGGGGACACCGTTCTCCATCGAATGAGAACCAGCACAAAAGCACAGATCATAACCAGCAGGTTGTCTGGTCGCTCAATGCTGACAGTCTTGTTTCCATTGCCGTGACTATCGGTGTGACTGACGGTACCATGACGCAGGTGACATCAGGCGATCTTACACCCGGAATGGCGCTTGTCGTTGATACAGTGAGTGTAAGCAAATGAATATAATAGATGCGAACCGAAAAAGAAATAATCCCCTTATCGAACTGGACTGTATCTCCAAGGTATATGGAGAAGGACAGGCAGCAGTGCACGCCCTGCAGGGTATTGACCTGCGCATTGATCCGGGAGAGTTTGTGGCTGTGATGGGAGCAAGCGGATCGGGTAAATCCACCTGTATGAATATCCTGGGCTGTCTGGATCCGCCGACCTCCGGGACCTACCGGTTCGAAGGCGTTAAAGTCGAAGCTCTGTCCCGGGACCAGCGCGCGATCTTACGTCGTCATTATCTGGGATTTGTATTTCAGGGCTTCAACCTTCTAAAACGTACCTCAGCCCTGGAAAATGTGGAACTCCCGTTGATCTATCGCGGCATTCCGGTTGCCAGACGACGGGAACAGGCCCGGCAAGCCTTGGATGACGTGGGTCTTACAGGCTGGGAATCCCATACATCCGGCGAGCTTTCCGGGGGACAACAGCAGCGGGTCGCCATTGCCCGCGCCATCGTCACCCAGCCAGAAGTGTTGCTGGCCGATGAGCCGACGGGAAACCTTGACACTGCTCGCAGCAGAGAGGTGATGGAGCTCCTTTGTCGTTTCAACCGCGACAGGGGCATCACCATCGTTATGATAACCCATGAGCCGGATATGGCAGCGTATGCCGCTCGTCAGCTCCATTTTACGGATGGTCTCATCGACAACGACCAAGAGGAGGGAAAGACAGAATAATGCTTTTGGAAACCGTTTTTTTGGCTCTTCGGGAAATCCGGCGCAATGTCCTGCGGTCATCACTGACCATCCTGGGTATTGTGATCGGTGTTGGAGCTGTCATTACCATGGTGACCTTGGGAAACGGTGCCACCGCCCAAGTGACCGCCGAGATCTCCAGTCTGGGCAGCAACCTCTTACAGGTCAGGCCCACCCAGGGGCCGCGCGGACCCGGCGGCAAGCGCTCGGAAGCTGAACACTTGAAACTGACGGATGCAGAGGCTATCAGCCGGGAGATCTCCGGGTTGGCCGCCGTGGCGCCGGTCTCTTCCCAAAGCGCACAGGCCATCTACGGAAACGAGAACTGGTCCACCACGGTTAGCGGTAGCACCAATGCCTTTCTCGCGGTGCGCAACTGGACCCTGGAAAAAGGCCGTAGCTTTACCGACAGAGAGTTGCGCAGCGGCCGGGCTGTCTGTATCCTTGGCGAAACCGTGCGTGAAGCTCTCTTCGGGGGGCAAAACCCCATCGGTGCCACGATTCGTCTGGAGAAGCTGTCCTGCCAGGTGATTGGTGTGCTCAAATCCAAAGGTCAGTCCAGCATGGGATCGGACCAGGATGACTTTGTGCTTATACCCGTGCGCACCTTCCAGCGGCGTATTGCAGGCAACAAATATGTCAGGGACATCTTTATTTCGGCCCAGGACGGTGTTTCCACCACAAAAGTCCAGGCAGATATCGAACGACTGATTCGTGAGCGCCGCCATATAGCGGATGGTGAAGACGATAATTTCGATGTCCGGGACATGCAGGAAATCATGAGCACCGTTACCGGCACGACCCGGGTGCTCACCGGACTGCTGGGAGCAGTAGCAGCGGTGAGCCTACTGGTGGGGGGGATCGGCATCATGAACATCATGCTGGTATCGGTGACCGAACGAACGCGAGAGATCGGTACGCGCCTTGCCATTGGAGCCCTGGGAAAAGAAGTACTCATGCAGTTTTTGGTGGAGGCAGTGGTACTCTCCTGTTTCGGCGGCCTTACCGGCATCTTACTCGGCCTGACCGCTGCCCGTATTGGCGCCGGATTTCTGGGTATTCCATTTATATTCAACCCGGGCATCGTGTTAGTGGCCTTTCTGTTTTCGGCGGCCGTCGGGGTTATTTTTGGCTACTTTCCAGCCCGAAAGGCCGCTCAACTGGACCCCATCGAGGCGTTGCGGCATGAATAATCGGCTGCTCAATTTAATTGCCTGTCCGGTTTTTAACTCTCCCATTTATGCCGGTGACAATGAGACGATCATTGATCTCCGGGATACGGCAAAAGCGCCCCCGCCTGGATTTTAAGAAAAGAATATTACCAATTGTTTGCTTTTTAGTGTAGAAAGTATAGGTAATTACCTCTTATGTCATTGAGAACCTGATCCTTAAACGAACAGTAAAACAAGGAATGTGGTGAAAGAGACATGATGAGAAAGATCTCAAAGCTTTTGCAGAATAGGGATTTCATCCTTTCTCTGGCGCTTGTTCTGGGCCTGTTCCTTCCTCAAGCCAGCAGATGGACCCAACATCTGACACTCCCGGCCCTTGCCCTGGTGATGAGCATGTCAACTATGGGAATCTCACGAAGCGCCTTCCCTTCTCCGCGTTCCCTCATCATTCCGGCTCTCTTCGGCGTCTTCATGAGTTACGCGGTTCTTGGCGGCTTCATCCTCGGGGTAAGCGCGCTTTTCATACATAACAAGGAGCTCTGGAACGGTTTTGTAGTGATTGCCATTATGCCCCCCGCCGTTGCTGTAATTCCCTTTACCGATCTTTTTAAGGGTAACAATGCCTTCTCCCTTGCCGGAACAATGGGAGGATACCTCAGTGCACTGATAATCCTGCCGCTGGTTTTATACAATTTTTTAGAGTCAAGTCGGTTTGCACTTGAGAAACTCTCTATCGCTGCGATTGTGCTGATCATCATCCCTCTGATAGTTTCACGGATCCTGCGCTGGAGAAAAATCGACAAGGATCTGGAAAACGTAAAAGGTGCAATCACTAATTGGGGCTTTTTTGTTGTGGTATACTCGATTGTGGGGCTGAATCAGGACATATTCATCCGCCAGCCGATGAAGCTGCTCCCCGTCGCCGCCATTGCTGTCGGAAGCATGTTTGTTCTGGGCCTGATTGTCGAATGGGTTGGAAAGCTGTTTCGAATTGACCCCCAAACGACGATGAGCCTGGTGCTCCTTGGTACCCTCAAGAATTACGGACTTGCGGCAGGGATTGCACTATCCCTTTTCAGTAAAGAAAGTGCCCTGCCGGCTACGCTTTTCACCATTTTCATGTTTGTATACGTCATCTGGATTGGTTTTAAGCAACGGTGGGCTGGAGGAGACACCCGTCAGATCATCCCACAGAAATAAAGTAGAGAAACGGATACTCACTATGATCGAAACAGCGATTGCTGTAGATCGTTAAAGACATCAAGATAAAAAAGTAATGATTATGAAAGAGGCACGTTTTATTGGATAGAATGATGCGAATTGAAATCATCGGCACCGAGTCGCTCGGGGTGCGCGGTCTGTGCACCGTGGTGACGACAGCTGACCGTCACATCGTGATCGATCCCGGCGTGGCCCTCGGTTATCAGCGTCGGGGCAAACTGCCGCATCCGCTGCAGGTTTATGTGGGGGTACAGGTGCGCCGCGCCATTATCGCTTCCCTCGAAACAGCCACCGATATCGTAATCAGCCACTACCACGGCGACCATATTCCCCTTGTCGATGCCAATCCGTACCAGCTCAATGTGCGCTCAGTCATCGAGGTTTGCCGGAGTACCCGGTTCTGGTGCAAATCTCCCGATTACCCCCTCAACAAGATATCCATGCGGTACAACGACCTGTCACGTGTCCTCGGCCGTACCCTTCCCGTTGTCGAGGGCACCGATGCGGGGATGATGACGTTTTCGAAACTCCAGCCCCATGGCGTTACTGGCAACGGTCTGGGAACCGTCATGATGACCCGGATTGCTGACGGGGGCGATGTCTTCGTTCATGCCTCCGACATCCAGCTTCTTGACGACGGCGCAGTCTCGCAGATACTCGAGTGGGAACCGGACACGGTGCTCGTTTCCGGGCCGCCCCTGTACCTGCCGCGTATAACCCTTGAACAGAAGGGCATGGCACTGCGTAACGCACGACGCCTCGCACAGAACGTGAACACCCTCATCATTGACCATCATCTCCTGCGATCCGAGGATGGATGCCGCTGGCTCGACGATCTGACAACAGCATCGGGACACCGGATCATGTGTGCCGCCGATTATATGGGTCGGGAAAGACTCTTACTCGAAGCGTGGCGGGTCCGGCTCTATGACGAAATGCCGGTACC
>Ga0268276_1002408_pt1 | contig 16004 bp, 18 predicted proteins | sample saktaG_4_FD_190145 | JGI IMG/M metagenome (GOLD analysis project Ga0268276, IMG submission 190145) | Saline water microbial communities from Sakinaw Lake, British Columbia, Canada - sak_2010_1_5_45m | ecosystem: Environmental > Aquatic > Non-marine Saline and Alkaline > Saline ...
AAAACGCAGAGGGCAAAGCTTTGAACTCGAGTTTTTTCACTCGAACTGCTTTTTCATTTGTTGCGCTTGTCTCTTTATTATATTATTAAGTTAAATATTATCCCTGTTAAGGTGAAGGAGAGGAATAAGATCAACGCAAATATCGCCAACAACTTAGGTTTGAGCACTTTTCGTAAAATAATCATTTCAGGCAAAGATAAACCAATAACAGCCATCATGAAAGCTAACGCTGTTCCAATAGGAAGACCTTTATCTATCAACACTCCAACGATTGGAACCATTCCTGCAGCATTTGAATAAAGAGGCACTCCAATCAACACTGCAATTGGTACTGCAAAAGGATTATTTGGCCCTGCAATTTGAACAAGCAAATCTGAAGGGGCATAACCGTGAATAATCCCGCCAATCGCAATTCCGACAAGTAAATAAGGTAACACTTTAAGCGTAATTCTTTTAGATTCCTCAAAACCAAAGCCGATTCTTTCCGACCAAGTCATTTTTTGTTCTCTTTTTTTCTTTGCGTGCATTTTGTAAACAAAAGATTCAACCTCTTTTTCTAATCCAAGTCTTCCAATCACAATTCCACCCACAATAGCAACAATTAGTCCTGATACAATATACAACGCAGCTATTTCCCAACCAAACATGGCAAAAAGCATAGTCGCAGCAACTTCATTTATTAGGGGAGACGCGATCAAAAAAGAAAAAGTTATACCTAAAGGTATTCCTGACTCAATAAATCCAATAAATAGTGGGACTGCCGAACACGAACAAAAAGGAGTTGGTATCCCAAGAAGTGCAGCTAAAACATTTCCTACTCCTTCTTTCTTTTTACCAATAAGTTTCTTAATTCTCCCCGCGGTAATAAAAGTTCTAACGACTCCAACAACAAAAACTATCACTAAAAGCAATAAAGTGACTTTGATTGAATCATAAACAAAAAAATTAATCGCATTTGCTAAACTACTATCTTTCACTAAATTAAGAATTGAATAAGTTACCCAATCAGCAAACCACTGAACAAGAAAAAATGGATCGGCCATCAACTATCACACACTAATAGCAAGGACACAACATTTTAAACTACTCTATTAACACGCACTAACGCAGAGGCCGAGATTTGAACTCGGGCACCCTTTTAGGGGTCACGCTTTCCAGGCGTGTGCCTTAAACCGCTCAGCCACCTCTGCAAAGAATCTTTTCAAGGATAAACTCTTTTCAAAAATAAATCTCCTCAAAAATAAAATCTTTTTAAATCATTTTTCTTTTAGACAGCTGTTAATAATTTTTCAAAAGCTAATGTTTTAATAAGAATCATTCAGAATTGTTTTTATGAGGTTGTGGAGTATTCACCCAAAGTATCTTGACACAAAAGGGTTAGTTGCTTTGTGGCGTGAAGGATTGCTCGCAAAAGCGGTTCTGGAAGGGAAGACAAATGGGTACACAAAACATCCGCAACTGGAAAGATTCAAAAAACACAAAGCTCCAATAAAAGCAATAAATGCATATCTAACTGAGGTATTGATTGAAGCGCAGCTCCGGGGGTATTCATTTGATGAAACAAAGATAGATTTCCAAAGCGCGTCAAAAGAAATAGAGATAAGCTCACAGCAATTAAAATACGAATTTAACCACTTGCTAAAAAAACTTAAACTTCGCGACAAATCACTTCATAAGAAGTTAAAAAAAACACAAAGAATAATCCCTCATCCTTTGATCAAATCAAAGAAAGGAAAAATTGAGTCCTGGGAAAAAACAGTAAACTAGTAAAGTCAAATAAGCTTTTTTTGCCTTAGTCCTTCAAAACAAATTACAGGCGCAATGGCAGAAATTGTAAAAAAGTTTGTTTTATTCTGCATCGGCACGGAAAGCATTCCATCCAAAACAGAAGTTTTTGCTTTTGACAAACCAGAGGTTTCCGTTCCAAAAACTATCGCGTGTTTTCCTTTTGATAAGTTAGAGGAAAACAAACTTATTTTTGCTTTGGGGGACGTTCCAAAAATAACAAATCCTTTTTTCTTTAAACTTTTAACGCATTTAAAATAATCCGGCTCGAAAGAAACAAGTTTTAATATTGTTTTTTCATTTACTTCAGGAAGCCAGGATTTTAAAATATTCACTACTTTGAAGTGAGCGAGAGAAAGAGAATTTCCGGTTAAAATTGCTTTTGTATTTGTTGCAAAAGCTAAGTGAATTATTTGAGCAATGTCACGCGGGTCACGCAAGCAATCATATATCAGAACTAATTTGTCCAACAAAATCACTTACTGTTAGGCTCTTGTTCTGTAACAGCATAAAGATAGCCGTCAGAGTGAAGTTTGTCCGAATCTGTCGGCCAGCGATAACCAATATCTGTTCTATAATACATGTTCTGAATTTTTACATTTTTTACACGAGAATAAGCTCTCTTTCTGGCTTCTTCAACAGTATTTCCATCGCCAGTAACAACCAAAACGTAACCTGTTTCGCCAGCAAGTGTCCAAGTTCCGTCAACTAATTTTACTTCACCAAGATGAATTCCGTCAAGATTTGGTTTTTTGAAAATTATTGAAAGGTCCTTGTAAATAAAAGCTTCTTTTTTATCTTTGAAAGGAAAAGGAGGAACGGCAATTACTACCCCTATTTGGAACCCTTTCTTAGCTTTAATATCGGGTTTCTCTTTTTTTGCTAACTTGTAGAAAAATTCCCCCCAATCACAAGAAACTCCTTCCATTTGGATACTTATTGTTGGATAACCAAATCTACAAGTAAACTCTAAAGGAAATATTCCACGAGAATTTGCTATACAATTAATGTCCACATAGCCGACATAACCCGATTTTGCTAAATCTTCTTTCATTTTTAGTAAAGTTGTAGTAAATATTTTATTTGCAGGCGACCAAAACATTAATGTGCCCATTTCCCCTGTGTAAGGGCCTATGTCCCCAGGAAATAATTTTTTGTGTTCAAAATTTACATTAATTGGATAAATAAAGTCCTCTCCATTAAAAAAAGCGCCAACAGCAACTTCAACGCCAATAGCGCGTCTTTGTAATTGCAATTTTTTTATCTTTTTTGCCCAAAGAACTTTATTTTGCTCGAGTATTTGAATAATATCTTTTCCGTCCTCTTCATGTCCTAAAAAAAGTATTCCTTTAGGAACTAGCGTTCCGCTATCAGAGGGCTTGAAAACATAACAAGACGGATTTTCTTTAATAAATGTAATTGCTGAATCAAAATCAGTAAAGTCCCAATGAGGTAAAACATTCATTCCTACGCGCGCCATCTCATTCTGACCAAATTCGCGGTCTTCTTCAAGTCTATCAGCATATTTTGAACCGCCAACAACAAGTTTCCCTTTCTGCCTTAATTCTTCAGCAACAGAGCCAAAACCAATATCATCAAAAACAATTACATCCGCCCAGTCAACATGCTGTTTCCAATCATCAACTTTTTCCAAAAAGCCATCATAAACATCTTTATCGTCCTCAGCTTTTATAAAAATCTTAACTTTATGGCCATGTTTTTGAATTTCCCAAGCTAAGTCTCCACTTAAACTTTCAAAAGAAACAAACAAGAACTTTTTCGGGTCCTCGGTTTGTTTAATTATTTTAGCAGGCAGTTGCTGGTTATTTATGGTTTTTTGGTCAGAAGTTTTTTGCTCACCGTTCATCACTAGATAATAACAACACTAATATTTAAATCTAATTAAAGAAAGAAATTAAAAAAAGCAAAAACAATTGAATAAGAAAAAGAACAATTAAGTAAAAAAGAACAAAAAAGTTATAAAAAAGATAAAATTGAATAAAACCAAATAAAAAAATAAATAATAAAAAATAAAGAAACTGTGTTTTACAGTTTCTTTACTTCTTCACTCAACTTACCAGCAAGATCGGTTTTTTCCCAAGTAAAATCAGGATCGCTTCGTCCAAAATGACCATAAGAAGCAGTCTTTCTGTAAATAGGCCTTCTAAGATTTAGTCTTTCAAGAATGTCTTTTGGTTTCAAAGGGAAATATTTTCTTACAAATTCAACAATTTTCTCTTCAGGAATTGTATTTGTTTTAAAAGTGTCAACAAATATTCCTGTTGGTTCTGCTACTCCTATTGCATAAGCAAGTTGAACTTCACATCTATCGGCAAGCTTTGCTGCAACAATGTTTTTTGCAATATATCTTGCGGCATAAGCAGCACTTCTATCCACTTTTGAAGGATCTTTTCCTGAAAAAGCTCCCCCTCCGTGCCGGCCCATTCCGCCGTAAGTATCGACAATTATTTTTCTTCCTGTTACCCCAGTATCCCCTTCAGGTCCGCCGATAACAAATTTTCCTGTTGCATTAATGTGAACTTTTGTTTCTTTATCAAGAAACTTCCCACAAACAGGAACAATTACTTTATCAAAAATATCTTTTTTCAACTGACTTTCAGAAATTGATTCAAGGTGTTGCTGAGCAATAACAACAGCGTCAAGTCTTTTTGGTTTGCCGTCCTCATATTCAACAGTCACTTGAGATTTCCCATCAGGACCAATGCCAGCGATAGTGTTATTTTTTCTTACTTCGGCAAGTTTCATTGTTAATTTGTGCGCGAGCATAATTGGAAGAGGCATTAGTTCTTCAGTTTCATTACATGCAAAACCAAACATCATTCCTTGATCTCCAGCACCTTGTTCTTTTTCCCCTTTTTCAGTTACCCCTAAAGAAATATCTGGAGATTGTTCGTGAATTGATATCCAAACCCCAGCATCCCCACAATCAATTCCAAATGCAGGATTAGTGTAGCCAATTTCTTTAAGCACTGTCCTTGCAACTTTTTGCACATCAACATATCCTTTTGTAGTAACTTCTCCAGCAACGTGAATAGTTCCTGTAGTAGTCAAAGTTTCAACCGCAACTCTTGAGTAAGGATCCTGCTTTAATAATTCATCAAGAATACCATCCGATATTTGGTCGCAAATTTTGTCAGGATGACCCTCTGTTACACTTTCAGAAGAAAAAAACTGTTTCATAAAAAAACCTCCAAAGCAACTAATCAGACCCTATTTAGACACTAATGAGTTGCTGAATAGTGATTAAAAAACTAAAAGAGCTTATAAATGTTTAGGGGCAATTTCTAATTACAGTTGCTACTATAGCACTACAATGGAACTATCAAAACAAAGAGGGGATGTTTATGAAACAAGAAAATAGAGTGAGCCCATATTTTTCGGACGAACAAATAAAAATTGTCGACGAATTGATTGACAAAATAGGTTGTACCCGAGCCGATGTTGTAAAACAATTAGCTTTGATAAAACTCACCGAAATGGGTTACTTTAACAAGAAAAAATAATGGCCAAAAAACGTAGGCGTTATAATATGGTCAAAAAAAGCACTTAAATTAGTTTTTTGTACTTAAATGCAACAAGAACTGCCAAAGTCGCTATTAACGCAATAGATATAACTACTAAAAAAGAGTACTCCGTTCCCTGCAAAGGCAGAGCAATATTCATCCCATAAAAGCTTGCAACCATTGTGGGAATGCTAATTGCAACAGTAACCAGCGCCAAAAAACGCAAAATTGTATTAAAATTATTTGAAACAATTGAAGTGTATGCGCTCATAGTATTAACTATTATTTGAGCATAAATTTCTACAAGCTGATAAGCTTCGTTCATATCAACAATTGAATCCTCAAGAAGCTCTTTTTCATCATCATTCAACGAAAATAATCTCGAAGAAAAAATCTTGTTAAGCACAGTCCTGTTTCCAACAACACCAGTTCTAAAATAAACAAGCGTTTTTTGCAGAGACAAAAGCTGAATTATTTCTTTATTTTGAAAAGAATCCCTTATAGAAACCTCAGCTTCATTTATTTCATGTTCAATAAAATTGAGTTCTTTCATATAGGATTTAATAACGTTCTTCAAAAGCATATTAAAAAAAATGGCCTTGTTGTCAGTACAAAATCCATTTTGTGATTTGAAAATAATTTTTTCAACAGGACCCACCTTCTCAGAGCAAATAGTCACAAAATAATTTTTTTTTGAAAGAACAACCATACCAAAAGGCAATGTTACTGTAGAAAACCCCTCAGCACGAAAGGGCACCCTCAACATTAATAATGAAAGACCTTTTTCAGCCTCTTTTTCAAGACGAGGCATTGAATCAGGATCAAGAATATTTTCAACAATATAAGAAGGAATGTTAAATTTTTTCTCAAGAATACTTATTTCCTCAGAAGTAGGCGCAACAACATTAACCCAACAACCCGACACAGGTTTATTCAATTCAGAAAGTCTTAATGACTTGTTCTTTTTTGAACTCTTTTTGTATATTTGTATCATACAAATAAAAAAAGTTAAACTGCTATTTAAAACAACTGGTTTTCCGCCCAATGACAAAAGAAATAAAAAAAGCAAAAATAAATACAATTCTCTTATTAAGAAATTTTTTAAGAAATTTTTTAAGAAATTTTTACCAAAACTACAAAATTAAAAATAGGTAGTTACAAAATTAAAGACAGGTAGTGAAAAAAAGGACTTAACCAGCACACCAAAAAAGCATTTAAAAAGAGTTGTGGTTAGGTAATTCACTACTGGTGATGTTGTATGAGTGAAGAAATAATTGCAAGCGATAATAATTTTGATGAAATCTTAAAAAGCAATTCAGATAAATTGGTTGTTGTTGATTTTTACGCGGATTGGTGTATGCCTTGCAGAATGCTCGCTCCAATTCTTGATAAAGCAGCAAAGAAAAAAGGCGAAAATGTGGTCATCGTAAAGCTTAATGTGGATATTAATCCACAAAAGAGCCGTGAATATAAAATCAGCGGAATTCCAGCAGTAAAATTGTTCAAGAAAAGCAAAATAATTGATGAGTTTGTCGGTTTTAAAGATCAAAAAGAAATTGAATTAATCATCGAAAGGAACTTAAAGTAAAACTAGCAAGATTTTTTAGTGAGATTATGGAAAAAGAATATGACATAGCAATTGTTGGCGCAGGACCCGCCGGTTTAACCGCCGCATTATACGCTTCAAGATACAAACTCAAAACAATTGTTATAGGAGAGCTCCCTGGAGGAACGATAACTCAAGCGCATGAAGTCGGAAATTTCCCTTCATATAACGCAATATCTGGCTTTGAGCTTGGCCAAAAAATGGCTAACCAAGTAAAAAATAATGGAGTCGAAATCTTTTTTGATACGATTACTGCAATAAGCAAAACCCAAAGTAAATTCCAGATAAAAGGCCACGAAGCCAACATTTTAGCAAAAAAAGTAATTCTTGCTATAGGAACTAAGAGAAGAAAACTTGAATTAAAAAGAGAAGGAGAATTAACGGGGAAAGGAATTAGTTATTGTGCAACGTGTGACGGATTATTTTTCAAAGAAAAAATTGTAGGGGTTGTTGGCGGAAGCGATGCAGCACTTAGCGAAGCACTTTATTTAGCCGAAGTTGCAAAAAAGGTTTATATAATTTACAGAAAAGAAAATTTTTTCAGAGCAGAACCAAAATGGGTTGAATTGGTTGAAAAAAATAAAAAGATAGAACCAATATTTAGTTCAAATGTTATTGAGCTACTCGGGGAAACTAAATTGCAAGAAGTAAAACTGGATTCCGGAAAAAACGTTGCTCTTGACGGATTATTTATTGAAATAGGGTCAGTTCCTGAAAGAGAACTTTTTGAAAAGACCGGTTTGAAATTAAGCAAAACAGGGTATGTTATAGTTGACAAAGAAATGAAAACTAACATTAAAGGAATATTTTCTGCAGGGGAATTAAATGAAGGAACTTTTAGACAGGCAATTGTTGCCTGCGCAGAAGGGGCTATTGCCGCACACACAGCTTATGAAGAAATAAAGAGCGACACGACAAAAAAGTAAGAACTAAGAATAGTAAAAGTTAGGAGCAACAAATCAATATAATAAGGTTCATTTTTTAGGAGGTTATATTATGGATTTTGGTTGTAAAAGAATTGACGCATCAGAACTAATTAAGTGTACTTTTGGTTTGAACAAAACCGAACACGAAATATTCACATTTCTTCTTAAAAGCAAGGCCTGTTTAACTGCGGCACAGCTTGGGGAAAAACTTGTTCTAGACAGAACAACAATACAAAAAGCTATGAAAAAGCTTTTTGAAAGTGATATCATCGAAAGGAGACAAAATAACTTAGACAAAGGAGGCTATGTTTTTTTCTATTGTGTTAAGAAAAAGAAATTAATCAAAGAGAAAATGACTAGCATCATTAAGGAATGGAATGATCTTGCATTGCAGGAAATTAATTACCTATTCAATGATTAGAACAATTAGAACAAAAAAACTTAGAAAATAGTGCCAGAAGGGGATTTTTGAGCTAAGCTTTAAATATAGGTGTTCTTTTATCTATACAAATACTAACGGAGGTAATGACAATGGTTGGATTATTTAGCAAGCCAAAAAAGAAGCCTTTTGGAGGATATTGCATTTCATTCAAAGGATGCGACGACACTCTTGAAAGTGTTTTTGGCTCTGGCGACATTGCACCAAGTGAAATGACAAAAAAGATTTGGGCATATGTTAAGAAAAACAAATTATCAAGCAAAAAATAATTGTTAATAAAACTATTTATGTTTTGGAAAGGTGTGAAAGCACCTTCCATTTATCTTTTTTGTATTGAAGGTGATGTGAAAATGGAAAAAGTGAAAATTAATTATTTGATAGATGCAGGATTATTGCTGTCAGGACTTGGGGTAATGATAACAGGAATAATTAAACTACCTCTTTTTATTCAACTTGGAATACACCGTGCGCTTGGCCTATCTTTGATAACCTTTATCCATGATTGGAGTGGAGTAGTATTTGTTATATTGGCGATTGTTCACTTTATCTTGCACTTAAATTGGTTTATTTGTGTGACAAAAACTTTTATGAAAAAAGGTGATGAAAAATGCAAAAAGTAATTCTTCTTTTTGTTTTATTTACAATCTTAACTTTATTATTTGGATGCACAACTAGTGAAAATCAAAATATTGAAACGCAAGATATTTCCTTAATCGAAAATACAAATCCTTTAGAAGGAACTTGCCCTAGTGGCAAAACAGAACCTTGCACTGGAGAATGTGGTAATTTTATTGATAATGACAATGATGGTTTTTGTGATAGAAGCGGTTAAGAAAAATTATCTCTAAAAAACACGCACGGCAAAAGTATTTAACCAGTAACTTGTTCTATTTCTAAATGAAATTAAGCAAAATATTACCTGTTTTTTTTATACTAGTTTTATTTTTATTTTTGGGTTGTACTCAAGGCCCTACATTTAAGGAAACAAATAATCCTATTTGTGAAATTGATGGAAAACCAATAATTAGAATGTATTCAACTTCTTGGTGTCCTCATTGTCAATGGGTTGCGGAGGCTTTTGATTCTGTTGCAAAAGAATATCAAAGTAATGGATTAATTGTTGCGCACCATTGGGAAGTTGATATGTTGGATGATAAATTAACTGACATAAACGAAGGGAGTATTTCTGAAGAGGAATATGCTGAATTTTTACGGGTTTCTCCAAAGGGGAGCATCCCTGCATTTTCTTTTGGATGCAAGTACACAAGACTCGGCAATGGTTATGAAGCCCCTACTAAGGACTTGGCCGCGGAAGAAAAAGAATTCAGAGAAACTATCGATGCATTGTTACAAAAATAAAAATCTTTTTTATTACAGAAAATAAATGACTTTTTTTGCGAGAGCATTTGTTTTAAAAGATACATTTCCATAATTTTATTGGTTTTTATGACAAGAACAACAAAAAATGACGATATAATACGACTTGAAAAGGTCTCAAAAATTTATGGGATGGGAGACATCCAAATAAAGGCCCTTGATAATGTTGATTTGGCTATTTGCAGAGGAGAATATGTTTCAATAATGGGTCCTTCAGGTTCTGGAAAAACCACTTTGCTTGACGCTATCACTACTATGATGAAGCCAACAAGCGGAAAAATATTTATTGAAGGAGTAGAAACAACCAAAATGAGCAATGCTGAATTGGCTTCTTTTAGAGGAAACAAAATTGGTTTTATCTTCCAAACATTTAACTTAATGCCAAAACTAACTGCTTTAGAAAATGTTATTGAACCTATGTGGATTAATGGAGTTCCAAGAGCTGAAAGAGAACCTCGCGCTAGAAAACTTTTAGAAGAGGTTGGTCTTGGAGATCGAATGAATAATCGTCCTAATCAACTTTCAGGGGGACAAAAACAGCGAGTTGCAATTGCCCGCGCATTAGCAATGAACCCTAACGTTATTGTTGCTGATGAACCTACAGGGAACCTTGATTCCAAGTCAGGGGTAAAAGTAATGGAAATACTAAAGGACTTGCATGAAAAAGAAAAACGAACAATTATTGTAGTTACTCACGATGAGAGTGTTGGAAAACAAGCCCAAAGAAGAATCGCCATTAGAGATGGACAAATAGTTATATCAAAAGGCGAGGGCAAGAAAGTTTCTCAACTAAAATAGGTAAATAATGCAAGTAAATAATATAAGTAAATATCAATTACATAGAGCAAAAATAAATAAATAATTTTTTAGTTAAATTGAATAATTTTTATGAAATTTGACATTGACGTTTTAGAAAATTCTATAAAGAATCTTCGAAGAGCAGGAATGAGAACTGTTCTTACTCTTATTGGGGTAATTATTGGAATTGCGGCTATTGTTAGTTTGTTATCTGTTGGTCAAGGATTAAATGTTGCGGTAGAAACACAATTCCAAAGTCTTGGTTCTAACACTATTTTTGTTATCCCTGGAGCCAGCGCAGGAGGTTTTTCAAGAGTAACACTAACCGACAATGATATTACTCAATTAGAATCAATTCGCGGAGTAAGTGATGTTGTTCCGATTTATGGTGCTGCAGCAATTTTAGAATATGATGGGCAAAAAATTAATGTACAAGTCAGTTCTGCGGATGCAAAAAAATCAAGCATCTTTGATTCTACTGGATTCTTTGACGTACAGGAAGGAAGAACTTTTTCTAAAAATGATTCTCAAGCAGTTTTAATTGGAGACAAAATAGCTTCGGATTATTTTGACAAACAAATAATTCCAAGAAAAATTGTTACTATTAACGGAGAAAAATTTACTGTAATAGGAATACTAAAACCGCAGGCACAAAGCTTTGGTGGCGGCCCTAACACAGGCACTTCTGTTTTTATGTCGCTTGATGCTTTCAATAGAATTGCCCAAAATGTTGCTCCTTCAATAATTTTTGTAAAAACTACTTCAGGGGATGATGTAAGTTACGCAGTTGATGAAATAAAAAGTTATTTAGATAAAAAATATGGAGAAAAAAGTGTTATGGTTTCAAGCGCTGATGATTTATTGGACCAAGTTAATGCAATTCTTGGCGTAATTACTCTTGTCATTGTAGGAATTGGAGGAATTTCTTTAGTAGTTGGCGGAATCGGAATAATGAATTCAATGATTACTGCGGTTCTTGAAAGAACTAGGGAAATTGGTTTAATGAAAGCATTAGGTGCATCTAATCAAAGAGTTTTGATTTTGTTTGTTTTAGAAGCAGGTTTTATTGGAATGATTGGAGGAATAATAGGAGTAATTTTAGGTTATGGTTTATCCCTTTTGATTTCATACCTTGGAGCCAGCTCGGGCTTTGCGCTAAATTCAGTAATTAACTTTGAAATAACTATTGGCGCTTTGCTTTTCGCTTTAGTTATTGGAATTGTTTCAGGTTTATTACCTGCAATTAGAGCAGCGAACTTAGATCCTGTTGTTGCATTGAGGTATGAGTAACATTGAGATATAAATAAAATTGTTGAAATTAAATTTGTGGAAAAAAATATTGGAATTGGTTTTTATGTTAGATACAGTGATTCATTCTTTAAAGAATTTGCGAAGAGAAAGGGTAAGAACTTTTTTGACTCTTATAGGAGTTATAATAGGAATTGCTGCAATTGTGGCTTTGCTTTCTGTGGGGCAGGGATTAAATCAAGCTGTTTCAAGTCAATTAGATCAACTTGGGTCTAATACAATTTATGTTATTCCAGGAAATCCTTACACAGGAGGGTCTAACTCAAGAATTACTATTACTGAATCTGATTTGGATAAAATAAGGTCAGTTAACAATGTCAGCGACGTTATCCCAATGTATATATCCCCAGTCACAATGACTTTTAACAACGAATTTTTTGGAGCCACTGCAATGGGGGTTAATATTGATGATGCACAGGTTTTTTTTGATCTTGATTATTATGAAATAATAGATGGTCAAATGATTTCTGACGGAGATTCATCCTCAATTCTTATCGGCGATAAACTTGCAACAGATGCTTTTTCTAAAGAACTAGTTGTTCGAAAAAAAGTTTTGCTTAATGGACAAGAATTTAGGGTTGCAGGAATTTTTAAAATGACTATCCAATCGGAAATAAGTTCCGCAAACTTAGTTATGATGTCTGATACAGCAATAAAAAAACTCAATCCAACTATTGGACCATCAGAAACTTGGGTTAGAACTAGTTCCACAAGCGAGGTAAAAAATGTTGCTGAAAAAATAACTAATTATTTTGACAAAAAATATGGGGAAAAAAGTGTTTATGTTATTAGTTCTGATCAATTGCTTGAACAGGTAGGGCAAATCTTTGGATTGATCACTATATTTTTGGTAGGAATTGGAAGTATTTCAATTATTGTTGGTGGAGTAGGAATAATGAACGCAATGGTTACTTCAGTAGTTGAGAGAACAAAAGAAATAGGAATAATGAAAGCGCTAGGCGCCTCTGATATGAAAATTCTTTCAATATTTATGTTAGAAGCTGGTTTTATCGGAATGATTGGAGGAATAATTGGAATCCTTATTGGATATGGGTTATCAATACTCGTTGCAATCATTGGCGCTCAGTCAGGCTTTCCCTTAGAAGCAGGAATCACTTGGGAAATTACTTTAGGAGCACTAATATTTTCCATGTTACTTGGAATGGTTTCAGGAGCTTTACCTGCATATAGAGCTGCAAGAATGGATCCTGTTGAAGCACTAAGATATGAGTAAAATAGCAAAGTCATAACAAAAGAAAATATTTTATTGAAGCACTAAGATGTAAATAAAACAGTTAATTCATAACGGAAAGAATATTCAATTAAAAATGTAGAGTTATTTTTCCACTAACTTTGCCGAAACAATTTTTATTTCCCCGGTAAATTCGTTCTGCAACTTCTTTTCATAGGATACACAAATCTTTTTAGTAAAAAAAGGCGCATCAAGCACAAGCGATTCATATTCGCCCCCCTCTCCTGCAGAATTAATCCCATACCTCTTTTTTAAGAATTCAAGTTTTTTTATTGAACCGCTATCAAGAATTTTTCCTAACCAAGTTTCGTCAAGACCAAAAGCGGCTATTTTTGTTATCATTACTTTAAACTTATTATCAATAAGTGCTTTGATATAGGACAATTGATCTGACTGCCAAAGCGGGGCAAAAGATCTTATCCCAACTTGTTCACAAACTGATTCAATTCTTTCGCGCTGATAATTAGAAAAAAGAGCCCCTGAACAAACCCCTTCAACAGCATATTTTTCTCTTGCAACAATAATCGCTTTTTTTAAGTCAGAAATTTCTTTTTCTTTTTCCCCTGAAGTTTTCACAATAATTAATGGCAATTCAATTGCTTTTGCCTGGAGCTTGGCGAGTTCAATTGTTGGAGTATGAAACATAAATGAATCTGGATTTTTGGACTGAATTGTTACAAGACATTTTATTTCGTATCCTTGCTTTTGCATTAAGTGCATCGCATAAATGGAATCTTTTCCTGTTGAAACTAGGGCAGCAATAGGAATATTTTTTTGGGAATTTTGCTTTTCTACAAGAGAATTCAAATAATCTGCTTTTGATTTAAAATTATTTTTCTTTGCCAACATTTCTATTGCTTTATCAAAATTACTCCCATATTGAGCGGCCTTTTTTTTCCTAAACGCAATTTTTTCTGGCAAACCAAGTGATACGCCCATTTTTCTTAAAATTAATTTATTTTCGCCGGAGCTTGTATCGATTTTTAATTTAGGATTAAGAGAAAGAGCAAAAGAAATTAGTTCTCTATCCAAAAATGGAACTCTTAACTCTAACTTATTATACATGCACACAATGTCCTGAAAATAAAGATCATTTTCGTACAGTTTTACAAAATAACTATAACAATCTTTGCTAATGTTAGTGCTTCTTTTGAATCTGTCATATCCTGCAAATAATTCATCCGCACCAAGCCCTGAAAAAAGTACTTTTACTTCGGGGGAGGTTTGCTCTACTTTTTTTGCTGCAAAGTAAATTGTTGAAGCAACTCCAACCCTCACAGGATCTGATGACTCAATTAGAGAAATTATTTTTGGAAGCTCATTCTCAAATTGTATTAAAGAAACGGGCGCTTCAATTAACTGAAATTTCAAAAGAGAGGCTATTTCACGAGCAGGAGAAAGATCTTTGGGTTCTAATACTCCTGCAACAAAAGAGAAAACAGAGACAAATTCTTTTTTTTGTTCTTTTAGCAAAGCAGCTAGAAGAGTTGAATCTATCCCTCCAGAAAAAAGAAGAGCAAGTTCTTTACTTGGAACTCTTTTTTGAACTGAATTACTAAGAAGGGATTTAACTAATTTAAGTTCAGTGCCTTTTTTTGTTTTTACCGCATTTATTTTTCTATCAAGAAAGCTCACCCTTGCTTTTTTAGTGTCAAAGATAACTATTTTTCTCGGATTTAGGTGAACTGAACCAAATGATAAAGCTTTTTTTTCTGAAGCAAAAGCAAATCTTTTATTTTTCGAATCAAAAAAATAAACAAGCGGTTTTACTCCTGAAATATCTCGGGCTAGAACAATTTTTTCTTCTTTTTTTGAGTAATACGCAAAAGAAAAATCCCCATCAAGTTCTTCAATAATTTCTTTCACTTTTGCAACACCTTTTTTTTCTAAAAGGGCAAAAACCATTTCAGCATCATTTTTTGCTAAAAGATTATGGCGTTGTGAAAGCTCTTTCCAATTGTAAATTTCGCAATTTATCACAAGCATTCCTTTTTTTGAAACTAAGGGCTGTTTTACGTAGCCAACAATTGAATGCAAGTTGTGCCCAAAAACAGTTTTTCCAATTTTAACTGTATTTGAATAATCTTTTCCACGATTTTTCATTATACTAAGTCCTTTTTCAACAAGACCTTCCGCTGCCAAAAAATTACTAAACCCAATTATCCCACACATTTTTTAACACCAAAAAATCATTTTTTCGAAGAAGCTTTTTTAAGTCGATTCATTAATGCTAAGCCCAAACCTTTTTCCGCAACCTTTTCAACTAATATAACATCGTATCGTTCCGCATCATATTTTCTGAACAAAGAAAACATTTCTTTTGCGTAGGACTCAATATCATTATTGAAAAAAATTACTGCAATATCTTCTTCTTTTAATTCTGAAACCTTTTTTTCAAAGTCTTTTTTAGAAAACAAAATTACTTTCGCTTTTGGGGAATAATGTTTGTACTTCATCCCTGGAGACGACGCTTTTTCTGGGTTTTTTTTAATGTTAATTTTTATTTTTTCATGCAAAACTCCTTCGATTTCTTCTTTTGTAACTTTCCCTGGTCGAAGAATAGTAAAAGGTTTTTTTGTAATATCAAGAACTGTTGATTCTAACCCTATTTGGCATTTTCCCCCATCAATAATTAATTTTATTTTTCCGTTCAAATCATTTTTCACATGAATTGCTTCTGTAGGACTTGGTCTTCCTGAAGAATTCGCCGAGGGGGCTGCAATAGGAACAGCTGATTTTTTTATTAAATTTAAAGCAATTTTGTTTGAAGGCAATCTTATCGCAACTGAATCTAACCCTGCGGTAACAATCGCGGGAACTTTTTGCGATTTTTTCATCACCATTGTTAATGGACCGGGCCAAAACGCATCAGCTAAAATTTGAACTTCTTTTGGAACAAAATCAACAAGCCCATTTAATTGTTTGATAGAAGAAATGTGAACTATTAATGGATTGTCAGCGGGGCGTCCTTTTGCCGCAAATATTTTCT
>Ga0268276_1002409_pt1 | contig 16000 bp, 17 predicted proteins | sample saktaG_4_FD_190145 | JGI IMG/M metagenome (GOLD analysis project Ga0268276, IMG submission 190145) | Saline water microbial communities from Sakinaw Lake, British Columbia, Canada - sak_2010_1_5_45m | ecosystem: Environmental > Aquatic > Non-marine Saline and Alkaline > Saline ...
AGAAATTTTAAATACAATCAACATGATAAATAATAAATACAATGTAGTCGCACAAAATCCTGAAAGTACAGTTGTTGCTCAGTATATTGCTTGCGAAAGTTTCGTCTGCGATGCAAATTATCAGAGTGAGGCAGAATTGGAGCGGGCATTTATCGAACAGCTTAAGTTGCAAGCGTACGAATATCTGCCCGTCACCTCTGAAGCCGATTTGATATTGAACTTGCGCAAGCAATTAGAGAAACTCAATGATTTTACTTTTACTGATAGCGAATGGGAACAGTTTTTTGCCAGTGAGCTTGCCAATCCAAATCAAAGCATCGCCGAAAAGACAGCTACCATTCAAGAAGACCATATCAAAAATCTAACGCGCGAAGATGGCACGACTAAGAATGTGTACCTCATAAAAAAGGACAACATTCACTACAATAGTTTACAGGTGATCAATCAATACGCCACCGAAGACGGCCAGCGTGCCAATCGCTATGATGTGACGGTGCTGGCGAACGGTTTGCCTTTAGTGCATATCGAGCTCAAGCGCCGTGGAGTGGCTATTGCCGAGGCATTCAATCAGATCAATCGTTACAGCCGAGAAAGTTTTTGGGCTTCGTCGGGGCTTTTTGAATATGTGCAACTATTTATTATTTCCAACGGCACGCATACCAAGTATTACAGCAATACTGTCCGTTCAGAGCACATCAAAGAAGCCGGTGAAGGCGCGGCGGTGAAAAATGGTAAGCGTTCGAGCAACAGTTTTGAATTTACCAGTTGGTGGGCCGATGCTACCAACCGACCGATTATGGATTTGATGGATTTTGGGAAAACTTTTTTTGCCAAGCATGTGCTATTGAATATCCTAACCAAGTATTGCGTGTTTACTACCGATAGACAGCTTTTGGTAATGCGACCGTATCAGATTGTCGCAACCGAGAGAATACTCAGTCGTATTGAAGTAAGCACCAACTACAAGAAGCTCGGCACGATTGAGGCGGGCGGGTATATTTGGCACACGACTGGATCGGGAAAAACTTTGACCAGCTTCAAAACCGCCCAGCTCGTGAGTAAATTGTCGTATGTGGATAAGGTGGTTTTTGTGGTTGACCGTAAGGATTTGGATTATCAGACAATGCGAGAATACGATAAGTTTGAGAAAGGTGCAGCCAATAGCAATACCAGTACGGCGATTTTGAAACGACAGCTGGAAAATCCAAACGCGCGAATTATCATCACCACTATTCAGAAGTTGGATCGTTTTATCGGGCACAATACTGGGCATATTATTTTTAATGGGCATGTCGTGCTTATCTTTGACGAATGTCATCGCTCACAGTTTGGCGATATGCACGTCGCTATTACCAAGACATTCAAGAATTACAATTTGTTTGGTTTTACCGGTACGCCAATTTTTGCCATGAATGCGTCTGCGGGTGGACGGCCGGACTTGAAGACCACCGAGCAAGCTTTTGGTGAAAAATTGCACACCTACACGATTGTAAATGCTATCGCCGATAAAAATGTCTTGCCGTTTAAGGTTGATTATGTTTCTACTGTTCACGAAGCTGAGAATATTGAAGATGCACAAGTAAGAGATATTGACCGCGAGGCAGCGCTTGCTTCGCCAGAACGATTGGCGAATATCGTGGGCTACATTCGCGAGCATTTTGACCAAAAGACCAAGCGAAATAGTTTTTATAAATTAAAGGACCGTAGGCTGGCTGGTTTCAATTCTATCTTTGCCGTCTCGTCTATTGATGTGGCAAAAAAGTATTACGCTGAATTTAAAAAACAACTTGCCGATGCACCAAGCGACAAACGGCTGAAAGTAGCAACGATTTATAGCTTTGGAGTAAACGACGAGGATGCCGATGGAATGATAGATGAAAACTCCGAGGATACGAGCGGGCTTGATGTGAACTCAAGAGACTTTCTTGATAATGCTATTTCTGATTATAATGCGATGTTTGGAACATCCTACGATACTTCATCGGATAAGTTTCAAAATTACTATAAAGACATAAGTTTGAGAGTAAAAAACCGTGAGGTGGATGTGCTTATTGTGGTTAATATGTTTTTGACAGGATTTGATGCCACAACGCTCAACACGCTTTGGGTAGATAAAAACTTGAGATTGCACGGACTCTTGCAGGCATTTTCGCGTACCAATCGTATTTTAAACAGTGTGAAGACCTTCGGAAATATTGTTTGCTTCCGTAACTTAGAGAAAGCAACGAACGAATCCATTGCTCTTTTTGGCGACAAAGAAGCGGGCGGTATTGTACTTCTCAAAGCATACGAAGAGTATTACAACGGTTACAAAGACGGTGATAAGGAAGTGCGCGGGTACGCTAGTCTAGTGGCAGAGCTTATGGAAAAATTCCCAGTTGGCGAGCAAATTGTTGGCGAGCAAAACCAAAAAGATTTTATCAAGCTTTATGGCGGGATTTTGCGAGTGCGAAATATTTTGACAACCTTTGATGAATTTACCGGCAATGAGATTTTAACCGAGCGCGATATTCAAGATTATCACAGTGCTTATATTGACCTTTATAATGAATTTCGTAAGGGTGCGGATGTTGATCAAGAAAATATTAATGATGATTTGGTGTTTGAAATGGAGCTTATCAAGCAGGTAGAAATAAATATTGATTTTGTATTAGGGCTCATCAAGAGATACCACGAAGATCACAATAAGAACCGTGAGATTTTGGTTGATATTAATAAAGCAATTGATTCAAGCGTTGAATTGCGCAACAAAAAAGATCTTATTAACCAGTTCATCACTTCACTTGATATTCATTCAGTAATTGATGATGATTGGCAGAAATTTGTGAACAAGAAAAAGATTGAGGAGCTAGAAAAAATTATTACTAACGAAGGTCTTGATCATGATGCAACCTATACATTTGTAAAAAATGCTTTCCGTGATGGTAGTGTAGCGACAACTGGTACAGCAATAACCAAAGTTTTACCGCCAGTATCACGATTTTCTCCAACTGGTGAGCGAACTCAAAAGCGTGAAAGTGTTTTAAGTAAGCTAACGAGTTTCTTTGAAAGGTTTTTTGATATTTCGGGTGGAAAGTTATAACAAAGTTAAATAATCAATATGCAAGAAATTATATGTCCAAATTGTAAAAAAGTTTTCAAAGTCGATGAGGCTGGTTTTGCCGATATTCTTAAACAAGTTCGAGATCATCAATTTGAGGAAGAATTGCAAGAGCGATTAAACATCGCAGAAAAAGAAAAAGAAAATGCTATTAAACTCGCCGAAGCGAATATTACCAATACATTGCAAAGGGATCTTGCAAAGAAGGAATCTGAATTAGCCGAACTAAAGGCTAAAAAAGATAGCGAGCTTACTCAATTTGCCACTAAAAAAGAATCTGAACTTGCCGAAATGAAATCAAAAATCAATAATGCAGAACTTGAGAAAAAACTTGCCGTTACTGAGGCGGTCAATAAAATTGAGAAAGAGCGTGACGAACTTGCCGGCGAGTTAAGAAGTAAAGATACCGAGAACCAATTGCTTGAAACATCGTTAAAGGAAAAGTATGCTACCGATCTTAAGACCAAGGACGACATTATCAAGATGAAAGATGAGGAAATTGCTCTTCGTAAAGATATGAAGGTTAGGCTTTCAACAAAAATGATCGGCGAAACACTCGAACAGCATTGCGAGACCGAATTTAACAAGCTTCGTGCAACTGGTTTTCAGAATGCATATTTTGAAAAAGACAACGATACAAAAACTGGTAGCAAGGGTGATTATATTTATCGCGAAACCGATGAAGCTGGCAATGAAATCATTTCTATTATGTTTGAAATGAAAAACGAAGGCGACGAAACTGCCACTAAGAAAAAGAATGAAGACTTTTTGCGTGAGCTTGATAAAGATCGTATTGAGAAGAAGTGTGAGTACGCCGTCCTTGTGACGCTTCTGGAAGCCGAAAATGAGCTATATAACACTGGTATTGTTGATGTTTCTCATAAATATTCCAAAATGTATGTAGTCCGCCCGCAATTATTCATTCCTATAATAACTCTGCTACGCAATGCAGCTATGAACTCTCTTAAATACAAAGCCGAGCTTGCTTTGGTAAGGAACCAGAATATTGATATTACAAACTTTGAAGATAATATAAATAAATTTAAAGAAGGATTTGCAAAAAATTACGATCTAGCCAGCCGTAAATTTAAAATCGCCATTGAAGAAATAGACAAAACCATAGATCATCTCCAAAAAACTAAAGATGCACTATTGTCGTCTGAAAATAACCTCCGTATAGCTAATAATAAAACAGAAGATTTGACAATTAAAAAGCTAACGCGAGACAATCCTACAATGACAGCTAAGTTTGAAGATCTTTCTAATACCGATAAAGCAATATAAAAAAGATATGAACACATTTAAGCAATCAGCGATTGAAATATTGAAAAAGGCGAAAACGCCTTTGCACTATACCGAAATTACTCGGCTGGCTTTGGAATCTGGCATATTGGAAACGGAAGGTGCAACACCGGAAGCGTCAATGAATGCACAGATCACGGTAGAAAAAGAAATGGGGTTGGCCACAATTTATGATATTATAAAGTTAAAATTAAAAGGTCGTTGGGGGGTTATAATGTTAACTACTTTTAAAATTAAAATATGTTTGAAAATGGATGGCCAGCAACTGACCCAATAGCTTTATTTGGCTCTTGGATTTTAGCTATTATTTTATATTATTATTCTCAAAAGCATGGTTCAAAGAGGACAAAAATAATTTTAAGAATTATTGCTGTTTTTTTGTTTGTGTGGCCACTTTTGATAGCAGTTTGGAACAAGCTTATTGCGCCTGCTTTAGGTACTTAACAATAGTGGTAATTGGCCTTGTTATTACTATTGAAAAGCCTTGGAGAAAAGTAAAATAATTTTAATAAAAAGGAATATCCCGATTAAACGCTCGAAGAAAGGAGCGTTTAACAGGATCCCAGCCCGCATCGCTACGCGAAGCGTTGTTGGCGGGTAAGAATTAGTAAATTTATTTCACTCATCAACGATTTCTAAGAATTGTGAACGGGCAAAATAGGGGAGATGTAAAAATTGGAGGGGATTTACAGGCAAAAGCTGGCGGATTTGGAGGAGCTGAAGAAAGCGGTATTGAAATCCGCCTTCGCTGGGGAGCTTTAAGCTATGGCGGGACGAAGAAAGGCGTTTAGCGGGGAATTGTAAGTTAGTGCAATTTGCTTGCATGAAATATAACTAAATGGTAAGATAGTTAGTATTGAGGTTAGCAACATTAACTAACTTACAAAAATATGGAATTAGGTAAATTTATACAACAAAAAAATGAGCAATGGGGCGCATATAATGCTTTTATCCCGAATCCTTTTCCACCAAAAAGGGGTTTTGGTTTCCCTGAAAGCTTGGTAAAGCAAGACGCACAAGCTCAACATTTGGTGAGTAAACTAGACGGTATTACTCAACTGCTACCTGATGTAGATTTTTTTATATTTATGTATATTTTAAAAGATGCATCCTCTTCAAGCCAAATCGAAGGAACAGGGGCAACGATGCTGGATGCTCTTGAAGCAAAAGCTGAAATTGACTCTGATTTACCAGAAGATGTGGATGATATTATTCACTATATAAAAGCGCTTAATAATGGAGTGGACATTCTTAAGGAAATACCCATTAGCATACGGTTGATAAAAAAGCTTCACAAAGATTTATTGGAAGGAGCAAGATATACGCAAAATCCATATCCTGGTGAATTTCGCCATGATCAAAATTGGATAAATGGCACTAATCCTCATGATGCAAAATTTGTTCCACCACCTAATCATGAGCTATTAAGAGTATTGGGCGATTGGGAAAACTTTGTTCATACAAGCGATAATCTTCTTCCTCTAACAAAGGCGGCTCTTTTACATGCTCAATTTGAGACAGTACATCCTTTCAGAGATGGCAATGGAAGGACGGGTAGAATGTTGACAACGTTGTATCTTCGTGAAATTGGCTTGCTTGAAAAGCCAGTGCTTTTTCTTTCTGCTTATTTCAAAAAACATCAACAAGTTTACTATAATCGCTTGCATGGATATAGCAATGGTGAAGTAAATGAGTGGGTACAGTTTTTTTTGACGGGCGTGTCAGAAATTGCCCAAGAAGCAATAGAAACTGTTCGCAAAATTACTGAATTAAGAGAACGAGATATATTGAAAATTCAAGGTATGGACAAAAGATCCTCAAAAAGCGCGATAGCGGTTTTACCAAAACTTTTTTCTTTACCCATAGTCAATGTGTCAACAATACAAAAATGGACTAATTTCACCACAAATGGATCTCAAAAGTTCATTGATAGATTTGTAAATATTGGGATATTGCGTTTACGCGATGCTAATAAAAAGTACAATAAATCTTATATTTATAAAGATTATGTTGATATTTTTTACAATGCACATAAAGGCGAATAATTAATTAATAAAAAAATATGGAACACGAAAAATGCAAAAAATGCGGGAGCGAAAATATCATAATGGTTGAATATGATATGATGTGCCCCGAACATTATGACGGCATAAGTGAAATTTTATGCAATAATTGTCATACTCGGTTTGGGAGGTGGTCTGGCAAAGAACTTGTCGAAGGGGAAATAGAAAAAAGATTCGGTAGGAAATAGCTATGAATGAAGCAGAAACAAGAGCAGAATATATTGACCCAAAATCGAAATAGGGGGTAGCTCCAGTAGCGTCCCGTTAAAAACCCAATGAAAACAAGGACTCCTGGTTATCCTCTTCCAAATTTTGTAGTTTACCCCCTGAAAGTAGCGTATTTAAAGGGGTTTTATCAAATAGAGAGACACTCAAAATCTGTAGAATTTCGTATAAATTTCTATCAATATTTAATTGCTTTTTAATGATAGCAACTATGAGATAGGCACAAATAGCTATACAGATCTGGGTCTTCACAGCATTAGCTGAGTATCCCCAAAAAGTTTTAATCTTCAAATGTTGTTTAATCCATTTGAAAAATATTTCAATTTGCCAACGGTTTTTGTACAAATCAGCAACTGTTTTAGCTTCAATATTAAAATCATTGGTTAAATACACATAACTTCTTTTTGTTTCTTTATCAAAATATTTTATCCCTCTTAATTTGTCAGGATATCTCTCTGTCCCGTAAGTACTAGAAAATCTGATAACTTGATCGCACCTTACACCAGTTGTTTTATCAACTCTGTTAGAGTACAATCTTTTGGTACGCATATTCTTCTTAGCTCGCACAACGAAGAAAGATCCTGCAGTGTGCACTTTGAATAGCCTTCCATAATCTAGAAATCCTCTGTCCATTACGTAGTAAGCTCCGACTTCTAAATCAATAACATCTAGCATATAGACTTCGTGAGTTTTGACAGTAGTAATATGGAAAAATGCAGGGATATTGCCTTTTAAATCCATCGAGGTATGTATTCTGATAGCAGCTTTAGTTTCGATATATTTTGCCCATTTGAAAATACTAAAGCAAATTTCAATGGTAGTTGCATCAAGGATATAACAGGTGCCATCTAAATCTAGATTGAATGTTGCGTCATTAAAATATAGTTTTCTAGCTTTTTGAATAAGGATTTGAGCAAAGTCTCTGTAAATTCTCCAATCTCTTTTTTCGTTAGCTACAGCCAATGTTGTTTTAGCTGGCAAAGAAGAAAACCCTGAATGATAAAGTTTTGTTTTCTGTGCTCTTAAGCAAACTACCACATCTCTTAAACTTTCGCGGTAAGCTAATTGTCCGAAAGCCATTGATAAAAACTGTTGCCAGCAGGTAAAACTTTTAATGTAATGATGTCCGCTGTATCTTTTAACGCATTGGTTAAAATCATAAAAAGGAACGCACTCCATTATCTGAGCAAAAACATATTTTCCTTGATTCATATAATTGATAAAAGTTAATTAAGATGAAACCTTTTATCAATTATCCCATTTTAATTTCAAATCAAAAAATATATTTTCTCTGAATAATGGCTATGTGACAGCCCTTTTAGAGGTTTAAATAGTTTTTAACGGGACGCTACTGGGGTTAACTCTGTTTTTTGTAAAAATGTGAAAGTTTAACTGAAAAATAAATTTATGGAGGATAAATTGTGTTTTGTACAATTCATGCATCCTGGGGGAGAGCATTCTCCAGATTATACTCTTATAAAAAGTTGGAACACAAAAGGCCATAAGAGGAAGTTTATAAAGAGCAAAGGGAAATATGTAAGCGACGGAGCCCTCTTTGAAGAAGATATAATGTTTTGGTGTGAATGGGAGCCAGAGTCTAAAGTGATAAAATGCATTGATGAACTTGCTACTAATGGGCCTCATTATATATATGAGCCTTATTATAAAACACCGCTTTCTTATAATGGGTTACAAAATACAGACCCCTTTGTTTTTGGAGAACAGTTTCTTTATACAGGTTGCAAGCAAAATACTAAGAAAGGACCAACGCAACTCAGAAATTTATCTGTGGGGTCAGTTATACTTTTTGGCTCTCGCATTGGGAAAAAACATTTTGTGCTGGACACAGTATTTGTTGTAAGCCATTGGATTGACCATAATAGGCGTGATTACAAAAATGTTTTAAAGAATAAAATCTCTGATGTTTATGCGGATGTGGTTATGGGGCCATGGTATAAAGCATCAGCACTTGGTTGTGGTTCCAAGAAAAATGGTGCAGAAGAATCCTATAGGCTATACTATGGAGCCACATACCAGAATAAAATCAACGGAATGTTTAGTTTCTTTCCTTGTCTGCCTTTCAATAAGGATTCAAAGGGATTTGCACGGCCCGAGATTGCAATACCGAGCATAATTACAAACAATCTATCACAAGGTAAACGACTGAATCAGCAAGCAAATTTAGATCAAATGAAAAGACTATGGGCTAAGGCAACTAAGCAGGTAATAGGCCAAGGTTTCAAGTTGGGTATTTATACAGATTTGCCAAAAAATAAAAATGGAGTCAACTCTGTTTCTAACTGTTTCTAACTCAAAAAATCAAAGATAAATTAAAAAATAAATTTGTGAAAAAGAAAAAAGTTGTTATATGCGCGAGTGGTTCATTTGAAGACGAAACCAAGAAGTGGAAAAATTGCAAAAAGGCGCAAGCTATCCAGCGGTGACAGATGGGGAGGTATAGGTGATTAATAGGTAGATTGGTGTATTTTTGGGTAGATTTAGACGCTACTTGTGTAGATTTGGACAATATGTTATCATATTCTATATGGATGAAAAATTATTTACAATTAGTCAAGCCGCTGAATATCTCGGTATTTCTTTGAATACGCTCCGTCGTTGGGATGAAAGTGGTAAGTTAGTCGCGATCAAAAGGGATGGCGGAACTCATCGGTATTATCGTGAGAAAGATTTAGAAATTTTTGCCAGTGATTTAATGAAATTCGCCTCCGAATGGATTCAAAATGGCGTAGAATTTCCGGGTGCGTTTTATTGTTCAACGAGTTCAGTTTTTAACGCAAGGTTAACAAAAATGGAGCATGCGCTGATGCAGAAACCAGGGTTTGAAAGATTGTATTCTTTGATTGTTTTAATTACAGGAGAAATCGGCGACAATTCATTTGCTCATAATTTAGGAAAGTGGCCTGACACAGCAGGAATTTTCTTTGGCTATGATCTTGAAAAGCGTGTTGTAGTTCTTGCCGATAGGGGATTAGGTATTTTAGAAACATTGCGTCAAATTCGTCCGCAACTTCCAAGTCATGTTGTGGCGGTAGAAGTTGCTTTTACTGAATTTATTTCTGGTCGGGCACCGGAGAAGCGAGGAAATGGACTTAAGCTCGTTCGGGAGGTGGTTACCGAACAGCCAATTGATTTATTTTACACTAGCGGAGATGCAGAGGTGCGGATGCAAGGTGCGGATAAAGTATTTCGGGTTACACGCGGTCAGCGTATCGTGCGAGGATGTTTAGCGAAAATAGAGTTTTAATAAAAAAATATATGAAATTACAATTAGAAAAGTTTGGCCAAACATTAATATCAAGGGAATTGGGCAGTGAAGCTTTCAAGGCATTCCAACCAACTTTGCGAGAGCTTTCTAAAGACGAAGAGTTGGAAATAGATTTTTTTGGCGTATTGACATTATCACCTTCATGGGCCGATGAATTTTTAAGCCCTTTACTCAATCAGTTGGATGAGAAGTTAATACTTTTGCCAAGCGATAATCTTTCAGTACACGCGACACTTAGAATTCTTCAAGAGGCGAACAAGCGACCATTTAAAATTAGACAGTAATTACTTTATGAATGAAGCAGAAACAAGAGCAGAATACATTGATCCAAATCGAAATAGGGGTCAACTTTATTTTTTGAAAAACCTTGGAGAAAATAAAAAATTAATTAATTTATGAAAAAAATAATTATTATAATATGGGCGATTGTTTTAATTTTAATTGTGGGGGTTTTGGTTGATTTAAAGTTTTTTAACCAACCAGAGCAAGTTGCTTGTACTATGGAAGCTATGCTTTGCTCGGATGGTTCATCTGTTGGTAGGGTTGGCCCTAATTGTGAGTTTGCTGAATGTCCGATTTTACCTTTTGATTCTGGGGTTGAGGGGGTGGTTATGCTTGGGCCAACTTGTCCGGTAATTCGTGAGGGAGATGATTCTTGTTATGACAAGCCATATGCCACTATTGTTCAAGTGATTGCAGTTGGGAGCCCAAACAGTTCGCCTTTTGCTGTTGTAGAAAGCGATAAACAGGGAAAGTATAAAATAATGCTCCCGCCGGGGGAATATGCGCTTCAACCAGTTGGTGGAAGTGTAATGCCAAGGTGTGAAACAAAGGAAATAACCATTGAACCAGCAAAAATAATTGAGGTTAACTTATCCTGTGACACAGGGATTAGATAACAAGAAACAATGTCAGGTGCAATTTATGGATCAAGTAGCTATAAAAAACTTTTTAGAGTCTTTCCAAAACAAAAGCGGTCGCGTTATTGTTATAATTGATTATGGTAATGTGGATAAATGGAAAGAAAATTTAAAATGGAAAGTGGGAATTAAAGAGTTGGCTCAGTTGGTTAAGGGATTTTCAAAGGGTAGCCAATTCTTACGTCGGTTTTACTATGGTTCTGATTACGGCCCAAAAGATAATTCAGACATTCTTTCTGAGTGGTGTAGAGCTATTTTAGAAAAAGCGCGGATGAATAGGTTTGAGGTAGTAGCAAAGAGAGTGAAATATATTTACAATTCTACTAATAAATATTGCTTTGATAAGAAGTGTGATTTGGATGTTGAAATGACGGTTGATTTAATAAAAGAAAGGGATAATTATGATACAATTATTTTATTTTCTGGCGATGGCGATTTGATGTATGCGATTAGATATTTAAAAAATGAATATAACAAAGAATGTTTTGTTTTTGGAGCTAGGGGGCATGTTGGGAGGGAAGTTTATGATGGCTTACAAGAAGGTTTTGTTAAAGATATTTTGTATGCAGAGGATTTTGAATACAGGCTAAATAGAGAAAAGCATTTTTAAATCAAAAACCCGCCTTTCGGCGGATTTCGATCAAAATCGGGTAAGCCAAAGCTTACACTGTTATAATATCAAAGAAATACGCCCTTTGTCAAGAGGGTGAAAATAGCTGTCAACGGGAAATAGCAGGAATAGACTTGCCACAGCTAGTGACGGAATAGGGGAGTTATTGTTGTTGACACTCGGTGTCAACAGCGGTGTTAGTTAAATATTTTAAAGGGTATAATTTTATGTATTCATTGCCAAGTGGTTTAAAAATAGACGAGGAGGGCTTAATCAACGGAATTAATGATTCCGCGATTTCGCACAAATACTATTTTGATGTTTTGACAGGGCAGGTTGGACTTGTTAAAAAAGGTAAAAACAAAGAAAAACTCAAAAAGCTTGATGTAAAGCGATATTTTTTGGTACCCAAAGCATCAAAAAGCGATAAAAAGATTTGGGCAGACGAATTGATTAAGGAAATGGTTTGGAGAGAGGACAGCCTTTTGGCAGATTCTCTAAATAGAGAATTAAATAAAGAAGGCGGGGGCTTTGACGCTTTTTTTAAAGTTTTAAAGCAAAGCGATTTTATTTATGGTTGGTGTGAATGGGAAAGCCATTATCTTTACGAAAAAATGCTTGATTGGTTTGATACATTACCCGTGGAAGTAAAAGAAGATTTTGATGATTTAGACGATGATTGTCCTTTGTGCCAATTAATGAAGGGTGGCGAGCATCATAACATAGAAGACTTTAAAATAGCCAAAAAAAAGATGCCAAAAAGTAAAGTTGTTTTTAACAATGAAAATATGAAACAAGATAAAAGGATGCTCTACTACGATGCCTTAGATTTGTTGCATAGTGGCAAAGAGGGGGCAAAGAAAGCGTTAAAGCTTCTAGTTGAAGCTTTGGAAATAGATCCTGACTTTGTTCAAACTTACATCGGGTTTGTTTCTGTTTATGGCGCATTGGGTAAAGACATTGAAGCGCGAAAATATATTAAGCAAGCATTTGAAAAAACTAAAAAGCAGTTTCCCAAATGGCCAAAGAGTATGTCTTGGGGTGATTTAGAAAACAGAGCGTATATGAGAGCAATCCAATATATGGGAGATTATTTGGCAGATTCTGGTGATAAAGACGGGGCAATTGAGCTTTATAGGCTGTTATTAAAGATGAATCCAAATGACAATCAAGGCGTGCGGTATACTTTGGCTGGTTTATGCGCTGGGCTATCGGGGAGCGAAATATATAAAATGTTTGAAGAAGGCGATAAAAAACAGGATTGGAGTAAATTAGAAAAATTAGTTGACACGCAAAACAAAAAGTATTTATTTTGGAAAAAACCAAAATGGGCATAAAATTAAAACGGGGAGAGTTGTTGACCATTGCCCTTTCCAAGCAAAAATTTTATGAAATAAGGGTGCTAATAAGGGCAATAAGGGTGTCAGACATATGTCTGACACTGTGAGAGAAACCGCTAAATGGAAACAAATTATAAAAGACAATTATCCTAAATACAAAGATTTATTATAAATTTAAAAAATATAGAGTAACGAGCGGAAGGGGAGTAGAAATTAGTTTGTGCTGTCAACACTCGGTGTCGACAGTAGCGTCAACAATATGAAAAAGAATAATCAAAAATCGCAGGTAGTTATTTATCAGGCAAAGTCAGGAGCTATTGAGCTTCGAGGCGATTTTTCGCGTGAAACAGTATGGGCATCACAAACTCAAATAGCAGAAGCTTTTGAAGTTAATGTTCGAACTATCAATGAACATATTCAAAATATCTTTAAAACAGGAGAACTGAATGAGAAAGCAACTATCCGGAATTTCCGGATAGTTCAAAAGGAGGGGGAGAGGAAGGTTGATAGAGATGTAAAACATTACAATCTTGATATGATTTTATCTGTTGGTTATCGGGTTAACAGTAAAAGGGCAACACTTTTTAGACAATGGGCAACCAAAACACTTCGGGGGTATATTGTGGATGGTTTTGCTGTGAATAAAAAAAGAATCGCGGTAAATTATGCGCAGTTTTTGAGTGTTGTGGAAGATATTACTAACTCCATCTGCTCTTACCGCATTAACAATTCTTGTTGCTTGTAGCGACACAAAAGAAAAAGATAAAGTTATTGGCTTAATATTAAATCTTATTGTGAAAAAATAATTAAAAAACATAAATAAATTTTTATGAAAAACATCAAAAAAAGTAAAAATCAAGCAAAAGTGTTAATTGTTGACGACGAACGGATAATTCTTGAGATGTATGCTGTTAAGTTAAGAAGAATGGGATATCAAGTATTTACTGCTGAGTCTGCAATTAATGGGTTGGAAATTATTGAAAAAGAAAAACCAGATATAGTATTTGTTGATATTATTATGCCAACAAATGATGGATTTTGGCTTCTTGAGCGTGTTAAAAAGCATCAAGATAAAAGTATTGCACAAATACCTGTTATTATGTTAACCAATCTTGATGATGCTGGTAGTAGATTAAAGTGTTGTCAATTGGGCTGTCTTTATTATCTTGTAAAACCACAACATACTCCGTTGCAACTTTCACAACTTGTTAAAGATGTTTTATCAGTAAAAAAATCTTTGCCAGAAGTGTTGGCAAATAATCAATAGTATGAAAAAAGTAATAACCTGTTGACGCTCGGTGTCAACAGCATGCAGTAGATAATAATTGTGATATAATTTAATTAAAGTTGTTTCTATTTGCATTCTTTTTCAGAAGAAGGTGAGTAGCTATGTTAAGTAAAGAAAGGATAGAAGTGCAGGCTAAGGTAATTAAAGCGCTTTCAAGAGGCATGTTTTTAGTGGAGTTAAAAAATGGCTTAAAACCACTTGTTTATGTGTCTGGTAAAATGAGGATGCATAGTATTAAAGTGGCTGTGGGAGATATAGTAACTGTTGAACTTTCTCCTTATGATCTAACCAGGGGGAGAATTATTTTTAGGAAGAAACAAGATGCAAAATAGAATAGCTAAAACTCCCTTTTACATTAGAATTAATAAGGGAGTTTTACTTTGGTTTTTTATTGTTGGGGTAGATTTTGCTTTAATTTTGTTGGGTTGTTTTTTATACTAAAAGTTGGTAATTTTAATTAATATGAATGGACAAAATAGGGGAGATGTATGAAAACATTACTTAAAAAATATTTTGGGTATGATAATTTCAGGCCATTGCAAGAGGAGATTATTAGGGAAATACTTCAACAAAAGGATTGTTTTGTTTTAATGCCAACCGGAGGTGGTAAATCTTTGTGCTATCAATTGCCAGCCTTAAAATTTAAAGGGTTAACTTTGGTTATTTCGCCTTTAATTTCTTTAATGAAAGACCAAGTAGATGCTTTGAAGGTTTGTGGAATTAAAGCCGAGTTTATTAACTCTTCGTTAACGCCCAAAAGAATTTTAGAAATTTATAGTCAGTTAAAAAATAACGAAATAAAAATTTTGTATGTGGCTCCTGAAAGGTTTAAGCTGGAAGGGTTTAGAAGCTTTTTAAGAAGCTTAACAATAAGTTTAATCGCGGTGGATGAAGCCCATTGTATTTCGGAGTGGGGGCACGATTTTAGGCCTGATTATCGCAACTTAAGTTTGCTAAAAGAGCGTTTTCCAGCGGTGCCTTTAATTGCTTTAACTGCCACTGCCACTAAAAAAGTTAAAGAGGATATTATAGTTCAGTTACAACTAGAAAAAGCTCGATTTTTTATTTCTAGTTTTAATCGAGAAAATTTGCATATTAGGATTATAGAAAAAAAGCAGGCTTTTCCTAAATTAGTTAAATTACTTGGTAAATATAAAAACGAATCTGTAATTATTTATTGTTTTTCAAGAAAAGACACCGAAACAATTGCTTCTGACTTAAGAGCCAACAATTTTAATGCCCAAGCCTACCATGCTGGTTTGGGGGCTAAAAAAAGAAACTCTGTGCAAGATCTTTTTATAAAAGATGAAGTAAATATTATTGTTGCCACCATTGCTTTTGGTATGGGCATAGATAAATCAAATGTTAGGTTGGTGGTTCATTATACTTACCCAAAAACTTTAGAAAATTATTATCAAGAAATTGGTCGGGCTGGCAGAGATGGATTAAAAAGCGAGTGTGTGATGTTTTATACTTATGCTGACACCAGAAAACATGAATTTTTTATTAACCAGATAGAGGATGATTACTTAAGAAGATTGTCTCAAGAAAAATTAAACGCTGTTATAAACTTTGCTGGAATGAAGACTTGTCGTAAAAAATATTTGCTTTCGTATTTTGGAGAAGATTTAAAAAAAAGTAACTGTTTGGGATGCGATATTTGTTTGCCAAGCGAGAAAAATAAAGAGGAAGTTATTGTTAGGGAGTTGCCAAAAAATAACATTAAAAAAATTGACCTTGTTTACAACCAAGAATTATTTGAAGAGTTAAGGGAACTAAGAAAGGAGTTAGCCAAGCGAGAGCATGTTCCTTCTTTTATTATATTTAGCGATGTTGCTTTACAAGAAATGGCTTGCTATTTACCAA
>Ga0268276_1002413_pt1 | contig 15993 bp, 17 predicted proteins | sample saktaG_4_FD_190145 | JGI IMG/M metagenome (GOLD analysis project Ga0268276, IMG submission 190145) | Saline water microbial communities from Sakinaw Lake, British Columbia, Canada - sak_2010_1_5_45m | ecosystem: Environmental > Aquatic > Non-marine Saline and Alkaline > Saline ...
AGAACCCCCTTCTGGAGATCCTGCTGCGTGACCTCATCGCCGATGCCGTGCGGCTCAACCGACGGCTGGCTGAAATTGATGGGTGCATTCAGTGACTCCAAGCCCGTGTATCACAAAGAGATTTTCCCTCGGCGAGATTGTAGCCACAGGGGGCCTCCTCGCCGGGCTAGAGAAGTCGGGCCAGCCGCCGTTGCTGTTCCTTGTCCGCCACGCCATTGGCGACTGGGGAGAGGTCTGCAAAGAGGACTGGCTGGCCAACGATGAGGCGGTAAAGAATGGTGGCCGCCTGTTGAGCGCCTATCGGACGACACTTGGAGAGCGGATCTGGATTATCACGGAATGGGATCGCTCGGTCACGACCTTGCTCCTGCCAGATGAATATTGAGCGGACGTGCGGCGTTGGTAGAGTGAACGAAACGCTCTGCGAGAGCGGAAATACCTGCTGATCCCGCCGCATTCTACATCCTTCTTGACACACCACATCTACCCGGTTACGCTTTCAACATGGCTGGGATGATGATACCCCTGCTTGGGCTATTTGACGGAGATGATGTCCTTGGCATGTTCCAGCGATAACCGTCAAAAAGATATTAGGCTGTCGTTCATTCTGAATGACTTATGAGTGTTAGTTAGACGCATATGATGGGCTGGCGGGTGCCGATCCCATAATATACGTGCCGATCAATATCATGTTGCCTGATTAAAAGCACCGCCCAAACACAGTCCTAAATAAAGGTCACGGAAGCACAGAAGGCTGTCAACACGATTAGAAAGGTCCGATCATGGCTAGTTACATCCTTGGCATCATTGGACTCTGGATAGGAAACCGTCAAGCCATTGGAAGGGATAAGCGAAAAGAGTGGAATGATTTGATTATTCAAGCGCGTGAAACGCTCACCCCAAGACGTATCACTCGTGGCAGTTACGTTTTGGAACCAGACAATGCTGTCATTGAAGACTTGTGCAGTCTGATGGCATGTCTGCAACGGTGGAGATTTCGAAGAGCCTACAGGAATCTCAAGGACATTCTGACCTTCTTCAAAGCAAAAAACGGGTATAAATACGAACAAAAAGACGAAGAACTGGTAAACAAAGTGGTTGGCGATCTTAAGCGTTTCCTGAAAAGACGGTGAGTTCATCTTCTGATCTCCTGAGAACAACAGCGGTCTATCGGGATAAGGACGCCCTTTTAGTCTGTTTGACGGATACGATTCGTCGGCGGGTGCCGATCAGAGTTTGGTGTGACGGCTAATACGATGTTGGCATTGAAGAAAGGAATGGATGAACACGTTTCTCTGGGTCGTTCTGAACTTGATGAGAATTCTTGGCCCGGCAATCGTCATCGGGCATTTTCTGTGCAAACCGCTTTCTAACGTTGCATTCCTGGTCGGCGGCATCCTGCTATGGGCCACAGGTCACTTCGTACTCGACATACACAAAGCCCGTCTTTGCATGGCTGCGAGACGCGGGGATATTCTGAAAATGGAGGAGTTGCTTTCTGCCGGATACAAAATCAACTCGAAGCACAAAAATGGGATGACACCGTTGCATTGGACCGCCAATAAAGGGCACCTTGACGCCACCATGTTTCTACTCATGAAAGGCGCCGACCCAAACATTTGTGACAACTTCGGCTTGACGCCGCTCAAACAGGCTCAAAAAGAAGGGCATCAAGAGATTGTCGAGCTCATCCAGAAGGAAGAAACGACTGAATCTTGAGCAAGACCAGACAAGAGACGGGCCTTCCGTCCGTCCCGCTCGGCTGCGCGCCCGTCGAAAACCACCCCGTGAAACGATAGGGAAAGAAATATGCGAGCAAACTGGAAATATTCTGATCTGCTTTTCATTATTGAGGAAACGATAAAGAATCTAGAAACATCAGATCGTTTTCGAACGTTTGGGTGCCCTCCACGCCTGGCAATAGCGCACACTTTTTGTGCTCCAGACGAAAGCGCAATGGATCTTTCTGATCGAGGTATTTTGTGCGGAAGCGAAAAAATTGCAGCAGAATACAAAGAAGAGATTTCGCAGATTGAGCACTTGATGTATGTTCACAAAATTCCTGTTCAAACTAAGCGAAAATCAAACACAGAAGTTGGGCAAAGGTTCTTGAATGCAATCAACCGCCGTGCATATGCAATGAATTTGTGGGAAATCTACGGGATTCCTTGGCGATTCAAAGGTGAGAACACTTATATAATCCACCCCCCAAGAGACATTAATGGTTCTCCAGTTATTCAAGAGATGAAAACATTCGACTTTATCAGCAAGCAACTAAATCGTCTTTCGGATGCAGAATGTGAGGTATCCAAACTCAAAGAACGTTGGTCATTTTTGAAAACGGTTCTCTTCTTGGTGATTATTGGAATAGGCATTTGCTTTCTATTTTATATAAACCATGCGATCCATTGAACACCTACCCGCGTCATGCTCCTGTATCCGCTTCGCTCCGCTGACACGGATCACACCAAGGGCCCGCCAAGGGACGGGCCTTCCTTCCTTCTAGCTCACGGCCCATTCGGCACCAACCAAGCCCGCCTTTTGAGCATTCCCAAGTCCAAGCCAAGCCGTCGGCACCCGCGCTCCTCGCCCGCCTCCCCACTGTCTGAATTGCAGATGCGGCAAAAATACGCTTGTTTGCAAACAGCAACCGTCATACACTGGCCGCACGGGTATAAAACGCTATTCGTTCGGCAACAGAAAGGACATCCATGACTCGAATCGAGTTTGATCGCCTCATAAGTGTTCAAGACATAAGAGCAGTCCTTGCACAGGAGTGTGGTTCTGAACTGAAGATTGCGTCGAAAAAGAACATAATTCGCATTGTGCAGAGTCCAACGAAGGCCTGCTGCGTTCTAGTCCGAGAGATCCACAACAACACGGTGTGCGAAATCTCGCCCTATATACCTTCCCCATGGCTAGGTATTCCAATCGCTTTTTTCACGGGCCTAGTCGGTCTTTTCGTGTTGCAGAGTAACGTCTCTCGGCAGTTGGTCAAACGCGTAGAGCTAGTCCTCCTCAAAATCGCCCCCCAATCGGCTGCGTCGATCGAAAAGCAAGCCTATGTGGCGCTCTCTAAAGCTACTCGCCTGGAAACTAGAGGTCACTTAGAAGAAGCTGCTAATTCATATGCTGATATCATTCACTCATACGACGCTACTCAAACTGCGAAAGATGCCACCATAGCTCTAAATAGCTTGAAGAAAAGACTGAATTGCCAATAACGCCGATCGGGATAGTGACGCCTTTTTCGGAGAGCCCCTCCCTGACCACGTACGTACGGATCGCTTATACGGCGGTTCGGCTGCTTACTGACAGAATGAACCGAGGAGGATGACACCCGCCGAGCGGGTGAACCAGTCGTCCGGCAGCGCCGCGCATACGGTGCCGTTCTTGCTAAGCCGCCACGCACCCTTGCGGGTGTTGCCGACCGCCACCGCCCATTTCCGGGCAGTGCCACGTTCCATGAGGTTTCGGATTCGAGTCCGGGGCAGTTTCCACTGTTTCCAGACATACGCCCGTAAGCGTCGCCGTATCCAGTGGTCGACCTCCCCGGCCAACGTGGTGCCGAGGCCGGAGCGGAAATATCCGCCCCAACCCCGCAGCAGGCTGTTCAACTCGCCGATAATCGCTTCCAGACTCCGGCCCCTTTCCCGGGCCGTGATTTCGCGCACCCGCTTGCGGAGCCGTTTCAGGCTTTCCGCATGGATGCCGGTGCGCGTCTTCCCCATGTAGCGCGTGATTCGGAACCCGAGGTACTTGCTGTGCCACGGCCGACTGACTTCGCTTTTCTCCTCGTTGACCACCAGCTTGAGTCTGCCGGTGATGAAGCGACTGACCGAGCGTTTGACCCGTTCTGCCGCCCTGGGTGTTCGCACGTAGATTGCCACGTCGTCTGCGTAACGCACGAAACGAAGACCCCGCTTTTCAAGCTCTTTGTCGAGTTCGTCGAGAACGATGTTGGCCAGCAGCGGCGAGAGGGGTCCACCTTGCGGTGTACCTTCCCCCGCCAGTTCGATCACCCCGCCGACCAGTGTGCCGCTATTCAGATACGCCCGGATGAGTTTGAGCACCCGTTTATCCCTGATGCGGCTGGCCAGCCGGGCCATCAGCCTGTCGTGGTTGACCCGGTCAAAGAACTTCGACAGGTCGATGTCCACGACATGCGTGTAGCCGTCCTCCACGTATTTCCGCGCCTGTTCGATCGCCATTTGTGCCGACCGTCCGGGCCTGAACCCGTAGCTGTACTCCGAGAATGTATGGTCCCAGAGCAGCGTAAGCACCTGTGCCACGGCCTGCTGGATCAGCCGGTCGAGCACCGTCGGAATGCCGAGCAGGCGGACGCCTCCGCTCGCTTTCGGAATTTCCTTCCTGCGCACCGGGGACGGTTTGTGCGTTCCCTCGCGCAGGGCGCTTTTGATCTTCTCCCAGTGTCGGCGCAGGTGCCCGCGAAGCTCCGCAGTCCCCATGCCATCCACACCGGGCGCCCCTTTGTTGCGCTCCACCCGTTTGAGGGCTTCGAGCATGTTCTCCCGGCCACAGATTGTCTCCATGAGCCGGTCTTCTCCTGTCGGACTTTCAGCGAGCCGGACCGCTATGAATTCATCACGGACCTGGCTCCTGCGGCTTTGCGCCGTTTCGCCAAGCTCCATCTGCATCTGCACTGTTTTCATACTGTCCTGCCTCTTTACTTGCCCCTGCACTTTGCGGACCGTTCGGCCCGCCCACCGTTCGGGCCTTCGTCTCGGTGAGTCCTCCGGTATCATAGTTTTAGCGGGGCTGTTTCGCCCCCCGGCTCATGGCTCCTTGACTACTATGCCCTCTGCTGACTTCCGCCTTCCTTCGGGTTCGCCTTGCGGCTCGCCTCCCCCTTGCGGGGCGTCGGGCGGATCTCCCGGGGTAATCCCTGACTGCTTTCCACGCGTAACCGTCGGATCTACGTCATGCGTCTGATAACTGGAGGACTTCGGATTGTGTTGCACCCTCGTCCCGCGCATTCCGCCTCATATCCGCTTCCCTGTACGGTCGGCCCGCGTTTTCGCTTCCGGCTTTCTCTCTGCTCCCCTCGCGGGGATACAGTTGCCTTCGGCTACCCTTCGGCGTTATCTGCCTGGGGCCGGACTTTGCTCTTTGAACTGCGCCAGTTTTCCATTATGCTGTTTTTCTAATTGCAGCGGTTTCAGAAAGCTGGTACGCTCGCGGAGCGCACCGACAAGCAGCCGGGCATACCCGGCACACAACAAAGCCCTGCACGGTAGCACTGAAAGCCGCGCGAACGCGGCTTCCATCGCACCGTGAAGGCAGCGTTCGACCGCAAGAAATGAAGAAGAGTATTACAAGTGTAATGGTTCTCGGCCTCGTGGCATTGCCCTCGGTGGCCTTGGCGAATGCAGGAACACCGCTGATGTGGGCAGGAATGCTGCATCTGGTCTTCGGCAACCTGGTCATTGGATTGCTGGAGGGGTATCTGCTGGCCAAGTTCTTTCGTTTGCCGAAGGGGAAGACCATCGGAATACTCATTCTCGCCAACTACTTCTCGGCCTGGGTCGGTGGCCTGTTCCTGCGGGGTGCGATTGTACAAGCCTTTCCTTTAGACCTGAACAACGCTTGGCACTTTTTCTGGGCAATGGTCGGCCTGACCTATCTCATAACCCTCGGCCTTGAATTTCCCTTCGTTGCCTTGGCTTTCCGCCGAGATCCCCAGTGGTTGCGGAACTCCATCAGGGGCTCATTTGTGATTCAGACTGTGTCCTATCTGTTTTTGTTCGGGTGGTACTGGTTGGCGAGCGGCACGTCACTATACACGCGGATGGAGATTGTCCAGTTGTCAGCGATGTCCCTCCCGGAAAAGGTTCTGATGTACTTCATCGCGGCTGACGATGGAAATGTGTACGTGATGAATCTCAAGACACCCGAGAGGCGCAAGGTTTACGATCTGAAATCCACCGACTCCAATGATCGTCTGTTTGTCCGGAGGTCTTCTGCGAACACCAACCGATGGGACTTGGTGGCTCGTCTCGTGACGGAAGCCCGACGTAATCCGAGGTTGGTCACTGTCGAAGAAGGCTTCGCAACAGAGGCTGCGCCGACTTGGCGAAGCACGCACACAGACCCACCACAAGAAGAAGACTCGTGGTTCAATTTCGGGCAAGTGGCAAGACTGGGCAGTGCCAAAGAGAGTCGGTGGGATTTCTGGTCTGGATTCTGGCCGATTGAGGGACTGCACGGAACGCAGACCAACACGGGCGCACAAGTTGGTTTCTCGTTCGAGACCCCCTTCGGGGCATGGAATGTTCGCAATGCCACGCTTCTTCCGAGCGACAAGGTGTTGTTCCAACTCGGGCAGGAACAAATCTGTGTCTTTGATCCGACGGTAAAGCGGGTTGCCCTTGTGACAAAGGGACGAGGGCCGATTGCAGTCATGGAAGAGAAACGGTCGAACCTGGTGCCGGAGGATACGGCTCGCAAGCTCGCCGAAACTCAGCGCTGACGTTGGGCTCAAGAAAGAATGAAGACAGACCTTTACCAAGTCCATACGTTCCCGAAGGAAGGCTATGCGAAAGACGAGAAGTTGCAGTCTCGACTCACTTCCCGTTCCAAGTTCGTTGACCGATACATGAAACGTATGTTCATTGGATTCATCCTCGTCTTTCTGTCCAGCATCGCGCTCATGATGTGGATGCATCCTTTGTTTGTTTTCGTCGGCATTGCGGCGGGTGCCGCACTCCCATTGACAGGATTGTTTCTTCTTCCTCCTCCAAGAACACTGTGTTCAGAGTGCGGAAAGAAGATGAAGAAGGAATACGAACTCATCAATGCCGACACCGCCAGATACGGAGAATTTCTGGTGTGTAGAAGCTGTCGGTGTTACGCATACACTCATCGAGCATCAAGACCATAAGACGGGAGAAGCCCAACCAAAAAAAAGGCATGGTGTTTTCGCGTAGCCGCAAAAAACCATGATTTTGATCGTTGGCGCAGGGAGACAGATTGACATGAAGCGACTGATACCACTGCTTATGGCGCTACTATTCGGCGAACCGTCCATCGCCGACATGGGCTCCATTCCATTCAAACCGGCGGCAAAGGTGCTTGAGCCGACTCAACGCGCCCTCATCGCCTGCAATGGGAAGGAGCAGATCCTTATCCTCACCACCGATCTGCAGGCGGATCAGGAGACCAAGGTGCTGGAGATCATGCCTTTTCCGTCCGAACCGACCGTTACGAAAGCTGATGCCGACGTGTTTAAGAAGGCGACAGACCTGATTAACAAGAAGCTGCCTCGGACGGGTGGCGCCTTTCGGTCCCTGGCTGAGTCATCGTTCGAAAGCGCAGACACTCCGCCTGCCGGCACCGTGACGTTTCACGAGCGCATCGGCGCACATGACGTGTCCACAACTCATGTCGAGAACCCAGAAGGCTTCGTTCAATGGGCTCAGGACTACCTCAAGACCCAAGGGGTTGACAATCCCGTGATCCCCCCGGCTCTTGCCGGGGTCATTGGTGAATACATCAGAGAGAACTTCACCTGGTTCGTATTCGATGTTGTGTCACTTTCCAAAACCCCGGTTACGAAGGAGGCCATCCAGTTCCGGTTCAAGACGGGTTTCCTCTTCTATCCCATGCGTATCACGAGGACGGAGCAAGGGGACACGACGGTAACACTCCTTATAATGACTACTCGCCTGATCGCCCCGAAGTTCTTTCTTGGGATTTCGCGGGACAAGATACGTATGGTGCACCAGCCGGTGATGCTGACCGGAGCGGAGGTCTCGGGACTGAGCAAGGACATCTTCGGGCTGCTAGGCAGCCCAGAGTCAATCCAGATAAGGAACTGGCAAATCACAGGTCGCCTCGATAGTTTTGAAGACGATGTGATCGTCGGTGACCCGGCGACGTTCATTAACCATCTGAGAAGGCGCCATCTGGATAGCCCCGCCCCTTGCTTAAACCCCCAAACTAATCTTACGGACCAGCCGCCCAGCCTAGCTGAATAGGCCAGCCCCAACCCAGCATCCGATTATCCTCCAGCCGCCTATCCAGACGATTAAAACATTGCCGTCAGCAGGATCGGGCGGATTATCCACAACCTTGTCTGGGCCGTCAGGAAAGCCCCGGCCCACGCTTTTCAAACCAATGGCCAAAAGTCAATTTGACCTGCCTGTGCGGACTTGGCAGATTGACGACACCGTTTTCCTCTTTTTGACCCCAATACGGCAATAACCGCTTGCTCATTATTAAGAATCGCCTTACACTGGCCGCACATGGGAGAAAACGCTAGGCGTTGTAATCGCAACGGCCCATGAAAGCAGAACGGCATAACATGCGTGCAAAAATGTGCGGAGTCGTGCTTGGATCGGCCATCTGCATTCTGTCGGCCCAGGCCGTGGAACCGAACCTGGCCATGCAAGAGGTCTCCCCGTTGCGGCTTTCCGTGGACCTGGTCGACGGCTCACGTATCATCGGAGTCCCCGGCATCGAAGCCGTGCCCGTTGAGACATCCTACGCCAAGATGGACGTGCCATTGACGCAAATCCAGTCCCTGAAGATCGGCGACGATCACGAGACTGTGACCCTGAACTTGCGCAACGGCGACACGCTGACCGGTGTGATCAGCCTCAAGCCGATTGAACTGGCGACGGTGTTTGGGACGGTTGCGGTCGGAATCGAGCACATCAAGCAGCTCCGTGTGACGCTGGGTGGCAGGAGCAACGGGTCCAAATGGAGTGTGCGTAACGACTTTTCGACAACATCCAATCCCAGCGGGCCCTGGTCCTATGGATGGACACCCGACGGCAATCCGGCCTTTACGCGCTATCCGTCTATGCTTCATAAACCGGAGATGGATGGGTGGCAGGATGCCAAAGATGCCCAGTGCGCCTGGATCAATCCCAGCGACGAGACGATGTATGGCGCACGCCCGGGAGAGGTCTCCATCCATCCTGGGCCAAACGGGGAACACAGTGTCGTGCGTTGGCAGGCCCCCAGATCGTGTACGATCATCGTAAAAGGCGCCTTTGGTTCAGGCGATGAAGGAGCCATGACTGTCCGTGTTCGCCACAACGCAACACAACTGTTTTTGGCTTCCGACACATCCAAAGACGAGCCGTTCCTGTTTGAATTGAAGGTGCAACAAGACGACACCGTGGACTTTGATGTGGGTTGCGGAAGGGGCGGTAGTGCGTGGTGCGGCACGACGCCGATTGATGCGGAAATTGTGGTGAAATGAACACCGGAAAAGAAGGATGACATGAAGACAAATATATTTTGGATAGCCGTATGTGCGGCCACGGTGCTGATCGGCGCGGCAGGAGCGGAACCAGCCAAGGCGGCACCCCTCGTGCGTCTGGATTTGGACCTGGTCGACGGCTCGCGTATCTTCGGCACAACGGACATCGTGACCGTGCCGGTGCAGACGTCCTTAGCCAAGATGGATGTGCCGTTGACGCAAATCCAGGCCCTGAAGATCGGTGACGATCACGAGACCGTGACCCTGAACTTGCAGAACGGCGACACGCTGACCGGTGTGATCAGTCTGGAACCGATCAAACTGGAAACCCTCTTCGGTCAGGTGTTCATCGGCATCAAGCACATCACACAGTTCCGCGTCACATTCAAGGGTATGGCGCTACCGGATGAACTGAAGCGTGGGCTGGTGCTGTACTATACGTTTGACGGGCTTCAGGAGGGTGTCGTGAAGGATGCCAGCGGCTGCAAAAACCACTCGGCTGCAGTCCGAGACGTCACCGTCGACGGCAAGGCGTCGTTCCAAGGTAAAACCTATATCTCGGTCCCAAACAGCGCGTCGCTCAATCCGGAAAAGAGCATCACCCTGTCGGTGTGGATCAATGCCACAACCCACCAGAACAAGGGGATCGTCATGAAAGGCTCCCTGACCCACTCCCAGGGAAGCTACAGTCTGGTATTTAATCCGGATTCGCACGGCGGACATGGACTATTTCGCTTGAATGGTGGAATTGTGGATGGACAGGGACAGGTGGCGACACGCGAGTCCATGGACGGCTACATGGGGAAATGGACGCATCTGGTTGGCACGTATGCGGACGGCGAGCAGAAAATTTATCTAAATGGCAAGCTTTCGGGGACGCAGCCGTATGAGTGGCCGATTCAGAACGAAGCCAACGCCCTGATTGTGGGCGGCTACTATGCGCCGGGTTACCTTTACCAAGGAGAACTCGACGATCTGATGATCTTCAACCGCGCACTCAGTGGTGCTGAAATTGAACAGCTCTATATGAGGCGATAATGATGGAAGCGGATACTTTTTATCGAAATCAAGCCATTGGGTGACTTGCCGAAGTGAGCGTACAAGGAAGGATGACATGAAAAATCACATGTTCTGGATAGGCGTCTGTGCGGCCACGGCTTTGCTCACGGCAGCAGGAGGGGAACCGGCCAAGGAGGCGCCGCCCCTGCACCTGGAGTTGGACCTGGTCGACGGCTCGCGCCTCATCGGCATTCCCGGTATCACGAACGTGCCCGTGCAGACATCCTACGCCAAGATGGACGTGCCGATCAAGCAGATCCTGACCATGAAGATTGGGGAGGATCACGAGACCGTAAACCTCGAATTGCAGAACGGCGACACGTTGACCGGCGTGATCAGTCTGGCACCGATCAAGTTGGAGACCCTATTCGGCTCGGCATCCATCGGAATCGAGCACGTCAAGCAACTCCGTGTGACGCTGGGCGGCAGGGATTTCGGTCTCATCCTGTGGAACAAGATGGGAAGCCAGGAGGAAGTTCAAAACAGCGCCGTCGGTCCCAAAGGAAACATTCAGGGTGCCATTGATGCGTATGCTCCGGGAGTTTTCGGGAACGCGGCTCACATGCGGGGTTCAGCCGGAGAGGTGTATTTCGACATCCCCTATCTGGAGAACAAGCACTTGGGCACAGACCCATTCACCATCGCATTCTGGGCGAAATCCGCCACTGTCAATCAGCCGGAAGGCTTCATCATGGACTCGTATAGCCAGGGAACGATGATGATTAGATTGGTGCAGTATAATGCCTCCACCATGCGAGTAAGCGGGTTCCCGGAAATGAAGCATCAATGGGACACGGCGTACCATCATTATGCCATCGTGTTCGAACCGAACGGCCTTTCCACCTTTTATATCGATGCGACGGTCAAGGCGAGAAGTGACAACACCGACAGTATCGGGCAGGCCTTCTCGCCAAGAATTGTCCTGTCGGGAGAGTGGAATCTGACCGACGGATACGATTGGAATGGCTATATCGATAATGTGAAGGCATGGAACTACGCCAAGACGGATTTCAGCGACCGTGACTGCGAGTAGACCAACACCCAGGCAGAAGGATTAACCATGAACAGCCGCAGACACGTGCTTGCCGTCGGAATGATCGTCGCCCTCGCCGTCTCAGCCTGGGGCGAAGAAACGCAGACCAATACCACGCTCCGCCTCGAACTCGACCTGGTGGACGGTTCGCACATCATCGGAGTCCCCGGCATCGAAGCCGTGCCGGTGCAGACGTCCTACGCCAAGATGGACGTCCCTCTGAAACAGGTCCTTGCCATCAAGGTGGATGAGAACCACGAAACGGCATCCCTCGTCCTGCGCAACGGCGACAAGCTGACCGGCGTGATCAGTCTCAAGCCGATTGAACTGGCGACGGTGTTCGGAACGGTTGCGGTCGGCATCGAGCACGTCAAGGAGATCGGCGTTGTGCTGTCCGGCGGGGCGCTGCCCGAGTCGCTGAAGAAAGGGCTGGTGTTGTGCTACTCGTTCGACCGTGACGAGAATGGGAAGGTGACAGATTTCAGCGGCAAGGGGAATCACGGACGGATGATCAACGCGAAACGAACGTCCAGTGAACAGAGCGGCGGCGCCGTTGAATTCGATGGCAAATCCGCCGTCGTCAACGCTGGCCATGCTGCCAGTTTGGATGTCACGCGCGACTTGACCATCTCCATGTGGGTATACCCTCTGAAGAAGACATTCGGCGACCAACTGCAGGCCCTGGTGGGCAAGGACGATGGCGATGATGCTACGGGTCGTTCCTACATGGTCTATCTCGTCGGAGGGACGTTGTATTTCGCCTATGGCAAGGGCGCTGGCAACGGGTTTCATACAGTTACCGCAGCGGAAGAAATTGGTCTTGAAAAGTGGCACCATGTTGCCGTCGTCCACAAGACAGGAGTCGGCAACAGCCTTTATTCCGACGGGAAGCTCGTGGCACGTGATGCGCAAGGCAGTCCGCTGCCGTCAAATCCGAATACGGACGTTATCCTGGGAAAAACGCAAGCGTGGGAACCCTGGTATTTCTATGGCACCCTCGACGAAGTGATGCTTTTCGAGACCGCGTTGTCCGAATCGGATGTCAAAAGAATTTATGGCTCCCATGAATAGGGTAAGACGGTTGATATCAGGATCTGCAAGAGGATGAAATGACGGAAGATGGCACCACATCGGTCGTGCGGATGTATTCGACCCGGCAAGCGGCCGAGTTCGGCAAGATGGTACTGGAAGGTTCTGGAGTTCCTTCATTCATCCGTGCAGACGATGCAGGCGGAATGTGGCCGTACATGACCCCGTTGACGGGTGTTCGCCTGGTTGTCCGAACGGAGGACCTTGAACGGGCAGATGACATCCTGAAGGGATCGGAGAACCAGACTGCAGAATAATAGATTGAGCAAAGTGATGAAGACAAGCGATCAATTGATTCAACCTCGGCAGACTGCTCTCTTGCTGGCATGCATGGCAGCGCTCCTGGCTCCTTGTGAGACGAGTGGCGCACGGCTTTTGGTATTGGCTCCGGCGGAACTCACACGCCTATCGGATCTCGTTGTGGTCGGGCGTTTGGGCACCAATGGCGTCTTCAGAGTAGAGGAGATTCTCAAAGGTGAGACCAAGGAACGAGACCTTTCGGTCCCCGGTGTGGTGCGTTTTTCTAATGAAGGCTTCTACTTCCCTCTGGGCCTCAAGATCGAGTTGTCGGACGAGGCAATTCTCTTTCTCAGTCAGAGGACTTGTTCGCCAAGCGTGGTTGCCAACGGGGTATACCGCATGGCCAAGGTGGATTCGAAACCAGGCGTTGTGGGTTACTCGCAGCAGATTAATCCGGGCGGATATGTTCTGGAACGACATATTCAGTTCAAGGACCTTCTGGCTGTCAAGGCTCTCGTAAAGAAGGAGATAGATGCCATTCCTGCGCAGCAGCAGGCGGCTATTGAAAAGGTCAAGACTGCCGAAACGAGCGCCGATGTTGGGCAGGCCCTCCACGAACTCCAAGGTATCACGCGATTTGGCGACTTGGATGTCTTGAAGCAGATCGCAACCCTTGATGTGGACGGAACGACACGATTACTGCGCCACATCGTCTACTTCATCGAGAACGTGAAAGGCCCACGGGGCGCTTCGCTTCTCCAAGGCCTCTTCGACAAATACCATGATGTGTCCATTCTGGAACCCTTGGGCAGACTGGGTAATCCTGAGTCCGTTGCGTATTTTGAGGCGGTGATTGAGAAGAAGCAGGTGGCCGAACCCGTCGCCGCATTAAGGGGCCTGCAGCAACTCTACCTCGCGCTGGAAGCGAGAGGTGACGCGAAATCCTGCGCCATCGTCAGGGATTGCATGTACCACTATGTGGACAAGGATCTCATGGTCCTCATGGAGTACAATCCCTGGTTGATCAGCGTAATCCCTGAGCAGAGCGCTCTCGATAGACTGAACCGCGCCTGCGAGTACTACGTGCAGCGAAAGAAGAATGAGGAATGCCATATCCAGAAGAGTATCGAAACCTGGAAGGAAAAGGTGCGCCTACGGGGGAAGAATGTGCCCAACAAATGAATCCATAATATTTGTCGCTAAATCGCCGAGATTATGATTCATGACGTCGTGCCGTAGAAGATCATGAGAAACGTACTTCATGCCGTCTTGATCCTGACCGTGATTGGCATTATCGGATGTGCCTCGCCCCGCCTTCGGCCTCTATGCGACTCGAACACGTGGCAAGCCTCCTTTCAACGCGACTTCGTGACGGCAGCGGACGCACAAACCAGGCGGATATTGTTCAACAATATCGAATGGGGGGGCAAGACCGAGGCAGACGTGCTGGAGCTTCTTGGGCAACCTGACATGCGTTGGGACCCGTCAACCGACGGTTCCCGAACCTACGGATGGGGAAGATGGGTTCAATTCAAGGACATGAGGGCAATGTGGTATCTGACATTGACCATCAGGAATGGACGTGTGATCTCCTCCGATGATGAGGTCATCGATCCATAGGAGAGCCACAACAAGCCGTTGCTCGTGACGGCATACAGGCGCGCCAGAGAAGTAGCGTTGGCCTTGGAATCGAGCGAATCGCCACAGGCTGTAGATGACAGGAAGTCCATTCACGACACGGTGTAAAGAACGAACAGAGAAAGGAGCCCCAATGGGCGACAAGAAAGGCAAGAAGGAAAAGGCCAAACAGCATCGGCAAAATGATGCCAAACACATGCAATCTGAAAAAGAGAAACAGAGCAAGCAGAAGCCACGGACCCCCTAACCCAGTGGCGATCGGCATAGCCCGCCCCTGCTTAACCTCCCACAATAATCGAACGGGCCAGCCGCCCAGTCTAACTGAATTGGGCAGCCCCTCTGCCGAGCAGCCGATTAGCCGCCCACAAGCCGTCCCTACATCCGTCTTGACACCACCCATCCACCCGGCTACGCTCTCAACATGGTTGGGACGGTGATACCCCTGATTGGAAGGAGGCCGCCTGGTCGCTTCCCTATGAGCGGATTGTTTTCCTTGGCCTGACTGCCAGAATGATTGCAGATACGGGACCCGTCGGTTTTGGAACCCAAGAGGGTCTGTACCTGTAGATGCTTTATAGCATGACGCTCAATAACAGGTTAGCCTAGGAGAATGATGGAAATTATCATACAATCACAGAAGCCACTAGGATATAGTCTTGACGTGCTACAGGATCGTCTTGAGGCCATACTTGTGGACGACGAAAAGGTCACTGGTGGCGGAATCGGCATTGACGGGTGGCGCTTGTACGTTGAGGTGTCTCGTGAACTGACGGCGGCGGACAAGGATCGCTTCGCTGGATTCCTTGGAAGCATGAAGGTTCCAACAGGGACCTGCATTCAGTGGACTGCACAAGACGGAAGCAAAAACAGACTGTCCATCAAGGCCGATTGGGATAGGGACGCCCCTTGAGCAACCTCCGTGAGTAATCCTCCCAAACCAATCTTACAGCCCAGCCGCCAGCGATTCTTCCGCCCAGATTTGGCTGAATCGGGCAGCCCCCCGTCCTAGCAGCCGGTTAACCTCCAGCGACTGTTCAGGCGATGAAACTTTGCCGTCAGCAGATCCGTCAGACTTGCCCCTGGGCGTCAGGGAAGCCCCCGGCAGGCCCGCCAGCACATTTTGGGCCATACGGGCACACCGGCGGCAGGGCTATTGTCTGAAACGCCATTAGCAGAAGCCAGAGGCCAGAAGAGCCTCCGCTCGGGCTATCCGTCTCGATAACCCCTCCATACTTGTCAAAAACACACTTCAGCCGCTTAATGGCTTCCAACTCTGAAATGACAGGCGCAGAAATGGTCACCGCTTCTCATCCTTCTGACCCAACTCACAGCCGTGCGGCTTCCGATGGCACAGCCATAGTCAAGCAGATGGCCTGTAAGCGACATAACACAGAAGTTGACAGAGGCTACAAATGACATACACATCCGTTTTTTGCGAAGCAGCCGTCCAGCCTGCCGCTTATCCCGGCGGGAGGCGGCGCGTGGATTGGAGGCTGGGGCTCTTGTCTGCCTGTACCGCTGTCCTCGTCTCCCTGCCGACCCTGCTTTCGGCTGAGCCGCAGGAGATTATTATCACGCCCTGCGAAGGAAAGATATCCTCCGAGTTCGAGTCACTCTGGATTAACGCTGTCTGGAAGATCGACTGGCCCGAGCGCGTAAGCCACATTCAGCCTCACGTGATGACGATCGTCCGCAAACAGATCTG
>Ga0268276_1002416_pt1 | contig 15982 bp, 19 predicted proteins | sample saktaG_4_FD_190145 | JGI IMG/M metagenome (GOLD analysis project Ga0268276, IMG submission 190145) | Saline water microbial communities from Sakinaw Lake, British Columbia, Canada - sak_2010_1_5_45m | ecosystem: Environmental > Aquatic > Non-marine Saline and Alkaline > Saline ...
TTAGGCTGGTGGCTAACCTTTGCCTAATCCGGACTCTCACCGGCAAGAACTGCCAAGCTTTCTTGGCGCACACTCTTTTATTATTTCTCTCCTCTTTTCCTCTAAGACAACCTCGAGCATTTTTGAAGTTTTTCCTTTAACTCTTTCCTTATTTAACTGCACTTTCCAAAAATCTGGCAGTCTGTTTTCTGTTTCTTTTCTTATCTCTTCCTGTTGTAGAGGATTAAGAGAATTATAAATTTGTTCTATCTTTTTAATCTCTTCCTGCCTCTTTTTATTTTCCTCTTCTTTTTGTTTGATTTTAATAAATTCTATTTTTCCCTCTTCCTCTCTCTGTTGCTTCTCTTTTATTTCTCTTAAATATTCCTCCGGAACTTGCCAATTTTCTCTTATTGCCTTTACTATATAAGCCGCTTTATCGCCAGCATTAGAATAATTAATTGCCCCAATCCATTTTTTTATTAATTCCTGATCATTATTTTTTATCAGATTTTCGGCGGTTACTTTAGAAACATTTAATTCTAATAACTTATTAACTAATTCAGCCTGCTCTTCAGAAAATATTTTTACTTCCCTTTTTAATTCTGGTAATAAATCTTCTTCTTGATGGATAGTAAATGCCCTTACTCTTTTCATTTCTTCTTTGGCTCTTTGTCCTGGCCAATAATATATAAGCCAATCATCATTACCATTCTCGCTCCACTCATATTTTGAAATAAAACCAGTATCTCTAAGTTCATTATTGCCGGGATTTAACTGTCGTTTAGCTGAAGAAATATATTCGTGCGGAGTTACCGGAAGGAGCTGGCATAATGTAGAATATTTATAACGTATAAACCCTTCTTTTTTATTCCTTACCCCATAAAATTTTATCCCTAAAATTTCATAGAGCCTGGAGGCTATTTTACTTTCAAGAATTCGCCAGTAAGTATAATCAATCGGTTTTATATTGAAAGAATTTAGGCTCTGCAGGTAGATGTTTCCTAAATATAATAAATTTTTTTCTGCGATGGAGCCGTCTTCTAATTGGCCGCCTCTAAAAATAATACTATCATATAATCCAAAAACTTTTGATATCCATTCCTTTTTTCCTTTATGATAAAAAGCCCCTTCTGATTTTATTCCGGTCATTCTTATTCTTTCTAAAGCCTCTTTTACTTTGCGGTAATTTTTTCCTCCGGAAGTAGTAATCCCCATCCTGTTACATAGATCATAAATAGAGAAAGATATTGGATTTTTTATTTCACCATCTTTTTTTAATACTTCACTAATAATCTGTTCTATAACTTTGTGAACTTCTCTATCAAAGAGACCGGGATACCCATATTTTGTATTAGCGGAAACATTCCAAATAATTTCTATTTTTTTATTCCCTCTTTTAACTATATCTTTATATTCAGTTTCTAATTTTTTACTTTTTCTCTCTAATACAAAAAAAGGGAATATTAATAAATTTACTTCGGTATTTATTATCTTCGGTAAATCAATTTCATTATTAGTTTTTATTAAATCTTCTTCAGGTTTTTTCATTCTTATCCTTTTATTATATCGATTCCCGCGCCTTTACAGCCGGGATTTCCCAATATATTAATTAAATAATTTTCTATTTTGTAAACGTTTTTTTCATTAAATCTTCAATTTTCCTCGTTTTCTCAACTGCCAAACGGAATTGATTATTAATGATTGCGACAACTGTAGAAAGTACAATACAGGCCATGAAGAATAAAATATATTGTAGATTAATTAAAAAAATAAACCTTGTGATGGTATAGGCAATTAACATTAATATTATGGTTAATATGTTAACTTTTAATGCCTTTAACAAACCTTTTAATTTATATAGTGAAATATAAGAAACTCCTCTTGTAAGGCCTTGAATATAGGATGTATTTATTAAACTGCTTGCTATAAAAAGCAAAATAAAATTAATAAGGTAAGTATGCCAAGGATTGCCAAGGCTGGCCCAGACAGAAAATCCTAAATCAATAATAACTGTAAATAAATAAATCATTAAATACTCCTTTGATTTTCTTAGTTTTCTAAAATTCTTTATCTTTTTGTCTAATTTTCTTTATTTCATTTTATATTTTATATTTTTTAAAATAATTTTTGAAGGTTTTTAGGGAAAGGCTTAATATCATATATAAATAACTATCAATCACTGTAATTTTGTTAGTAGAAACAAGGTCTTCTTTATTAGGAAAGTTTTTACAAAATACCATTGTTAAAAGCATAGTAAATTTAGTAGTATAATATTTTTCCCCTGGTTCTGATTTACAAACAGCAGTGTAGTCTTTTAATCTTCTCACCATATTAATTTTCCAATCTTCTTTTTTATATTTTCCAAATTCTTTTTTAAAAATTAAATCGTATGTTTTATCTACAAAATAATCAAAATAATCCTCTACCTTATCTTTATTTTTAAAAATAAATGCACAATTAAAATAAATTAAAAACATATAAAAATAAATAATTTCCAAATACAATTGACTTTCCAACACGCTATTATTTTTAAATATTTCTATTTCCTTTGAAAAAATATTATAAAGACCCTTTTTATCGGACTCTAAACCCGATTTTAACCATACAACAACTTTATTATAAAAAGTATCTTTACTTAAAAATATTTTTGATTTATAAGAGTTAATCTTTTGCTTATCGAGCTCAAATAATCCAATATCACAATTACTACAAAACCTATTATATTCATCTTCGAGACCAGTAAAATAATTTTCATAACCACACGCAGGGCATTCAATTTTCATATTATTCCTCTTTCTATTATTAAACAACAACATTTTTATTGTTGTAGTTATTATATATATTGTAAATATTGTAGTTTCAGGAAACTATTATAAAATAAGGGAAAATAAGCAACTTTCTTGTTTCAAAGTCCAGTATTTCTTGTTTCAAAGTCCAGTATATCTTAGATAAAATATTTAATTAAATTATATATATTATTTTTTTGGTTTAGGTATTAAATATTTGCTCCAATCAATATTTTTTCCCTTGTATTCTTCATATTGCTCTTTTGTAATTGGAGAAGTTGCGGTTTTTATAAAGGGTGGAATTAATTCACCTAAAAGTCCTATAATAAAAGATAATATTATAATTAAAATAGTCATTTTAATTAGTAATTTAAAATCAAAGAAAGATATAATTGTTTTATTACCGAATAGATCATATTCAAAGATAGCTATAAGTATTAATGTAACTATTACAAAGAACCACGCGTCGGCCAAAGTAGGAATATCTAATAATTGCACAGCGGCCAAAAAACTAACAAAAAGAATAGTCGGAATGATAATGGATAAAACAATTATTTGCGCTTTATTTATACCCTTTTCTTTTATTTTCACAAAAGCCACATACAAGGAAATTGATATAATAAAAATACCTATAAACCAAATATAGAACCCTTCGGTATCACAATTAAATGGCTGGATTTGTTTTACGGTTTTAATAACATACTCATTTTCGTTAATTTTTTCATAAACTCTATTTGTTTCTATGCTTGATAAAAGTGCAATAATAAAAAAAATAATAAACACAACAACTGGGAAAATTATGCCATATTTTTTTCTTTTATTCATATTGGTTTATTTCAGCTCCTAAACATAATTATTTTTTAAGGATCGGATAATCCCCACTTAGATAATTTTTAAGATTATCTTCCGTGATATACCATTTACCGGAGATTTTCCGGCCCATTAATTTACCTTCTCTAAAATAAGCCCGCATAGTAGGCTTGGTACTTTTTAACATCTCTGCAATTTCACCTACACTATATAATTTAATTCCGCTAACTTCTAAAGGCATTTTTTCTCCTCCTATCTGATAAAAATATAAGTAGACGTTTAAACGTTTAAGCACTTTGACGTCAAAACGTTTTGACGCTTTAGCACTAAAACGCTTTAACGTTAAAACGTCATATATTATCATTAATTAATTTTTCAATAATTTCACTTAATTGCATATCGTACTCGGCAGCATGCACTTTTAATTTTTTTGACTGGCTGACTGATAAGTAAATAGTATGTCTTTTTTTTCGCTCCGTTTTTTTAACTTTATCTTTTATTGACGTTTTAACGTTTTGACGCTTTAACGTTTTGTGGTTTTAGTTTTTCAGGTTTTTGTTTTTTTATTTCTTCTTTAGAATCTTTTTTTTCTTCCCGGGTATCCTGAATCCAATTCAAAGGAGATTCTTTAAAAGGATCACTGCCTAACCGTTCTTTTTTTGCCATTTACTTAACCTCTTTTTATAATTTCCTTGCAAAGGTCTAAATAATCTTTAGCCCCATAACTGTTAGATTTATATTCAAAAATACTTTTACCAAAACTTGGGGCTTCGGCCAAAGATATCTCTAATTAAAGTATTAAATAATTTATTGCCAAAATATTCTTTTATTTTTTCTACCACTTCCCGGTTAAGATTTTTTCTACAATCAAACCTTGTGGCTATAATTCCGGCAATTTCAATATTTTTATTTAATCTTTTTTTAACTATGGCAATAGTTTCTAAAAGTTTTGTCATACCCTGTAAGGCTAAAAATTCTGTTTGCAAAGGGATATAAATATTTTGAGCAGTGGTAAGTGCATTTAAAGTTAAAAGGCCCAAGCTGGGAGGGCAGTCAATAAAAACATAATCGAATTTTTTTAATCCTTCTGCGGTTTCTTTGAGTAAAAATTCCCTGCCGGCTACTCCCGAAAATTCTATTTCGGCTCCGGATAAATTAAGAGAAGAGGGGACCAGGCTAAGACCATCTCTTTCGATAATTGTTTCCTTTAAACTTGCGGTTCCCTTTAAAAGTTCATAAACTGTATTATTAAGCTCGTGGGCGGGTATTCCCAAACTGTAAGTCAAATGTGCTTGCGGATCTAAATCTATCAGCAAGACGTGCTTTCTAAGCTTATTTAAGCCCGCTCCTATGTTAACTGCGCAAGTTGTCTTGCCAACTCCGCCTTTTTGATTGATTAAAGCGATTATTTGCATATATCTTCCTACATTTCAAAACATTATTTACTTTTATAATATATTAGCATATAATAATAAATATTAAAAGCTTTTTTAAGATATTTTTTGACAATAAAAATTTATGATATGAATGGATTAAAAAAATGATTAAAAAAATTACCGGTCATTGGTATTTGCCTAATTATTCGGATAAAAAATGTTATGGAATATTGAAAATAAACTATTCTAAGATATCGACACTAGAAGTAAAAGGAATACTTAGCAAAAAAGATGATTGGCATATATTTGTTAATCCTGAATTTATACTAGGAGAGTCTGACGAAGGAGAGAAAATAACACTTTTTAGTTGTTCTGAATATAGATGTAGTCCCGGTAACTCGTATTTTCATATAAATACAGTCTTTATAGGAACCCATTTTGATAAAGAAGATAAAATAAATTTTGCTAATGTCTTTGTTGAATACCAATATTTAAGTAATTGGTTCATTAAAAAAAATACCTTAGATATAAAACATTTCAAAAATGGGAAAACTAAATTTTCTCATGAACCACAAAAGTCAAAAATAGTCAATGTAGTAAAAAATAATTTAAATTTACAACTACAAATTAAGACTAGCCTATCAGGCGAGGTAAGTCTAGGAGCTGGTAGCAACTTTAAATATAAGGACCAAACAGTGGTACAAGTAAAACAGAATACCAAAAAAGTAATGAAATTTAGAGACATAAGAAAAATAATAATATTATTACAAGATTTATTTAGCCTTATAATGCAATCGCCTTCATACCCAATAATGATTTTAGGAGAGTGTAATTTTAAGGAGAATAGCTTCTTAAATCCCCCAATACATGTTTATTTTCCTCTTAGGGGAGAACCAGATATGGAAAGAGAATTTGATTTCCGGTCTACATTGTTTTTTTATAGAGAAATAGAAGATAATATTAAAGACATATTAAAAAACTGGTTTGAGAATGAAGAAAAATTAAAACCTATTTACAAATTATATCTCGCATCTTTATATGATCATGATATGTATTTAGAATATAAATTTTTGAGCCTAGTGCAAGCCATAGAAGCATATCATAGAATAACACATAAAGGGTTTGACAAATATATTAATGAAAAAAAATATAAAAATATACTAAAAGAATTAAAAAGTAAAATAGATGATACTATTGAGGATTCTTCTTTTAGAAAAGCACTCTATAACAGATTGGAATATGGCAATGAATATTCATTAAGAAAAAGATTCAAAGAACTTTTCAGAGAGAATTTTATTGAAGTATTTAAAATACCAGAGCCTAAAGTAAATAGATTTATCGACAAAGTGGTAAATACCAGAAATTACTTGGTGCACCAGGATACTCAATTGAAAAATAAATCATTTCATGATGAAGAGTACATTAATACTAACATAATTCTAAAAACATTAATTGAAGTGATTTTATTGAAAGAATTAGGTTTTACAAATAAAAAGATAGAAACATTTTATCAAATGAAGATTAAACATAATAATCTTACCCTTAAATTTAATTAAGAATATATATAATTTATAGTAAAGTTGGCCTGGCCTTATTGTGTCCGATAACCAATCAAATAAAAGGATATCCCTTTGAAGTCATGATCCCATCCGGATTAAAGGTAGCAGGGGTTGTTTTATCAGACCAGGTAAAAAGCCTTGATTGGAAAATTAGGAATGCCGAATTCTGTGATAAAGTACCTGAGGCTGTGGTTTTGGAAATATTTAAAAAACTTGAGACGCTGCTAAATTTTGGAGAGTAGAGTAGGAGAGGGCAGGGGACGTAAAAAATAATTATATATTGACCAATATTCAAAAAGGTTTATTATTTTTCGTTCGATTAACCGGTACATCTTGTTTTAAATTTACCTGATGGCGAATTTTGGCGATTTGTTCCCCAACACAAAGATTTTGATATTCCTTATCAAATTTCTCGCGAAATTCTTTATTTTTCATTAATTTATCCATATAAGTTTTAGTTTTTTTCATAATAAATGCCTTTCATTTGACATTCACATGACATTCATATATTATTAAATTAGATTTAAAGGTTCCACCCTGCTAATAAGAGACCAGGGGTCTCTTCGAAAGATAGGTTGGGTGGTCGTTTTTGTAAAAGCGGGTAAGTCCTGAATCGGTATACTACCGGAAGGGTGGTATAAACTAGATGTAAGCTAGTTGCCTCCAGGGTCCGCTTTTGTGTTTAAGAATTGAAATATAAACGTTTATCTTCCGCAATTCTTCCCCTTAAAGCTTTATAATATTGATCATTCGCTTGTTCGTAGCTTTTAAAAATACTATTAGCTATAAAATCAACAGCTTGTAAACCATATGAAGTAAGCGAATCGAGATATTGGATATCAAGTTTTATTTTATATAAGCCATTTTCAAAGAAAAGTTTATATTTCAAATAATCCCCAAATCTCATTCCTTTAGAAACCTTATTAATTCTTAAATCTGCTATCAGGCATAAATTACTAATTTTTGATTGTTCTATATATGGAACTAATATCAAATTCACCATATAGTTATAAAAAATATTAGTGTCTTTACGTAAAAATTTATTTATTCCTTGTTTATTAACCGTAATAGAATAAATCTTTATTGGTAAAGAACATATCTCTTTTAAAATATCGGTGCGGAGAGAATGATTGCTTTTGTTACCCTTAATCTCTATATTTTTTCCTATTTTATGTCTTTTCTTAACTTTTATTATTTTTCTCTTTAATATTAAATTCGTTTTAGTATCCATAGCAATAAAAGATATAACAAAATATTTAGATGAACCTTTCTTAAAACCTAAATCTCCGGATTCATCTAGGTAAATAAAAGTTTTATTCAATTTTAACTCCTTAGTTTCTTTATATACATTACTTTCAAGTGGTGTTTACATTTTGTGTTCTTTTCTATAGAGAATAATATTATCTATAATGGTTCAAGTAAAGCATATTTTTGAAATTCTTGATATTTAAAATTTAATAAGATTTTTTTCTATTTCGGGGTAAATATTATCGATTCGCTTTTGAATTTCAATAGTTTTATACAATGCCGTAACAATGCGGCAATATCGTGGTGCATCATCCATCATTTTATCTTTTCTGTCTTTCAGGTATTTATGTAAGACCTGATAACCGCCAATGTGATAATTCCAGATCTCCGGTGTAACTCCTTCAAAATATTTTTCTTTATTAATATAGATACGCTGCTCATCTTCTTTGTAGATTACTTTTTCAATCTGGTCGTTATCTCCGGACCCCTGATACTTAGCAATGGGGGAATCGAGCTCCGAGCTTTTGAGTAAATGCAGAGCAGTTAATTCTTTGCCAAAATTTCCCATTTCTATGAACAGGTCATACTCCGAAGTGAACGGCACCCGTGGAAAATCTATTTTAAGAAACTCTGCATAAGTTTCACGATAGATATTACTGTAAAAAACGCCATAGATGTAATAGAGGATTTCTTCGGGAGTGGGTTTCCTGTCATAACTTTTACTTAGTTTTTCAAATACAAACGGCGAAATATTTGGTTCCTTTTCATTTTGAGCATGATTGAAAAGATTTTTATTTTTTTCATCAGGATATAAATATAACGGAAAAAGATAAGTTATTTCGCTTGTTTTATTAGAGACAAAACTACTTTCAATAATTTTATTAGAAATTAAACAATGACGCCATTCTCTACTTGCTTTAACTTGGCGTCCTAATGTTAATCCAATATTTTGTTCAAGCATGTGCCGCATGACTCGTCTAACAGTTCGCCATACTACAGAATCATGCCAAAAAATATATCTATTACAAAATGGGCGATAAGTAATTGGTAAAATGTATTTTTTTAATTCCGAGTCAGGTATAGATTGTAACATTTTCCATGCTTTCCGAATATTCCATCCTTTCTTTCTATTTATTTGAAAAAAATCATGAAGTTCTTCTTCATCTAATTTTGAATTTTTAAACAATCGAATTCTGTTTTCAAGCTTAAATTTATTAAAATCAATGACAAATTTATCTCTTGCAGTAGTCATGCCCACACCGTTCAATAGAAATATTTCATTTATCTTCTTCCAATCAAGATATTTTTTAATTGTTTCTGTATTACGTTTTACAAAGAAATAGTATGGAGATTGAGGTGTAATCTGAACATAGTTATCTTTTAAGAATTCGTTTTGATCCAACCAATCATATTTTTCCTGTCGCAGACCGTATAAATCCGAATGATAAATAGCTGATTCTTTTTTCTCTTTATTTTTAATAAATAAAGCTATGGCGACACCCTGTCTAATATCAAAGACATTTTCGTCTTTACCTCCCTCAGGTGTGGTTTCTCTTTTTAAACTATTGCCATGCAAATCAAGAATGTAAACTTCATCAAAAGTTTTCATCAGGCTTTGGCGCATACCGCGGAAGGTGGGATTATTCAGATAACCGTGATTGGTGATCATGCCCACAATACCGAAACTGGACTTCTGAATCTTCCATTGGGCAAATCGTAAAAATTTGACATAATCATCCTGAAGCCATTTGGGATTTTTCTCCCCCAGCGGCTCGTCGTCTACTTTATAATAGCTCTGGCAGCCATCAATATCTTTTTTTAGTAGCTTTTCTGTCCAGTCGTTAACATTTGATGAAATGCCACTATAGGGCGGATTTCCAAGAATCACCAGAATTGACTGCTCTTTTTTTACTTCACCTGCCAGATGACTTTCTTCGCTTAATGAGCTCACCCCGGGAATAGAAATTTGTTTAATCTCTTCCATCTCCAGTGTATTAGTCAAATAGAGTTTAAAGCGCTCATCATCAGCAAGATTATAACTAAGTTCATCCAGAATAAACCCTATTTTTAGATGACCAATTGCATAAGGGGCCATCATCAGTTCAAAGGCATAAAAGTCTTGCAGAATGTGATTTTTAATCCAGTGATGCAAACTACCTTCACCGTATTTTTTAACATATTCTTTTGCTGCCAGGTTAATCGCTGCTGCGGGAAAAGTCAGCGTCCCACCTGCCGGATCAAGTAGTTTAACTTCTTGACTGGCCAGTCCATCGGATAAATCGAAATGAGTTTTTAAAATAGAATGAATTGAACGAACAATATAACCGACTACCGCTTCCGGTGTATAATATACACCGCGCCGTTCTCTAATTTCGGGATCGTAGGTAGATAAAAATGTTTCATAAAAGTGAATTATCGGATCCCTACCTTTGCCGGTACTGTAATATTCATGCAGTATTTTTTTAACATCGGTGATATGTAATAGTTCGGCAATATCTTCAACGATAATTTGCAGGGACTTGGGTGGATCTTCCAGAGAAATAAACCGGAAGACATCACGCAGAATGCCGATAGTATTAGGAATATAATCAAAAGCCAGCCGGCGATTAAAATCACCATTTGTTCTGGTACGAGCAGCAAAAAGACCGTAGGTAATGGTTTGGGCATAAAGGTCTGCAAATTGTTTTTCAGTTAATGTTCCAATCAGATATTTTTTAAAGGCTTCAAAAACACCAATGATTTGTTTTTGCCCTTTGGTCCCATCTTCTTCTATTTCCACCGCAATTACTTCATCACGTAAAAAGCGGGTGCGTTTGGCTAATTCAATAGCCAGGGAGCGGGCTGATTTTATTTTGGGCAAAGAAAAGGAAAAGAAAGTCTCGAATAAATCTTTAAACTGATCACAATTTTCAACCGGTGGTGGGGTATGTAATTGCCTGGCAATGAAAGACCTTCCAATCATTGCTTGAGCGATTCGCTGACCTCCACGATATAGTCGAAATTCATAAAAATTAGTAAGGATGACATTGGGAAAGGTATCACAATAACGTTTCAATTGTTCAGTTCCTTCAGTATAATCCAAATTAGAAACAGAAGGATCTTTGGCTTCAATATAACCGGTAATATGGTTTTTCCCGTCCCAAATGCGAAAATCAGGATTCCCGGCTTCCGTTTTTTTGGGAAGTATGGTAATATCGATATTCTTTACTTTCAGAAAGGCGGCTGTTTTTTTGATTAATTCATCCAGGTTAGCATAATAGCTTTCTTCACGGGCATCACCGCGTTGAAAAGTATTGGTAAGATTCTTAAGGTATTGTTCTAATAATTGTTTTAACACAATATATTTCCTTTTTTAGTTAAAGAGCTTGATGGCCAATAAAAAAGTATTTCCGCAAATTGCATTTTGATATTTTTATTATTCATAATTAAGATTTATTAAAATGCTCAACTATTTCTTTAATAGTTAATCTTTTTTCTTTCAATTCCTTAATTTTTTCAAGGCGTTCTAATGCTTCTCCTTCTTTGTATTTCCGGGTTAATCTTTTTTCGGCCTGGTTAAAAGGCAAAATTCCAAGTTCAGTATAATATTTAAGCGTAGTTAGTCTTGTCCCGGAAACCTCTGCCAATTCTCCTATGGTTAAAATATTATTTTTTTCAGTAGCTTTTTTGTCCATAATTTTTCACCTGCTTTTAAGATTATCACTTTTTCTTAAATATTTTTCAATATTATTTAAATTTACGAAGTACTAAAAAATTTGTGCAAATCCTACTTCCTGTAATTAGGGTTATAGGAAGTAGAATGTGTTATTTTTTCATTTTTTCAACTACGGAATCCCATCTTCTGAATACTATCAATAACTTGTCAGTAATTTCGATAATAGAATCAAACATTAACTTTTCATTTTTTTGTAACGTTTTATAAATTGCATCTTTATTAATTTCCTCATTGCCTTCTAAAAATTTATCTATATCTCCTAATTTCCCCAGGTGTCTATATAAATTACTTTCTTTACGTATTTCCTCAATATTATTACTAATTTTCCCTATAATTTTATTTATTTCATATTTTTTTACCCAATAATTTTTTTTTAAAGAATCCATTCTAACATCACGGTCTGTTATACCAAGTCTTAAGGTTCTATTTACTAGTATTAATAGACTATCAAAAATGCTATTTAGAACAAGAGTATGATTTGAATTTAGTAATTGTATAAATCTTTTCTCGCTTATACTAAAAGCTTTATGGTGTAAACTAAAATCCGGAGGAAATAAAACCAAAGTCCTAATTTGAAAAAGCAATCTATAATTTTCCATAATAGTAAGGAACATCTCTAATAAAGATACATAATAATAACTGCTCTCTGAAATATTTGGTGTTACTAAATTGCTTACGGTAAACTCTAAACCATTACTTTTCAGTTCATTATGAATTATGTGTCCAATTTTTTGAGAGCTATATTTTTTAATCACTTCATTAAAGAAATTAACTTTAGTAAATAATTTAGTTTCATACATATCGTTTTTCATGGCATTTAATAATAATTTTTTTCTTTCTTCGTCTATTATTCCCATATTAGAGTATAACTCCCGGTTTTTTTAACTCATAGTATGTTTTAAAACTTTACTCCCTTAAAAGTCTTATAATATTTCGGCAAATCATTTTCCATCTCAATATTGTCATTATAAACTTGTAACATCTCCAAACTTTTATGCCTGGTATACTGGGCAACCCTTAAAAGATTACCCTGATAATTTTTAAGCAAAGTAGTGGTAAAGTAATGCCTGAATCCATGAACGCCCTTATTAATTTCCAATCCCCCCAATATTTTCTTTATAATCAATCTTAATCCCCTGGTAGTTATCCTGGCATTTCTGCTGTTATTGCTATTACTGACAAATAGAGCGCCGTCTTTGAGGTTATTTGCTTTCAGATACCGTTTGATCTGTCTTACTGTTTCCGGATGCAGATAAATTATTTCTTTATCATCTCTGCCCTTACCTTCGATTAAAGCTGTCTTTCTTATAAGGTCAACATCTTTTACATCTAATCGGGTTATTTCTACCTGCCTTAATCCCTGCAATACCAGCAGGCTGATAATTGCTTTTATCCGGGTATTGTGAAGGCTGTTGGGAAGTTCCCTTAAGGCAAAAGTTAATTTTTCGATTTCCTGTTCGCTTAGGCCTTCTTTTTTGTGTTTTTTAGACTGGCTAAATGATTTTATATTTTGGGTAATATCAACCGGTAATAATCTTCTCCGGTTCAATTCTTTTAAAAAGATTTTAGCGGTAATCAAATACTTGTTTTTTGTTGCAACCGTGTAATCGGTCCGGAGTTTTAAATACTTCTTATATTCCAGGAAACTGTCATGATTCAAACCTTCACTATCGATAAAATTAAGGAAATGGCCTATCCGGTATTGATAATCTTTTCTGGTTCCCTCACTAATATCTAAAAATTTGAAAATGCTCCAGGCTTTTTCCTGGTCCCAATGGTTTATTATTTCAGTAGGAAGAGTTTCTTCAGAGGCAATCAACTGGTTACTCATAGTTATACCTCCATTAATAATTAATACTTACTACTGCTCATAATATAACTATAATATGTCAATGTCAAATTATTTTGCCTTTTCGAAACCCTTTATCTATTAAAACATTTTATTTCTTCACAGGTTATCCCCATAGTACCCCATAAATGTGGATAAATACGGAGTAAACAAGCGAAATAAGGAGCATATAAGAGAAAAGAAGGATAAAAGCGGGGTATTTCAGGAACCCTGAAAAATAAAAGCTATTTTAAGCCTGTTTTTAGCCCCTATTTTGAAGTGGCTGGTATGAATCATCCTATTTTTTAAATACGCCTCGTATACGCCAAAATAGAAGCTTTTTTCAAAAATGCTAAAACCCTTATGTATCAACGGTCTTATTGATTTTTTGCAAAATCAACCCGTAAATCATTGATTGTTTTCTTTATTTCTCGTATTTCAATAGTAACATTCTGGGAAAATTCCTTTTGATTCTTGATGATTTCATTAATAAAAAACTCTAATTTCCACACCAGGTATATAGAAAGCACCAAAGGAAAGCCGTTATTTGCAATAAGTTTTAGAACATATTCAATATCCAATTAATTTATTTCCTTTCCAAACCCGCTTTGGCCCAGGCCTAATATCAAGATGTAAGAAATTTTTCTTTTCATAATATCCAATACCATTAAACCCCATTTCATGAGCATAAAGAAGAAGATCATAAAGTAAAAAATCTTTTGCGTGAATATCTACTGCCATACCCAGGAGATGATAAGAACCGGGAACTCCCCCGACCCTATGATTTTCTTCCGGACACCGGTAACCGGAATTGATATATATTGGCCTATTTATAACCATTCTTAAATGATTCAGTCTGGCCAAAAGGTCCGGAGATAACATAACCCGCCTGCAGCAGGGACACTCAAACTCATATAAAGAAAAATATTCAGTTAATTCTATATCATTAATTATACCCATAATTTATTTATATTTTAAAGCCCTGGCATTCCTTACTACATCCGGCATAGCCTTATATATAATTTCATTCACCTCCGGAACAGTAGCTTTCATAAGATCCTTTACATAGGATATTTCGCCCTCTTTTAATTCAACTTTTTGCTTCCTTAATATTTCAATCAATTTTACCCAGGCTATTTTCCATTTTTCCTCACCATTCCCTATCCCCAGCTCTTCTTCAGCCCAAAGCATAGCGGAAAGTATTGCCTCTTTTATTTTGCCTGCCCGGTCCTGGCCAAACTTATTTATCATAAATTTAGAGGCCAGACCAACAAGAAAAACAAGAGCAAAATCTAATAGATATTTAGTGATAAATACTTCTAACATTTGTTACTCCTTTCTGCCTGTGCGTGTTCGCACCTGTCTGCGTGCGGATACGCACAGGCAGGCGCAGACAGGTCTCTCTCCCCGGGAAGGTCCGCGGAGCCCTCCAAGGAAGATTTTTATATTAATTTATTTATTCCCCGATCAGATCGAGGACAGGATTACACATCCATAACATCGGTAGACTTGTAATCAAGGATTCTTGCATTGACTTTAGCTACTAAGTCATTACCATTATTGTGGAAGATATTCTTAGCAATTATAGTATCCATAACTCCTTCAATAGCTGCATCTTGTGCCGCAAAGTCCACATAATCTCCGTCATCTATGTTCTTGGGGTTATTCAAGGTCAGATTTATGGTTTTAGCTGCACTATCTCTAAACTGCAGATACAGTCTTTTATAAGTGGTTACTTCTCCTAATTCGGTTGCCATTTTAATTTTTCACCTCCTTTTTTGTTTATGGTTTACGATTATTAGCGATTATTCAGTAAGTTGAGATTCTTTTTCAAGTCTGATCTCATCTACAGTGTACTTCTGCAAACCGGTTAAAGCGGTAGCTGTATCATAGACATCCTGGTCTAAAGCAGCTGATTTAATTTTATTAAAGGTCTTGCTGTTGATGATAGGTGCTCCGGTTACCGGATTAACACCTATTAGCAGTCTGAATTGTAAGGCTGAATCACGGGGGATGGTTATTACTGCGGCCATTATTTTTCACCTCCTTTTTTTAAATCCCCGATCAAGTCGAGGACAGGCTTTAATTCAAGCAAAACTAAGCTGTATATATGAACATATTATCATATATCAATATTTAAGTCAATATTAAAGCGTCCGCTTTGATTTACATAGATAAAGGTGTAATTATCTTTGATTCTCTTAGAAATACTCCTTATTTCATAAAACTAAAAAGGGATCCTTCCTGATACAAGAAGGACCCTTTGACTTACCTATATATGAATTATTATTTGTAGAATTAATAAAATTAGTTTATGATAAGCTAAGAATTTATGACCAGAGCCGTGCATAAACGAAGTAGTTCGATTATTTTAGGAGGGTAAAAATATGGATAAATTTGACAAACAAGTTGAAAGAAACCTAAAAGGGGACGAATTGGAAAAGTCAGATCAGGTTGATTTGGCCATTCAATTATATGAAGAAAATATAAAAGAAAATTTTGAAAGAAATCATCCCTATGACAGGTTAGCAATAATTTATCACAAAAAAAATCTAATAGATGATGAAATTAGGGTTTTAGAAAAAGCAATATGGGTTTTTGAAAACATTGTATACAAAGAGCGAGGCGATAAATTACCAAAACTAGAAAGATTCCAAAAGAAGTTAGAAAAGGTAAAA
>Ga0268276_1002418_pt1 | contig 15970 bp, 1 predicted proteins | sample saktaG_4_FD_190145 | JGI IMG/M metagenome (GOLD analysis project Ga0268276, IMG submission 190145) | Saline water microbial communities from Sakinaw Lake, British Columbia, Canada - sak_2010_1_5_45m | ecosystem: Environmental > Aquatic > Non-marine Saline and Alkaline > Saline ...
CACATTTCTTGTTTTTTCTTGCTTTTTCAATATGGCGGCTGTAAAGTATGCTTCACAAGGGACTTACGGCATGCAGCTTAGAGCACACATCAAACAGGCGCTGCAGGCGTACATGGACGACAAGGCGCTTACCGCCAGGGAATTGGGCACGCAACTTGGCATTGCCAACTCGACAGTATCTCGTTGGCTGAGCGTCAAGGGGCCAAGCGCCATTCGCCCTGCGCACTGGGCCAAACTCCGACCCCTTCTGGCGCCTCACCCTGCGCCTGCCAGGTTCGCCTAACGTGAGCGAATGGCTACCCCAACGCTACCTGGTCGAACCTTTCAGACTCGCAACAGTAGGGCCGGTGACGGTATTCGCGCGATTGAGCGGGCTATCGGCGTGAGCGTGCTCGCTGCGTCTCTCTGGACGGTGCCCGCCGTATGCGGTAGCCGATTCCCTTCAGCGTGGCGGAGGTGATCTTGGCGACACCCGGGATGCCGCTGGCGGCAGCATCGCGATTGTACTCGTCGATGTCGGCCTTGATGTCAGCCCAGTTGCTGTCGTGAGTGCCATCCCGGCGCATAGCTCTATAGCGGGCATAGATGTCGCTGCGCCGGTTATCGTAGTCGCGGGCGAACTTGCGTTCGCGCCACTGTCGCCGGGTAGCATCCGAGATGCGTGCCGGGCCGAACCCCACCGCGCGCAGCGCCGTCTCCGTGGCTGTTGGTTTCAGGGGTTCATCGCCGAAGAAGATGGGGGCCCCGCCCCAATTTGTCACCCCCTGTGTTGCTTCACGAGCGGCCCTTGCGGCCCCGGACGCGAATCGCGGCAGCACCTTCTCTATGGCCCGCAGAGGCGCTCCGCGGGTGACGAGCTTCACAGCGTCGACGAGGTTCATCGCAAGCCCGGCAGGTGCCCCCAGAAGATCCTGAATGGTATGCGGGATCCAATCGGCGATCCTGGATTCCAGGTTTGGCCGCAGGTCGATACCGACGGTTCCGGTGACACCTGTACGGGCCAGTTGCTCGCCAGTCTCGCCGAACATCTCGTAGGCCTGTTCGGCAAACCATTCTTCAGGGTCGTCCGGCGGGGGCTCGCCGCGCGCTTTCCCAACGACTTCAGCGACGAGCTTCACGAAGATGTCCGGCAGGTAGGCTGCACCGAGACCGCCAAGTATGGCAGGAGCCAGCATCATCCACAGAGCAGCCGGCCGATCCGTGACGCCCAACTTGCCCATCTGAACCAGATAGTTGTGCGTGAAGGTCTTGTACATGTACCACGAGCGCCCGATGGCAGCAGCCGGCGATCCGCCGCGGCCGACGATATGGAGGTTGGGCTTGCCGTACTCGCCGTGTGCCCGGCCGGTTATCTGCCGAGTCAGTGTCATGGCCTCGTCATGGGACTTGCCCAGGCGGCGGAGTTCGCGGTATGATGCCAAAAGAGTACTGCCCCGGTTCAGCCGCTCCGTTACACTGAAGGCCAGAAGGGCCAAGTTGCCCGCCTTGGTCCATGCCCTGCCGGGTCTGCCACTCATGGCTTCCAGGGCCTCGCGCTGCATGAGGGCGGTATCCCAGCCTTGGCTGTGCATCTCCTGCAACGCCTGGTCTTCCGGGAGCCCCGGGTGTTCGTTCCCGGCGTTGATGGCGCGAATCCAGTGCGCATAGTCTCTGATCCCCGAGACCATGGCCCCCGGAATCCTGTGCGCGGGGATGCCGGCTTCGTGCATGATCGCCGGCACGCTGGTGACGAGCGAGGTCATGTTGACCAGGGCGCTCGCCGGGCCTGACATCTGCCAGACCGCAGCAATTCCGCGGAGCATGCCGACGATCTGCTCGGCGTGGGACTCGTTGGCCAGCATGTGCCGCATGTAGGACAACGCGTCAGCGTAAGCGTTAGGCTGTTTGGCGCTGTCGATGCGTTCCCGTTCTACCTGTGCCTCCCATGCCTGCCACTGTGCGAGCTTGTCATCCGAGTAGTCCTTGGCAGTGCGGTCGCGGAAGTCCTCCCAGCTCTCGGTCGTGCCGGTCATCGCCTGAAGCATACGGCGGGCCATGTCGGCCTTGGCGGTGCCGCCTGCGGTCGCCCTCCCGGCGAGCGCCACAGCCCTGACGGCATCGGTCTCGTAACCCTCCCAGACGCCTGGACCGGTTTCCTCGCTGCGGCCGATCTTCCGCGCTCTACTGCCCCGGCTGTGGATGATGCCGGCAAGCACGCTTGCCAGGTGCTGCGCAAACTTTTCGAGCGGCTGTTCTTCGACGCCACCGAGGACCGTCCACATTCCCTTGGCGAGCTTTTGCTCCAGGTCAGGGGAGGGATTGGGGAACCGCCAGGTGTTCGCTTCCTTGTCCGGATACCCGGCGTACAGCTTGGCGATCTCTCGGAAGGCCTTGGAGAACCGCCGCGGCGACGACACGACGAGGTGCGGTTCGTCTTTGCCGTCCTTCCGTTTGTAGATCTCGGTCGTAACAGCCAGGTCCCAGGTGGAGAGCTTCCGCGCGGCCGAGGTGTCGTCCATGCGACGCAGAGCGTTGTTGACGAAGTCCTGCAGGGCCGCCGGACTGGTATCGAGGTAGGCCTCTTCCGAAGGCCTGTCGGATTCCCGTGCAGTGAGCGCCCAGCCCTGGCGCTGCAATGCACGGGCCCGGATGGCCCGGCCGGCTCGCGTAGTGAAGACCTCCATGCGGGGGTTCTCACCCTTCCTGCTGGCGTAGAGCTGCCAGCGTCCTGGGGGCCGAATGCGGGGCATGTAGTACCCGCGTCGCGAACCCATCTCGTCGAGGGCGGCAAACAGGTCTATCTCGTGACCGCCGGCATCCGTGATCTGCGGCATGGGCAGGCCAAGGCGCTCGAAGGCCTCCCGTGTTTCCCTGACCCTTCCCAGCAGCATGCGATACTGCGCGTCGTTCATGATCCTGACCAGCGCGATGGCTCTGGCTTCGCCGGAGCTCCAGCCATGTGCCATCAGGTCGCGGTACTCCCACGCGTGCGCGGCAATCCATGCACGGTCTTCGTCATCGGCGACATCCACCTGCTGGGCGTTGTCGCCGTAGACCTCCCAGGTCTTGCCGTTCTGCTTCACGAATGGGCCCCGTGCGTCCCGATCCTGTTTCCACAGGTACGGCTGGACCTTCTCCTGCGACGGGGCGGCGTTGTCGGAAACCCACTGCCGCAGTTCGCGCAGCAGTGTTTCGTTGGGGCCGAAGAGCTGCTCACCGTAACGGTGCTTGTCCTCGTCGAGGGCAAGGGCGGCATGGTAAAGACGCTGCAGGCCGGGCACCCGGTCGGCGTAGTGGGCGATGGTCATGAGGTACCGGCGCCACTGTGACAGGTCGGGCTTGGCGCCCTTGTCCCGCAGCGGCACACCGGCCAGCTTGTCCAGAATGCGCTGGGCAAGGTTGATGTCGTCGTGCTGGCCGGGGGTGCGATACTGCGCAGGCGATGCAGCGCTTGCGATGGAATCCGCTTCGTCATTCGTCACTGGAGGAGCGTCTTGTATCCCTTGCACGACCTGCCCCTGGCGCTTGTAGTACCCCTGGAGGAGGTTCTCGTAGAATCCCATCACCTCGTCGAGCCCGGTCTTGCCGCTCGTGGCGTCGACATGGAAGAGCCTTGCCAGAGCATCGTAGAGCCTACCCACGAGCCGGCGCACGGCAAGCGGGATGTTTCCGGCCCGGAGGGCCGCCACAACGTTCCGGCCTTCCGCCCTCGCTTTGGCGTAGGCGACGATGCCCTCTGCGAAGGCCTCCGTGGCTGCATGCCACTCTTCTTCTGTGGCCGTTTCGCGGGAGGTCCTTCCGGCCGCTTCTACCAGGCGGCGAGTGTCGTGCTCATCGAGGAACAGTTCGGCAGCAGCATGCACGGCTTCATGGAGGGTCGTATCCTCGGCAGTGCCCCTGCCTTCCACGATGGTCGCCCATTGGTCTTTCCATCTTCCGAGGCGATCCGCGCCTCCGGCAAACAGGCGGTCTACGAAGCTGATATTGTCCGTGCCGAAGGTACGGCGCCACAATGCCCGTGCCCGAAGCCGTTCTGCAGCGCGAGCCTCTGCAAGCATGGTGGAGACCTGAGGCGCCGTTGAGGCCGCACTGCGGTACTTCGGCCCTGCCGTCGGCTCGACAACCGGCGCCCGCTGCAGGGTCTTCTCCAGGACAGCCATCCCAGCTTTCTCATCCATCGGAACAAAGGCACGCCTGTCCCAGCCAATCGTTTCGATATAGCCTCCCAGGAAGTTCGTCCACTCTTTGAGTTGGTCCCACTCAATACCGACCACTTCAATCCGCTGCTCTCCGAGGACACGCGAGCGTTTCAGTTGCCAGCCGTTGGCCAGGTCGAATGACTGCCCTGCGAGCAGGCCGGACCACACCTGCCCTGCGGTCAGTGCCTTACCTTTGCCGGCTCCCATACGTGCACGCAGGCCGGCAATCAAATCGGGTGCCACGTAGGCACCGAGGAAGCTCCCCTTGTCAGTCGTCAAGTGGTATATGCTCGGGGAGGGAATGTTGATCCTGTCCCAGACCGGCAGAAATGCTCCGACGATATAGGTCTCGTGCAGCGTGTGAACCGTCGGCTCCTTGGCGTGCTGTTCGGTCCAGAGGCGTTTGGCTTCGGCCTTCGTCAGCCGCTCGTAATTGCCCGTCGCTCCGGTCGGGCTCTTAATGCGAATCTCCGACCGCTCTATGGTGGCGTAGGATGCCGGGCCAATGCGCCAATACGTGTCCACCACGGACCCGTTGCTCTTGGTTTTCGTAGGGCCTTCCCAGATTGCATAGACGTGACCGCTCTGACGGTTCTTGACCCACCTGTACTCATCGCCTGGCGACTGCTTTCTGTCGTACTCGTCAACCTCGTCCCACGAATACAGCTCGCGCTGTTCGTCGACCTCTACATCCACCAGGCGTGTAACTGCCCCGGTATCGGTCCGATGCACTTCGTCGTCGGCCTTGACCCGGATAATGCCGACGCTCTTGCGTACCCTGACGCCGGAGTCATACGTTCCGTTGGTCTTGGCGACCTCGATAGCCTCCTCCATCCGTCTGGTGAACTCCGAGAACAGTGCGTTCTGAGCGTCGACCGGCGTGGACAGAATGCGGTTCAGGAACCGCGTGACACTCGGGAGTTGATCGACCGACAAGGCACCTGTCCTGGGATCGACGAGCGTGGACACGAGTTGCTGCTCGCCGTTGGCGCCCATACGTGTCTTGACGAAGCCCAGCAGCCGGGACAGCTCCATGGCATTCCATTGGCCACGGCCGTGAAACGCGTCGAGGAAGAGCCCGTAGATCGCCTGGGGGCTGTACTTGTTCTCAAGGTTCTGCTCTTCGGAGAACACGCCGGATCCCGCCGCCGCGCGCTCGCCGCTGGTCAAGGCTCCGAGCTGGCCGAGCCTTTTGGCAACGGTCGAGATGAAGCGCTGATGCCCCTTCAGGTTCGTGCTCACCAGTTTGTAGATGGGCGGTACAACCTGGTCGCTGCGGTGCGTACGGCCCATGCCCTGCAGCGCCCCATCCGCTCTCCAGCCAGCCTGCAGCACGTAGTGCACGCGACGTTGTTGATTCTTGAAGCGCACACCGGCATGGTAGCTGAACCCTGTGCCGCCAGCATCGGAAAACACCAGAATACGACGCTTGCCGTCCTCGAAGTCCTTGACTTCCAGGTTGCGCTTTGCCTCGGTGCGGCGCTCTTGAATCCGCTTCCTGGCGCCGTGCTCATCCACGCCCCAGACGACACGCTTGGAGCGCCCGGTCACCTCCGCCACCTTATCGGCGCCGAAGTGATCCAGGAACATCTCCAGCGGGTTGTCTGGCACTCGGAGCAATCCGATCTTGGCTAGCGTCTGCTGCTTGAGTTCCACCGCATGGGGATCTTTCACCGGATTCCCGTTGGCGTCCATGACCGGTTGCCAGCGAATGTTCCCGTCGGCATCTTCTACCGGTGCGTGCAACGTGGTCGGAAAGCACTGGTCTACATAGGCCTGAAGTATCTTGCGCGGGGTCAGATCGAGGCCTTCGAGGTCTGGACTGTCGGCGTCCTGTTCACCGAGTTCGCGGTCGAGCGTGGCCTCGTTGGTGTTGACAATCTGCAGCACGACGGACCGGCCTTCGTCGAGGTCCTTCTGCACGGCCGTCAGTACCGTTGGCATCTGCAATGCCGTCATGAGCTGATTGTAGAAGCGCTGCTGCGCTCCCCAGAACGCCGACATGGCCGCGCGTCTGGCCGTGGGGCTGTTGTTGCTGCCGGAGTGTCCCAGCGCTTCGTCAATATTGGCGAAGACCCCTGCCCATCCCTTTGCCAGTTCATCGTACATGTGGTTCTGGTCGGGAGTGAGCTCGTGGACCAGCGAAGTGCTCTCGACGCCACGGAAGGAGAGCGTTCTGGCCAGGTAGACCCCCATGGCCTTCAGGTCGCGGGACACGATTTCCATGGCAGAGAGCCCGCCGGCACTGATCTTCTCGAAGAACGTGGCCTTGTTGGAGAAGGGGCGACCGGGTCCCCAGATGCCAAGGCGGTCGGCGTACCCGAGATTGGTCACGTCAGTAGCACCCGTGGCCGAAAGATAGAGGATGCGAGCCTTCGGGAAGAGCTTCTGCAGGTCGACCACCGCCAGGGCCCGTTGCGATGGCTGCGTGGTGCCGAATGTCCCGCGTAGCGATACGGCATTTCCGGCACGGTGGATTTCATCCAGGGCTATCACCCCGTCGAAGTCCGGGCCAAGCCAGTCGAGCAGTATCTGCATGCGGTTGAGTTTGGTGGATGGCTTGAGCCCACCGGTGTCAGCGAGACCGGGGTTGTTCTTCGCCAGCGTGTCGTATGCCAAGAAGCCAATACCTGCCTGGCCCTTGCGCAGCGCCTTGGGCTTGCGGCCCAGGGCGACAACGCGGTCCTTCGGCATTCCCAGAGCCGTGACGTCGCGGATGGCGTCCTTGATGAGGCCATTGCTCTTGGTGATCCAGACAGCCTTCTTGCGTCCCTGATTCCAGTTGTCCAGGATGGCGCCTGCGATGATGCGGCCCTTGCCCACGCCAGTGCCGTCGCCTATGAAGTACCCCTGGCGCTCCCCTGACGGCAGCAACTGGGCATGGGCCTGACCCGCATAGACGACCTGTTCAAGCTGTGCCTCGGAGAGGGCGCCGCTCGTGACGATGTTCTGGGGGATCTTCGGCGAGTACGAGGGCGTGACTGGCGGAACGCTGGCCATGACGGAACTCTCGACGAGTTCTGTCGGGTGAGGTTGAGCACCGGGAATCCTGACCTTGGCAGGAGAATAGACGGCGAAAATGCCGTCGTCGCCTATGGTCTCGATCTCTCTCCCGTCGTCCTGGAGCCCTACAGTCAGTCCCGGGCCGGTAGGGGCTGCAGGTGGTACGCTATCTCCCTCCCGAGCTCCTTCAGGTCCATGCTCTGCAGTTCCTGCGCCGTCAGGTCCAGGTTGTTGGCCAGGTACTTGCACATCGCCGGGGACCCCGGCCCCAGAAGCTGCTCCGCCCTCATTGCCTCCGTGCTGTTCTCCCCGTACTCCTCGTCCACCGCGCACACCGCCAGGAGACACAGGGCCGGGACGAGAGGCAGGCTCTCGGCTCCCAGGGCTTTGAGACGGTTGGCGGCCGCCCGGTTGAGTGGGTGCAGTTTCCAGCGCTGGTCTGTCATTGCGGATCTCCAGCAGAAGCGGGATCAGGTCTTCAACCTTCTCCACGCCACCGGTTACTATACTCTCCGGGTTCTTGGTTTGCCCGGTCTTGTCGATGACGACGATCTGGTTCCCGAAGGATGTGCCGAACTTGCGGTACTCGCTGCCGGAGATGCCGATGTTGGCCCGTACCGTGTACTGCCTGGCAATGCGGTCCCACCAGGCGCGGAACCTCGGTTTGTCCGCACCCATGCCTTCCCCGACGATGGCGACCAGGCGACCGCCAGGCGACAGGAGTTCGAGCGCCTGCTCGAGGTGCTGCGCACCGACTTGCGTGCTGCTGCGAGTGGTGGTTGCCGCGTGCGAGAAGGGCGGGTTCATCACGACGACAGTCGGCCGTTGAAGCCGGCCGCTCTGGATCTCCGGCCACAACAGAGCGTGCAGGTGTTCGGCGTTGTGCGTGGTCACCTCATCGGTGGTATTGGTCAGCCGCAGGAGTTGCGCCCGCCTGGGGCTGAGTTCGTTCGCGATGACACGGGCCCCGCGAGCCTTGGCAAACACCGCCAGGCCACCAATGCCAGCAGAGGGTTCGAGCATGGTGTCCTGTGGAACCACGTCGGCTACCCAGTTGGCTACGAAGCCGAGGAATGGCGGGGTGCTGAACTGCTGGAGCTGCTCAGACTCATCGGTGCGCGTCGTCTGCGTCGGCAGACGGTCGTTGACCAGTTCCTTCAGGCGCTGCACCAGCGTGATAGGCCCTTCCGCCATGGCGGAGTTGACATGTAAGGTATCGGTACTGCGATGGTAGGCGCTGGAGAGGATGTAGCGGTTTGTCGCTGCCTCCACCAGGTCGGTGAGGTGCTTCGCGTCCACCTTGCCGCTGGCCAGGCCGCCGGCATGAGTCTCCTTCACGATGTCGTTGATGTCGCCGCGGGTGAGCTTGTTGCCCAGGCGGAGGCGTTGCTCGATTCGGTGGATGGCGTCGCCGTCGGCAGAGTCGTCTACTTGCGGCTGGTCGTCAGCAGCAGAGGCTTCTGGGGCAGGGGGAACCAGTGCTGGCTGAGGTGCCGCCTGTGTTTCGCTCTCGATCTCTGCTACGATTTCAGCAGCCTCGCGCCGGCTGATGTCGTCGCAGGCGGCCTGGATGTCGGCAGGCTGCGTGGATACTGCCGCCGACCATAAGCTGTGCAGGTATGGCTTGGCCTGCTCCCAAAGCTGGGGGGCCTTGGCCCTGAGAGTCTGAGCGAATCGCTTGAACTTTCGCACGCCCATCTTGATGAGGACGACTGCTACACGGGTCCCGGCTTGCAGTATCGCCGCAGTGCGTTCGGCGCTGGTCTCGGCAGACATGGCGAAGTTCTGCTGGGACAGCGCTGCGTCCAGGTCCCCGAGGGCCTTGGCCAGTTCATCGGTCATTTCGATGTCGATGTCTGCCTCGGACTTCGGGGCCGGGGGTGCAGATTGTTCCTGATTGCCAGCACCCAGGTCGGCCCGGATCGCGGCGATGGTCTCGGCAAAGGGGTAACCGGCCTCCTGCACTGCACCGCGTACTGGGGTCCATGTTACATCTTCCTGGCGGTGCATGGCTCCGCCTGCATCCCAAGTGAGTTTCTGGCCGTCAGGGAGTTCTGTCTCAAAGAGGCCGTAACCAAGGTGCAGCGGATCCCCAAACTGCGTGAACCAGCCAAGGTCTGGCACAGCGGACGGACCAGGGTATTGCGCGAAGACGACGGCCATCCCTTCTTCCAGGCTGGCAATGAGTTTTTCGAGAACCGGACGCTGTGCAGGCGTGATGGTCTTGACCGGCGCCGCGGGCTCGGGAGTTGGTCCTTGGACAGGTTGCGGAGTGGGTTTCGGAGTTGGAGCGGGAGATGCTGGAGGCGTAACGGTAGGCGCCGAGGCTTGGTCGGTACCAGGTGGTGCTTCAGTAGCCTCTGCGGCAAAGGCCTGTGCCTGTGCCTGGCTCTCGAACTGGAAGCCGGCAATGGCCTTGCCGCCGCGGAACCGGCTGTAATAGCCGCCGTGCTTCTTGGCGTTGGCCTTCATTGCCAGAAACTGGTCGCGAGGCAGATGCGCGTTGAAGTTGACGACCCAGACCGGTGCCTGCTTCTTATCGTTGTAGGCTTCGACGATGGACGTGCCCGTGGGGGCGTCCTTGGTCTCTTCCTGAGTCGTCTGTTCGGCAGGGGCTGCCGGCTGGGCCTTCGACAAGAACGGTGCCGCGGCCTCTGGATACCGTGCGGCCCAGTCGTCGAACTTTTGCTGTCTGCGGGCCGCTTCCGTTGCCGCGGCGGCGGCAATCGCTTTAGCTTTGAGGCGCCCGGCTGTGCTTCTTGCCCTTGCCGCCGTGGCACGAGCCTGATAGGCACGGCTCTTGCTGTTGGCAATTTCGTTGAGCAGTGCTTGAGGGGTAATCGGCCGTTGTCCGAGCTCCGGGTCTGGGACAGCCGTTGGGAGTGGCTTGGCGGGATCTTCGAGGGTGAGGTCTGTGTCTTTCAGGCCCATCGCAGTGGCGCCGCTGTCTGTCCGCACTTCGTAGTAGTGCGAGTACTCGCGGGCTCCAAGTCCGAACATGCCCTGCATGGTCAGGGTCGATGCGTCGGTGATGATGCCGTGGCGACCTCTTACCTCTTGATAGCGATCCCCGGTAAGGGCGACCACGACCCGCTGGCCCTCCTTCCACTTGGGCTCTTTCTGGTCGTCCTCGGCACCCTCCGGGGTCGGCGTTTCAACCTGGGTGGGCGCTGCTGGGGTCGGCGTTTCAACCGGGGTTGGCGCTACTGATGGAGGGGTCGGCTTACGCACGGACACATTCTGTTGCTTGGCCTTGCCGTTGTCCTGCGCGGCGCGATAACCCGCCATCCACGACCTGCGGGGCAGGTCGGGGCCGATGTCTGCGGGAATTGACTGCAAGGGTGCCAGGCCATCCATGGCGGCAGTGAAGCCATCCTTGAATTGCACAGGGTCAAGGTCCGTGGGAATCGGGATCCCTTCGATCTCACGAGGTGCCGTGGCTGCTGGTTTGACCTCGTGCCGGGCGACCATCTCGCGATAGCGCCTTGAAAGGCTGGTGTAGTCAACGCGTCCAACGGGAGCATCGGGATAGAGTTCCCGAACGACAGGAGAGCTACGCCATTGGTCAGCAGGCGCCGACTCAAGCCTTATCAGTTCAGCGCGAACCTCCAAATAGGTCATGTCCCATGGCTTGGCCTTCGCCTGCGCCGCTGCGTCGAAGAGGTTCTTGGGCGTGTTGTCGAACATGTCGCCCTGAGTCAGTATGTCGCTATCGGCGAGCAACCGATTGCGTTCGGCTCCAACTGCGCTGAGCATGGCGTTCAGGGCTGCTTGAGCTTTGTCGTAATCAGTGATCGCACCGGCTCGAGACCGCTGCAGATTCTTCTTGGCGGAAGTGACAGCCCAATGCGGCCACGTTCCCGGATCATCGACGATAGTCCGTAGCCGTGCTTCGTAGGCGTGCTTCGTCGTGGCGTTGCCTTGGTGCTCCGTGCCCAGCTCTTCCGGGGCCTGTCCCTGAAGAACCAGATCGGGGACCGGGGCGGCCGGCTTCTTCGGGACCTTGTCGGCATCGGTCCAGCCTCCCGGAGGGGGCTTGTCCAGGACGGTGATAGGTTCGGGCTTCGGCGGTGGGCTTGGAGTCGGCTCCGCTGGCGGAGTCGGGGGAGGCTCCGGGGGAGGCACTTCCTCGGCCTTGGGCGTTGGTGCTTCCGGCATGGCCGTAGTGAGACCGGCCAGTTCCCGGACACGAGCAAACAGCTCCTTGTCCGTGTCCCAGTGCTCCCAGCGCGCCAACTGTTCCTGTGCAGACTGCAGGGCCCGGTCAATCTGCGCCGGGTTCCGGCGATTGCGGATACGGTAGGTCCGGGCCTGCTGCGGGGTCAGTTCAAGCGCTTGGCCGCGGACCTTGGCCTGACGGAGGATACGGATGTCCTCGGTAATCTCCGCGAGCCTGGCGGTTGCGGCCTTGCCCATGGCTTCGGATTCGCGGAGGGCGGAGTCGTCGAAACCGAAGAGGTCACCCTGGGAGGCCTGGCGCGTTGGGCCGAAGCGCCGTAGGGCCAGGAGAAACTGGCGGATCTCCGGCGCGCTCGGCCTGGGGCTCTGCAGTGCCTTCTTCATCCCGGCAGCCTGCAGGCCGTTGTCGCCGCGTCCGATGTCGGCTATTGCGGCGGCTTGGGCGGCGGGGATTCTTCCTCCGAGGAAGGCCGAGAAGAGATCAGCCGAGGAAAAAGTGCCCAGAAGGTAGCCGAGTCGACCTTTCTCCCTGGAGGTGAGACCACGTTCCCGAGCTTCAGCTTCGGTAACGTCCTGACCAGCTTGCCTGAAGTAGACGGCGTAGTCATCCACGTCTCCCTGTTCGTCGAGGATGTTCGATTCTGCGTCGATCACCCTCATGTGCTTGACGGTCCAGCCGTCTTTTTCGCGCAGAATCTGTGTCGGTACGGTAGCCTCGCCGGTACGCTTCGCAAGGTCCAGCTTGTGCCGGCCGGTCACGACGATATGCCGGCCGTCTCTGGTCTCCCACACGACAATTGCAGGGATGCCGACACGGCGGAACTTACCCTGAAGCCGCTTGTTCTCGATGAGGCCGGTTTTCGGGTCGGCCGTACGCTTGAAGTTCGGCAGGAGGTCAGGATCGACCTCGATCTGGTCAGTCGGGAACTCCACGACCGTCGCCTGGCTCTCGGCAATCTGCGGCTTGGCCTGTTGCGCCCCCGCCTCTACCTCCTGCGGTTGGCCGTCTGCCGGTGCGTCGGGGGTTTCCATCCGGTCTTGCGCAATGTCCCGTAGACGTAGGCGTCCCGGCGGGCCCCCTTGAGGTGCAGCCGTTTCGCCTGTGCCTTCAGTTCCCGTTCCAGCTTCTTCGGCATTGGTCGTCTCCTGTGCAGGCGGCTGGGCCTGGGCGACGGCCGACCGGGCCGCCGCGGCATCCCGCCGGTCTTCCAGAATCCTCTGCATGGCGCCTTCGTTGCGCCAGTCCTCTGCATCGGCGCGAATCTCGGCCTCGACGTGGCGCCAGTAGGCCGGGGTGTAGGGATCGTCTTCTGTGGTAATGAGCGCGCGCGAAGCCGCGATATCGGCCAGGGCGTCCAGGTCCTCTGGGGAGTTTAGATCTCCACCCACCTCGGCCGCCAGGGATTGGATACCGACGTCTACGGGGTCCTCCCGACGAGTGCCGGTCGAGCCGGCCGCTGTGCGGGTACCCAGTGCACCGATGGTCTCGACCTCCCGCCCGTCGAGCGTCGTGATGGTCGTGCGGCCCTGCTTGGGTGGCACCATGAGGTCCACGGAACCGTACGCCTGTACGGCCGGGGCCGATGCGGCCCCGAGAGCCGTGAACATCGCCGGGTCCCCGCGGCGGTCCCGCGGGTGTGCCATGCGTTCATTCGCCGGCACCGGGGGCGGGACGGCCTGCGCTACACCGGCGGCGATGTCGGAGAGTTCCCGCTTCTCGGATCGCAGCCTGGCGTACTGACTGTTGCGGTAAGCGTCCAAGGCGAGTCCGCCGGCCTTGCCGACGCCACCGACGGCGACGGTCGCGGCCTGCGGGGAGCCAATCGTGAAAGCCACACCCTCGATCAGGAGCTGCTCTGGCTGCATAGCCTGGGCAGCGGCCGCCATGACACGCTGCGCGGCGCTGGCCGCGGTCCCCTGGCCGTAGTCCTCGATGCCTGTCAAGGCATAGGCGAGATCGGCAACACGTTCCTCGGCCCATTCCTCGAAGGGGTTGCCGCGACCGGCCTCCTTCCAGAACCAGCGGATGAACTCCCCGGCCGTGCCCTTCGGTCTGACCCGGCGCCAGGCGCGATAGGTCTGTGCGATGACGGCCCGAGCATTCTTCCTGGCCCAGCTCGTCTTGGGAATCGCCTTCCCGACGGCCTTCGACAGGCTCTTGCCGACACCGGCCGCACCGAGTATCTCGAATATCTCTTCGGACCCGTACTGGATGGTATCGGTCGCGAACGCCTTGACGGCGCTCTCCATCAGTGATTCCTGTGCCGCCGAGAGCCGCGGATTCCCCGACTCGTCCCAGGTCAGTGCACGAGCCTGGCGTTCGGCAGCGGCCGCGATGGTGCCGGTGGGCATGATGACAGCCCTGGCGGCGCCCCGGACCGCGGTCTTACCGAGAGCCGCAACAGTGCGCGTGAGCAGCCACTTCTCCACGCCCTGGGCACCGGCCTTCTCGATCAGGTTCGTGAGGATTTTCAATCCGGCGGCTTCGGGCACCTTGGCCATAGGGCCAGTCATGGCCATGTGGACCATCAACTGCGGCATGTTGGTCACGATATCCGCAACCGCCGCCTGCCAGGTCCGGCCGCGGGCCTGCTGTTCGTTGAGCGCGGTCGTGTACTGCGTCAGCACCTTGCGGTGTTCGTCGGATAGCGGTTCGTCCTGCTTGACCCGTTCGAGGGCTTCCAACAGCACGAGGCCCTTGACGCCCCGCTCGAAGAGCGTCCAGACGGGCAGGCGTTCGGACCAGTCCATGCGCCGTAGAGATTCGCCGAGGCGTTGTTTCTTTAGTCCCACCGGTCGGCCGGAGGCGTCGCGTTCGATGACCTCCGAGACCAGCGGCGGGTTCTCGGCTGCGACGTTCTGCGTGGCCCAGGGATAGAGCTGTGCGGCCTCCTGGGCATACGACGTGGACAACGCCACCGCGCGCTCCTCCTCGGACGGCGGTGCTCCCTGCCGTGTCATCGGCTGCAGGTGCCCGGCCATGTCGATGGCCGTGTACGGCCGCGCTCCGTTGGTCGCGGGGGGGCCCATGCCAGCGACCTCGAGGCCTCTACGAATGGCGTCATTTGCCGCAGTCACCTTCTGCGGGTCATACGTTGTCGGACCCGCCACGTGCAGGTGCCCGGCCATGTCGATGGCGGTACCCGGAGTCGTCTCCCCGATGACGTTGCGAATGGCGTCATTTGCCGCAGTCACCTTCTGCGGGTCATACGTTGTCGGACCCGCCACGTGCAGGTGCCCGGCCATGTCGATGGCGGTACCCGGAGTCGTCTCCCCGATGACGTTGCGAACGGTCGTCGTGGCCACGCCCAGTGCTGTTGCGGGTTCCTCCCCACCGACCGCAGCGACCAGCTTCTCGGGCTTGTAGGCAGCCCCGAAGCGTCGGCGCAGTGCGTCATGGGTCATGATCAGCCAGTTGTCCTTAACCCGCTTCTGCGTGGCCGGATCGAGGCTCTGGTACTTCTGGGTCTCTTCGATGCTATGCCACGGGACGAGTGCCATGGTCCTGGCCCCCTGTTCAGTGTGCGAGGAAGTCTATGAGGCCGTCGAGCTGCTGGTCGGTCACGCCTGCCCTGCCTGCCGGCGTTGTGGGCGGAGCACTCACGGCGGCGTCCTGCTGTGCCGTCTTGCGCATGGCACGGGCGCCAGTGTCCTGCTGTCGTCGTTGCGGGCCCGGGACGAACCCGGCCTGCGCCGCGGCCAGGGCGCCCTGCTGGAGCGACGGCTGCTGGCGGCGATGGGGAGCAAGCGGCAGGTCTTCCTCCTGCATGCCCTGGTCAAGCCAGATCCTGTCGAGTTTCTTGCTCTCCTTGGGATCAATTCCCGGATTGTTGAAGATCCCCTTCCCCGAGAGCAAACGAGCGTATTCCCTGACGTACACAGGGGCACGCTCGGCAATAGTCTGGTCGAGATTCGCTTCGTCGTTCTGTGCCCCCGGAACGAGACTTCTGAGATAATCCCTTGCGGCTCCGGTGTAGACCGGATCGCGGGTCACGTCGGTGACTTCGGCAAGCATCTGAACGGCATCGAGACGATCCTTGATCGTGGGCGGTTTGTCCCCTGCCTTCCCGGTAGCCGCCCTGCCCTGCACAGCGCTGAGGATGGCATTGACCTGAGCAGCGGGCACCGTGAACATCTCCTTGGCAGCGAGATCGAGGGCCGAGACACTGCCGTCATCGTTGACGAGCGTGCTGCCGAACTTCTCACGGTACTGGTCGGGGACCAAGGGCCGCATGCTCTCCGGGTCGGGGTCGGCATAGGCACCGATCACGAAGCGTCCGAGGCTGCTGGTCGAGGCGGCCTGGGCCATGGCATTGGGCGGCTTAGCTGTCGCGGTCCTCGGCGCCATCCCGAAGAGCCGGAGTGCGTTGACCATGGGGACGGCTTTCTGCGAGTCGTCCCCAAGCGTCCAGAGGATGTTCTCGCCGGTCTCGTCGAGACTGGCGTCCTTGACCTTGATGTCGCCACCGCTGTTGACCCGCTTCAGGGTGGCAGGCTGGACCTGGCCGTAGATCGAGAGGTCCGACACGATATCCTTGAGCCCCTCGCGTTCGGCCTTGGTACGGCGCTCTGCCCGCCGGGCTTCGAGTTCCTCGTCCTGGATGCCGTGG